>JACCEC010159251.1_pt1 | contig 27640 bp, 21 predicted proteins | sample 7450121 | NCBI WGS metagenome assembly JACCEC01 (sample SAMN15323455, study PRJNA562643) | freshwater metagenome | isolation source: river surface water | place: USA:Blue River Watershed | collected 2017-08-18 | reverse complement strand
GTTTTGCAGAATTCACAAAAACAAAATCCACAATGATAGTGAGTTGTGGAATATTATGCCGAAATTCGCGGACTTTTTAACAGATAAATGTCTACACCCATTCGAAATATCGCCATCATTGCGCACGTTGACCACGGTAAAACCACATTGGTTGACAAAATGTTACACCAAGCCCGTTTATTCAGAGACAATCAAGAAATTGGGGAGTTGATCCTTGATAACAACGATTTGGAGCGTGAGCGTGGTATCACCATTTTGGCTAAAAACGTGAGTGTTCAATGGAAGGGCACCAAAATCAACATCATCGATACCCCTGGTCACGCCGATTTCGGTGGTGAGGTAGAGCGTGTTTTGAACATGGCCGACGGTGTGTTGCTGTTGGTAGATGCATTTGAAGGACCTATGCCACAAACGCGTTTTGTGTTGCAAAAGGCCTTGGCATTGGGTAAAAAGGCCATTGTTGTGATCAATAAGGTGGATAAGCCAAACTGTGATCCCGACAAAACCCATGACGATATTTTTGACTTGTTCTTCAACTTGGGAGCCAACGAAGATCAGTTGGATTTCACCACGGTGTTTGGTTCTGGTAAGAATGGCTGGTTTGGCCCTGACTTCAAGAAGCCTACAGAGGATTTGACTTTCTTGATGGATACCATTTTGGAAGTTGTTCCTGCACCGATTGTGAGAGAAGGAACCCCACAATTGCAGATTACAAGTTTGGATTATAGCAATTACACCGGTCGTATCGCGATTGGTCGTTTGCACCGCGGTGGTTTGAAAGAAAACATGCCTGTTTCATTGGTGAAGCGCGATGGCAAGGTGGAAAAAACCCGTGTGAAAGAATTGTTCATTTTTGATGGTTTGGGCAAGAGAAAAGTGGAGTCTGTGGAGTGCGGCGATATTTGTGCCATTACCGGTATTGAGAATTTTGAAATCGGTGACACCATTGCAGATTTTGAAAGCCCCGAGGCGATGCCAACCATGAAGATTGATGAGCCCACAATGAGCATGTTGTTCACCATCAATAACAGTCCATTCTTTGGTAAAGAAGGTAAATTCGTAACGAGCCAAAAAATCAAGGAGCGTTTGATGAAGGAAACCGAGAAGAATTTGGCTTTGCGTGTACAAGAAACCAACTCTGCGGATCAGTGGTTGGTGTTTGGACGTGGTATTTTGCACTTGGGTGTATTGGTTGAGACCATGCGCAGGGAAGGATATGAATTGCAGTTGGGACAGCCCCGTGTAATTTTGAAAGAGATCGAAGGCAAAACCTATGAGCCCATAGAGGTTTTAACGGTGGATGTGCCCGAAGAGCACAGTGGAAAAGTGATTGAGTATGCGAGTCAGCGCAAAGGCGAAATGACAAGCATGATGCCCAAGGGCGATATGGTTCGTTTGGAGTTTGACATTCCATCACGTGGTTTAATCGGTTTGAGAAACAACCTGTTAACTGCTACACAGGGTGAAGCGATTATGGCGCACCGTTTGAAAGATTTCGAACCTTGGAAAGGTCCAATGCCCATGAGAATCAATGGCGTTTTGATCAGTAAGGAAAAAGGAACGGCCACACCTTACAGTATGGATAAGTTGAAAGACCGTGGTACTTTCTTTATTCATCCGGGTGCGGAAGTGTATACCGGTCAATTGATGGGTGAGCACATTAAGCCTGGAGATTTGGTGGTGAATTTGTGTACTGCCAAGCAGATGACGAACTTCCGTGCTGCGGGTAAAGACGACAATACCGTTTTAGCACCACCACGTCAGTTTTCATTGGAAGAAGCCATGGAATACATCCAAGAGGATGAGTACGTGGAAGTTACTCCAGATAACATTCGTTTGCGTAAAGTCTATTTGGACGAAAACGAACGCAAGCGCGCGTCATCGAAAATGGGCTTGGAAGGATAATGAAAGGGCATTAATTTGCCTTCAATTATGCGCATTCTCAAAGAATTTCAAGAATTTGTGAACCGCGGCAACGTGGTAGACTTGGCCGTGGCGGTGATCATCGGTACGGCCTTTCAAAACATCGTGAACAGTTTGGTGAATGATTTGATCATGCCGCTCATCGCATTGTTGGGGGGATGGGCCAAATTGGATGATCTGAGGGTGGGTCCTTTCAATTATGGAAAGTTGATTGCCAATGTATTACACTTTTTCATTGTGGCTTTTGTGTTGTTTTTGGTGGTGAAAGCCATGAATAAGGCCAAAACCATCATCGTAAAGGATGAGGGCGATGAAAAAGCCGATGGCAACGTTCCATTGTTGTAATTGCCTTTGATACTGTTCAATTTCTAACACAGTGAGGGGATGTTGTAGAACTTCGATGGGTTTCTTGTATAGATGAGGGCGTACAACGAGATATTTGCACAGCAAATGCAAAAGGCGTTTTGGAAGATATTTTTGTTGGTTGGTGGTTTTGGGATTACCAATTCGGCGGCCTCTCATGGGCTGTTGGGAATAGCATCTGCGCCTTTGGTTTCAGTGGCTTCCGTTTCAAATCCGGCCGGTGCAGACCCTGTGAAATATCAGTACCACCGAGATTCAAACGCACATCGGATTCTTACATACGGAGCCGATTTTGGATCCACACTGTCGTTTTCTGGCTCCTCACCCAACTGGTCGAGCGGTGGATTTAATAACATCACCGCAAACGGATTCATGAGTGCTTTCGCCCAGGTGAAACGCCCCAATACCAGTTTTGATAACATTTTCAAGGTGAATATTGGGATGGTATCGGCCAGACAATTCGACAATTACGGATTGAAGTACCGGGTGAACAAGAAAAACATCGACAACGTATTTTTGGATAGTAAATTGGGTCATACCGTTACAGCGCAACCGGGGATGTCGATTTTCGGTGGTTTAAACTTTCAAACCCAGGTATTGCCGGGCTATCGGTATTCGAGAAATTCGTTGGGACGGGAAGTTGGGACACTGAATTCGAGTTTTTTGAGCCAGGGTCAAACCCAATTCGCTTTGGGGATGGAGTACAAGCCATTGCCTACGTTTTTTGTGCGTATGGGGTATGTGACGTTGAAGCAAACGTATGTGTTGAATCAGTTGTTGTATGAGATTCGGAACGAAGCCATCATCGCACGTGTGCCCAAGGGGAAGTATTTAGACAATCAGATGGGTGTGCAAATTCAAGTGGGTGTTCAGCGGGAGTTGGGTGAGAAAAAGAAGGTGACCATGAAATTCAACTATTTGGGGTTTGCGCCTTATGTGGCTGAAGATGCGAGTTTGGATTCGCGAATTGATTTTGCGTTGGTGGCAAAAATTTCAAAGTACGTGAACGTAAATTACACGTTGATATCTATTTACGATAAGGATTTGGTGAAGCCGGGGGCCAATGCTTGGCAGAACAGTTGGATTTTTGGGCTGGGGTATTCGTTTAAGTTGTAGGGTTGAAAAGTGCCATGAGTTTTTTGGCATTTTCCAGGTTGTTGAAGGTTTGAGAGAGCGATGCTTCTCTTTCTTTGATGTCATGTTCTGTAAATGCATTGAGGAAGCAATCTTTGATCATGTTGGCCATTTCCATTGGGTCGTCGGAAATTCGACAGAGGTTTTCGAGTTGGGTTTCTTCCACCATGGGGGTGTTGGCAACGATGTGTCTTCCGCGGTACAAAGCGTTGAGCAATTTGAGTTTGATGCCGGTGGATTGGAAAGTTACGAGTGTATTGACGTGGGCATTTCTCACGAGCTCAAAAATTTCGTCGGCCGTGAGGTTGGCCCGAATTTGAATGTGGGGGTATCGCTTGGCTGCTTGTTGAAGAAGTTGCGATGGGTTGGATCCAGCCACGATGCAGGGTTGCGATAGGAGGGGGAAAACGTGTTCTACCAAGTAAATCGCGGCGCGGTCGTTTTCTGGGATGGAGAGGTTGCCGTGGTAGAGGACGTATTCGCCTTTGCCGGGGAGCGACATTACCTTGGAGTTGGAATGGAACGCGGGAATGTAGTGGGTGTTGCCATAGGTTTTTTGGAAGTAAGCGGTTTCCATGGGCGATATGGCTGCGATGGCGTGGGCGGTTGATAGAACGGGTTCGTACTGTTGCAGACGTTTGGATTCTAGGAAGAAGAATTTTTGTTTGATCCAGCGGCGCTCGGCGAAGCCGAGTGCGCGGTAATAGTTGTGCTCCACGTTGTGGGCACGTACCACCATTGTTCTGCCTGCCAATTCCTTGCGATTCAAATAAGCCGTGGTGTGTAGCCCTTCAAACAGGATAGGGTCTTGGTCTAGCAGGAGGTTTTGTAACAATTGTTCACTGTTCCTGGTAGTGACCACGTAAGGCGTTTTGCCCCAAAATGGGTTTACCCAACGCCGGCGGTAGTAATAATGCGTTTTCTTGGTGAGCAATTCCAATTCGGGCGCGGGCATTTTCCCTTTGTACAAAAATACGTGTAGGGTGATTTCAACACCCAACTGATGCAAACTTCTGATTTTATGAAATATGTCTGTAGCCCCACCGTAATCTGGGGGATAGGGTAGGTCGAATGCGATGATGTGTATGCTGGGTGGATTCAAAATATGGAATTTATGGTTTGGGTGTCCCCAATAGCGATGATTCAAAAATACTGAGTAGTTTCGGCGTTTCTTGCTCCCACGTCCATTTTTCAGACGCTGCGATGCATTGGCTTTTGAGTTCTTGGTACAACGATGGATTATTCAATAGCTCCGATGCCTGTTCGATGATGGATTCTATCTTGGGCTCTGTGAGCAGTCCCACTTGGAATTCCGACAACAATTGCTTATATTCAGGGTATGGGTTGATGAGGCTGGGTAGGTGTGATTGGGTATAGTCGAAGAATTTGTTGTTCAATGATAGGTAATAGCTTAGGCCCACATTTTCACTCACGTTGAAGCCGATGTATGCCAATTTTGTGAGGGCCGGCAGTTGATGCGGCGGAATCATCCCCAAAAAGTGTACTTTGTTTTCTAGATTTAGCGATTGGGTGAGTTTTCTGAGGGGTTCACTCACATCGCCTTCTCCAGCGAGGACCAATTCACAAGGGATGTTCACCATGGCTTGGATCAGTAATTCCAGTCCACGCCCTTCGTTCAGTGCGCCTTGATACAGGATGAATTTTTTGTTTTCGATGGCGGCGAAGTGCGCCGTATCGGTATGCGCCACAACAGAAGCCCGCGGCATGTTTCTCACCACTTGAACCGGTTTGTGGTATTTTTCGGTGAAGTACTGGGCGATGGCTGGGCCCACGGTGAAGGCGGTATTGCAATGTTTGAAAGTGAAGGCTTGTACTTTCTCCCAAATGGCCTGGATTCGCGGCCTTCGCGCCACTTCGGGTACATGTGTAAAGAGTTCATGGGCATCGAAAATGTGGATTTTCTTGCGAAGTTTCGCAGCGATGATTCCGGGAACGGCGGTATCGAGGTCGATGCTACAAATGGCATCGCAGGGTTTGAAGAGCAAAAACAGGAGCAATCGCAGGTTGAATTCCAAATAGAAGAGTTTGCCTTTGGTGAAAATGAGGCCCGCCAATTGAACTTGGGTATATGGGGTTTGAGTGAGTGGCGATGACGGAGAAATGGGGCGCCGGCCGATCAGGGTGACATCGTAACCCGCGTTCGACAGAGTGCCACAAATGCGGCGCATGCGTTGATCGAACTGTAAATCGTTGGTTACTGTAAAAAGGATTCGCCTACCCATGTGAGTTCTTGGTTTTCGTTTTCAATAATACAACCTTCATCGAGTAAAATCCTGAGAGATTGTGTGAGTGTGTTGCGGTGAGTGAGTGCGAAGTCTTTGAGCAATGACATCGCTGTGGCATTGGGTTGAGATTTTAAGGCTGATTGCCACCATTTGCGGCTGTTGTGGTCACCGGGTTTTCTGTCTGCCCGCTTGCAAACATCGCACAGTCCGCAATTGTTTCCTGCAAATTTGGGTGCATAGTGCTGTTGCCAGAACAAGTTTCTGCAAGACTCCTCGGTGACGTAGCGTTTGAGTTTGTCGAGTGCTTGGATGCGGCGGGTGAACAAGCGTTGTAAGATCCCGATTTGAAGGGTGGGGTATAAGCTTCGCGGTTCTGCCAAAGTGATGGTTGGCCATTCTGAGGCGGGGTAATATCGCAAAATTCCCTTTTTCTCGAGGTCTTTGAGCATGGCTTGCAAGATGGATATTTCTTGTTCGCTTACGTCTGTTTTGAATTCTGATTTCCTGATTCTTCGTGCCAAAGAGGCTTCCACGATGGTGGCGGGATGCTCAAAAATGCCCCCATAACCGCGTAGTAAGACTTCCAACAGTGTACGATAGTTGTTGTGGGTTTCTTTGAAATCATAGACTTCATCGTAACGAGCAACCATCATCACTCGGGCTGGCAACCACGCGTTTTCGGAGAAATGCCATTGGCCAAGTACTTCGAGGGCTTTGGCGGCAAACAATAAATCCCGGGGATTCCATTGGTATTGCTGGGCGATTTGCATCAAGTTTACGGGGTGGTTTTGCCATTGGCCTTCGCCGTCTGATACCCCCAAGCTGTTGAGGATGCTGTGATATGCTTTGGTTAAAACGTCGGCACCGGGGTGCTGTTGTACCAAGCTTTTTTCGATTTGTTGCCAATCGTTGGGGTGGTGGAGCAAAATGCAGTGACTGGTGTTGCCATCGCGGCCTGCTCGGCCTGCTTCTTGATAGTAATCTTCCGGATTTTTGGGAGGAAAACTGTGGATTACAACCCTCACATCGGGTTTGTCTACCCCCATTCCGAAAGCGTTGGTGCACACCATTACGCGGGTTTTGTTTTCAATCCAATCGGTTTGGCGCTTGCTTCGCTCGGCGTTCGACAGTCCAGCATGGTAAAAGCTGGCCGAAATTTGGTGGTTGGTGAGCACTTTACACAGATTTTCTACCCCTTGTCTGGTGTTACTAAAAACCAATGCACTGCCGTTGGATCGCTCCAATATGCGCACGATGTGTGTTTCCTTGTTGTGGCTTTCAAGGCAATGGAAAATCAGGTTGTTGCGGGAAAAATCGCCCTGGAAAACAAAAGGACTGTTGAGTTGAAGGCCTTGGATGATATCGTCTTGTATCCATTTGGGGGCGCTGGCAGTGAATGCGGCAAAAGGGATATTCGGTAAAATGGATCTGAGCTCTTGGATTTTTTGGTATGCGGGTCGGAAATCCTGGCCCCACATGCTGATACAATGGGCTTCATCGACCACCAAAAGTTGTATGTTGAGGTTGGGTAGGTAGCCCCGAAAATTTTGGGTGGCCAATCGTTCAGGGGAAACGTAAATGAGTTTGAATGCGCCGTGGAGGGCTTTTTCTAGCAGTTCGTTTGCATTGTCGCGTGACAGGCCCGAGTGCAGCGCCATGGCGGGGATCCCTTTTTTATTGAGGGTTTCCACTTGGTCTTTCATGAGGGCGATGAGCGGCGAAATCACCAAGGTGCAACCTGGGAGGATGGCTGCGGGAACCTGAAAGCAAATGCTTTTACCACCCCCGGTAGGGAGCAGTGCTAGGGTGTCTTTTTTCTCTAGGATTTGCTCTACGATGTTGAGCTGTCCATCTCGAAAACGGTCATATCCCCAATGTTTTTTTAATATGTTGAGCGCGATTTGGGACATCCGCAGCGCTTAATCGTTGATGACTTGCTGACGGAATTTGTCGATGCTATTGTAGATGCCTTTGAAAAATTGGTTGCGTGACTTTTCGGCCACCAAGCTCAAAGGGGTACTTTTTGAGATCATGTTGTTGAGCCATGATTCTGTGATTTCGTTGAAATATCGGTTGTTGGAGCGGATGAAATTGAAAGAATTGTGTCCGATGTAACTGGATTGATGTGTGTCTGATGTGAGGAAAACGGTGTTATTTCCGATCATCAAATCGGAGCCATACAAGCAGTATTCAGTGTCGTTGCTTTGATCTTTGAGCGGATTGTATTTTTTGCCTGTTTCGGCTTGTTTGGATGCCATGGCGAGGATGCCGTCTAGGTCGCTGAGTACGTTCATGACGGTTTCTTTTTCGGCGAAAAATCCGGCTTCCCAATAGAATTTGATTTGTTGAATGGTGCTTTTGAGGGTGTCGTCGTTCCAAATCTCTGTGGTGGGGATGATCATGAACATTTCCCGAAGTTTGGGGACTTCTTCAAGCCAAATAGAGGGCAATTGAATTTCCTCTACTTTTCTGCCTTGTAGCGCTGTGGAGTTCAGGATGCTTTTGTTCCAATACATCATTTTGAATTGGGCCAATTTGGGGAAGAAGAAGTGGTAGAATACGGGTAGGTCTTCTGCGGCGTAGATGAGTTTGTGGTTGGGGTATTTCATCATCCAAGACAAATCGCCATGAAGTACTTGTAGGTACTGGTAAAAACTCTCAGAATCAGCGGTGAGTTTGTTGATTCTGAAGGCAACCATGTTTGAGTTGACTTCGGACAGTGCCTCAAGAGGGATGTTGAAATGCTTGCAAATGGCGAAGGTTTCGGTGAGGGTGATGTCTGTTTCGCAACGCAAACGTCTGTATACAGAATCGAGGCTAATTTGTAACAATTCGCTGAGTTCTTCCGCCAAGCTGATGTGCATTGGGGCCGATCTTTTTAGCAATTCGATGAAATTGTTTTGAATGGCGTTTGTCATGGCTGTTGCGATTTTCCGTAAAGCTATAAAATTTTTGTTGCAAAAAATGCAACTTTTCGATAGATTTTTGAATAAAACTTGCAAAAAATGCAATTTTCGTTGGCTTTTGGTGGGGATTGTGCTAAAATCCTTAAAAAGAAATCTTGCAGATGCGAGAATCCGTAGGGATAAGAAGGGGGGCAGGTAGGATATTTGTGGAGTTAAAAATAATAAGATGAAAAAAAGAATCATTACTTTGTTTGCATTGGTGTTGGGTGGTTTGAGTCAATTGTTTGCTCAGGGCAGTGCCAAGCCAACCATTGCCATTTTGGATTTTGATACACGCGGTTATGCTGCGGCCAATCAATCTCAGTGTATTCAGCACATTATTAATGAGTTGGTTCGTTTTGGGGATTTTGAGGTGATGGACAAGTACGACATCGAATACATCGCCAAGAGAGATACTTTGAAAATGACGGGCTGTTTTTCGAAAATTTGTTTGGCGGAGTTCGGTAAGCGCTTGCAAGTGCAGAAGATTATCACTGGCAGCATTTCGCAATTGGGAGACAATGTGAACGTGAGTATTCGTTTGCTCGATGTTGAAACCGGCGTATTTGAAAAGAGTTACGTGAAGGAGTTTTTGAACATCCCAGGTAACGAGCTATCCATGATTCGTGTAACCATGAATGAGTTGTTTAGTAAGGCCAATGATCAGGATTTGGTGAACAAATTAACGAAGAAGGCGGAGTTTGATAATTCAATCAACAATCCATATCAGTTGCGTTTGAAGAGCGATGGTCCTCGTATGGGGATGACGGTTTTAACGGGTGAGTCGGCGAACATCATCAAGGCGCCAACCCAAGAGGGTGGTTACGATGGGATGCCTTACATGTTTCAGTTTGGTTATCAGTTTGAGAAGCAATATTTGAACGAGGGCAATTTTCAGGCGTTGTTTGAATTTATTCCCACCGTCACAGGATTGGATCAGGGTAGATTTATACCGAGTGTGACATTTTTGAACGGTTTGCGTAACAACGTGAGCGGTTGGGAATTCGCTTTCGGGCCTACTTTCTCTTTCTCGAAATACATGGATAAGTACTCGGTAGACAATGGAAAAACTTGGACCACTACATACAGCCAAACTGCGTTGGTGGAGAGCCGTCCTGATAGCAGGGGCGATGTAACTTTCACCACTGGATTTTTGTTTGCGGCGGGAAAAACGTTGAAGTCGGGCAAGTTGAATTTGCCTTTAAACGTGTATTTGGTACCAGGTAAATACGGTTTGAGGTTTGGTGTGAGTATGGGATGGAATGGAAAGTCGCGTTACGAGATGCGCGAGTGATTTGGTTATAAGTTTTGTTAGCATGAAAGGCGCTGTGATACAGGGCCTTTTTTGTTTTACAGCAGCAGGCCGTCTTTCATGCGCAATGTACGATCGGCTATGTTGGCTAGGGCCATGTTGTGGGTTACGATGACCAGGGTTTGGTTGAAATCGGAGCGCAGTTTTGTGAAAAATTGATGGATGATTTCGGCGTTTGCAGTGTCGAGGTTGCCGGTGGGTTCATCGGCGAAAATGACTTTGGGTTGATTGTATTGGGCTCTTGCGATGGCCACACGTTGTTGTTCACCGCCCGATAGTTGCATGGGTTTGTGGTTCAATCGGTCGCCCAGTCCCAGATATTCGAGGATTTCGGTGGCTCGGGCTTTGGCGGTTTTTTGTGAGGCGCCGGCAATCAATCCGGGCATCATGGCATTTTCAAGTGCCGTGAATTCGGGCAGTAATTGATGAAACTGAAACACAAATCCCAGGTGTTGGTTTCTGAATTGGGCGAGTTTTTTGCCGCTAAGTTGTTGGATGTTTGTATTGTTGATGAGGATTTCGCCAGCATCGGGTTGATCTAGGGTGCCTAGCAATTGCAGCAATGTGCTTTTGCCGGCGCCGCTTTCACCCACGATGGCCACGATTTCTCCGGGTGTGATTTCAAGGTTTACGCCCTTCACCACGTGCAGGTGTCCATAGTGTTTATGTAAATTCTTGCAGAAAACCATCATGAAATCGCTGTAAAGTATCTTTAATTGGGTCAAAGTTAGTTATTTTCGCGTCGCAATAATTTAGCATTCTCGCATCAACATGAATATCCACGAGTATCAAGCCAAAGAAATCCTTAAGAAATACGGTGTTGCCGTACAAGAGGGATTTGTAGCAGAAACGCCCGAGCAAGCCTTGGAAGCAGCGCAAAAAGTGAAAGAACATTTCCAATCTGATTGGTGTGTAATCAAAGCCCAAATCCATGCGGGTGGTCGCGGTAAGGGTAAAATCCAGGGCAGCGAACAGCGCGGTGTTCAGGTGGCCAAGAACCCAGAACAGGCCTCAGACATCGCCAAGAATTTGTTGGGTGGTACATTGGTGACCATTCAAACAGGTGCTGCGGGTAAATTGGTGAGCAAGGTATTGGTGGCTCAGGATGTTTTTTATCCTGGCGCTAACGAGCCCAAAGAGTACTATATGAGTGTGTTGTTGGATCGTGCAACCAAGCGAAATGTGATCATTTACACAACTGAAGGTGGGATGGACATTGAAGAGGTTGCTGAGCAGCATCCAGAGAAAATCCACAGAGAGTGGGTGAATCCAGCGGTGGGTTTGCAGCCTTTCCAGGCGCGCAAAATTGCGTTTAACTTGGGTTTGGAAGGCAAGGCGTTCAAGGAAATGGTGACATTTGTTACGGCTTTATATAGGGCGTATGATGAAACCGATAGCGCCATGTTTGAAATCAACCCGGTGTTGAAGACTTCAGACGATCGTATCATAGCGGTGGATGCTAAAGTAGACTTGGACGACAACGCTTTGTATCGCCACAAGGATTACTTGGAGTTGCGCGATTTGGCAGAGGAAGATCCTACAGAAGTAGAGGCAGGTAAATACAATTTGAATTATGTGAAATTGGATGGCAACGTAGGTTGTATGGTGAACGGTGCTGGTTTGGCGATGGCTACCATGGATATCATTAAGTTGAGCGGTGGTGAGCCTGCAAACTTCTTGGATGTTGGAGGTACTGCCAATGCTGAAACGGTTGAGTCTGGTTTCAGAATCATCATGAGCGACCCCAATGTAAAAGCGATTTTGATCAATATTTTTGGTGGAATCGTTCGTTGCGACCGTGTGGCCAACGGAGTTGTAGAAGCTTACCGCAAAATTGGTGATGTACAAATCCCAATCATTGTGCGTTTGCAGGGTACCAATGCTATAGAAGCCAAGCGCATCATCGATGAGAGTGGTTTGAAAGTATACAGTGCCATTACCTTGGCCGAAGCTGCTGCTTTGGTTGAGCAAGTTTTGAAAGCCTAATTGATATTTTTATTGATACGAAAAGGGAACCCATCGGGTTCCCTTTTTTTTTACTGTACAATTGAACGGGCAGTGTGATTTTGAGTGAATAAGGTGCAAATATTGCCTTTGTATTGCCGTTTATCTTTGAATTATGAGATTGGCATTTTTTGTCGTGATGTTGTTTGGGTTTACCTCCTTGTTGGCTCAAGAAGGCAAGCAGAATCAATTCCCGGAGACCCACTTTGATCGGGGTGTTGAGTTGTATCGTGAAGGTAGATTCAATGCTGCTGCGGCACAGTTTCGGAGCTATTTGAATTTGGTACCCACTGGCAGCAATCGTTCCGAGGCGGAATATTATTATTCCATCGCGAAATTGCGTGCTGGACATACAGACGGAGTGGCGTCTTTGCAGCAGTTTCTGGACCAGAACCCTGGTTCTTTGAAAACCACCGAAGCCAATTTGGCCTTGGGGGATTTCTATTATTTGAAGTCGAAATACAGCAGTGCATTGCGATATTACAAGCAAGTGGATGAGAAGGCGATTGAAAAGGAATTGCGCTCTCAGTTCAATTATCGCAAGGGATTTTGTTTTGTGAATGGCAAAAAATACAAAGAAGCGGTAGAGGTGTTGAAGGCGGTGGCAGATGCCCCGGGGGAGTATCGCGATTTGGGCAGTTACTACTACGGATATGCCTGTTTGATGATGGGAGATTATCCACAAGCGATTACGGCTTTTGAGAGAATTCGGGATAAGGGGTATGACAATGTGCGGTTTTATTTGGCACAGGTGCATTACCAAATGAACAATTATGACTACGCACTCGCGGAGTTGGAAAAGGTTGGGAAGAAGGTGCCGCAAAACCAAGTTCAATGGTTAAAGGGCAAGTGTTATTTCAGGAAAAACGCGTTTGACAAAGCGGCCGAATCGTATCGTTTGGCTCAATTGTCGCCCGATACATTAAAAGTTGAGGAAAAATACGAAATTGGGTATTCATTTTATCGCACAGGAGATTACGAAGGCAGTGTGTTGTGGTTGAGCAGTGTGGCTGCCATGGGCGATAGTTTGTCGCAAATTGCGAGTTTCCAGTTGGGTAATGCTTTGATGAAGCAGAAAAACAACCGCGATGCGATGAATGCGTATGCCGAGGCATTTAGAACTGGTTATAACCCGGATATCGCAGAGATGGCTTTGTTCAATCAGGCGAAATTGGCCATTTTGTTGGGCGACAATCAGAGCATTGGGTTGTTAGATAAATATGTGAAGTTGTTCCCGGAGAAGGCGAACGCGAAAGAGGCCACGAAATTGAAGGCAAGGTTGTTGATCAATACAGATAGTTATCGCGAGGCGGTGGCGTTGTTGGATGGATTGGGGGAGTTGGATGCGCAAACCGAGGACGTGTATCAAAAAGTGACATTGGCCCGTGGCATGGAGTTGTTTAAAAGCAGGAATTTTACGGGGGCTTTGGAATTGTTTGAAAAGTGTGCGGCGAGGCGTTCAAATGCGGATTACGCGGCGCAGGCCATGTTTTGGAAGGCGGAGGCGTTGATGTTGCAGGGCAACGAATCGGCGGCGGTGAGTGCGTATCAGGCGTTTTTAGATCGACCAGCAGCGTCGAGTACAGAAGTGTTTCCATATGCCTATTATGGTTTGGGTTATGTGAAGTTTCAGCAGAAGAAATATGCAGAGGCCAGCGAATACTATTTGGGTTTCACTGTGAAAGCGGCTCAGGGCAGGTATGAGGAGAGAATGGTACACGATGCCTACTTGCGTTTGGGCGACTGTTACTTCATGGTGAAGCAGCTCAACGAGGCGGTGAAGGCGTATGCTTATGTGAGTGGAAAGAAGGGTGCCGATGCAGATTACGCGTTGTATCAGAGCGGATTGATTTACGGGCTGATCAATAAATCGGAAGAAAAGGTGAGTGCCATGAAGCGATTGATCACGGAATTCCCTACTTCAAGGTTTGTGGTGGATGCCTATTTTGAAACGGCAGAAGAATATACGGTGATGGGTAGAACTGCGGATGCAGAGAAATATTACACCGATATTTTGGAGAAATTCCCTTCCAATCCAAGGGCCAATCGCGCGTATTCTACGTTGGGAAGGATTTACTATAACTCCAATAAGATGAACAGTGCGGTGGATATTTATTCGAAGCTGTACGACAATTACCCGGGTACTCCGGAGGCGAAAATTGCCAACGATATGGTGAAGAAGATTTACGCGGAGCAGGGCGATGCCAAGCAGTATGTAAGGTGGAAGAAGGACCGTGGTGGCATTTCCAACGAGGATCAGGACAGTTTGATGTATGAAGTGGGTTACAATGCCTACGAAAAGGGAGATTTTGCCATCGCCAAGAAGGGTTTTGATTCTTACTTGCAGGATTACCCCAAAGGTGGATTTTATTTGTTGGCGCACTATTATTTGGCGCAATCAAACGAAGAATTGAAGAACAAGGAAGAGGCGATCAGGAATTATTCAATAGTGGCATTGGCCAATAGCGGTGATTTGAAGGAAGATGCGGCTTTGGCGGTGTTGAAGTTGAGTGGTGAGAACCCCACTTGCGATCAGGTGTTGGCGTTTGTTGAAGTGCTGGAGCCCATCACCCAGAGTCGTGAAACCAAGCAGAATTGCTGGCAAACGATGATGTACTGTTATGCGAAGTCTGGCAATACTTCGGGATTGGAAGCGATTTCGGCGAAGGTGTTGGCCGATAAGGGTACCCCTGCCGAGATGCGCACGGAGGCGAAGTTGATTTTGGTGAAATCGGATATCAAAATGGGAAAAACCGAGAATGTATTGAGCGATTTGAAGGAAATTTACGGAAAGGATAACAACCGATTTGCTGCCGAGGCGAAATATGTAGAGGCTCAGTATTTGTATGGCATAGACAGTTTGGAGCAATGTAAAACATCGTGTTATGCTGTTTTGGATGAATTCAATGGATATGATTTGTGGGTGGGTAGGTCGTTGATTTTGTTGGGCGATGCGTTTAAAAAAGAGGGTGATCTTTTCAATGCTAAGGCCACATGGAATGGTGTGATTGAGAATTTTGATGTGGCTGAATTGAAGAAGGAAGCCAAAGCCAAGTTGGATCAGCTGGCTGCAGAACAAGCGAACAAGCCGTAAGGCAAAATTGGTCGATTTCATATGGTTTACGGAGGGGCGGCAACGCCCCTCCGTTTTTTTTGGTCTATATTCGTTAAACATCAAAAAATTATGAGGATCATCTGTTTGCTATTTCTTTATTGCTTGACGCCGTTGGTAACGACAGCACAAAAAGCAATCTGTGATTCAGATGGGCCATCAAAATATGTGCAGTATCAACTCAAAGAATCGGGTTTTCAGAATTTGGAGGTCAATGGGATTCGGCATTCGGATCAAGGGTATTGGGTTTCTGGATTTATCGATAAAACCACCTCGGTGAATAAGGATTTTATCGTTTCAAAACTCAACGATACAGGTGGTGTGATTTTTACCAAAGTGATAGGAAATACAGCCCAAGAGGGTGGGTATTGCAGTGCTTTGCCGATAAAGGATGGCTGTTTGATTTCGGGGCGAAGCAAAGGGTTAAAAGACGTAGCGCTCATTGCCAAAATTTCTAATACAGGTGTCATTGAATGGTCTAAAACCACGGAATCTCAAACGGGGAACTACGATGCCATTCGCGGTGTGCATATGGATGAATCCAAAGGACAGATCATTGCCGTGGGTACTGGTATGCAGAAAACGGGGCAAGCCAATGTCATGATTCTCAGTTTGGATAAAGATGGGAATACGCTGTGGACCAGGAATATTGATTTGGGCGGTGCTCAGCATCATTTAAATGCCATTAGAAAGGTAGACAGTATTTATCAAATTGCGGGTTGGGCCATGTTCTCAGGCATTTGGCGACCTACTTTGATCAAAGTGTCTGAAACGGGAAGGTTTGTGAAGGGGCAATACGCGAATGTGTCTGAAAATGCGATTTATGTAGACATGGAAGTGAGCCCAAGCGGAAAGACCTATTTGTTGGGGTTTGCCATTGTTTCTGGGTCTCAATATGCGTTTTTAACGTGTTTGTCGAAAACGGGATCTGTGCTGTGGCGGAAGAATTTGGGGTTCGGAAACAGCGATTTTGGTGACAATTTGTTTTATGAGGATGGTAGTTTGTGGGTTTTTGGTCAAACCGTCGTACCTGCCGTGGGTAAGCGAGAGTTTTTTGTGCAATATGATACTTCGGGCAGTGTGTTGAAAAAAGGAGGGCTGTACGAATCGCCATTTGCTTTTTCGGCAAAAATCAATGGATGGCCTGTAGGTCGTTCGCACTCTGGCGGAATTGCTGTTGTGGGGGTAGACAATAGGGGCGGTTCAAATGTTCATTTTGAAATCATGTTTACCAAGCCTTGTGATACCAGGGCATGTTCTGTGAATCCTCTTTCTGGTTTTAACTCGCTGAATTACAGCGTGTCTGACGTGAATATAAATACTACCAAGGCATGGAGTACGAATGGCAATTTGGTGGATGTTGCGCTATCGGCTGTAGACGTGAATTTGATCGAGTCGGAATCCTGTTATAAGAATTGTGCATTCACTGCGACCAAACGATTGCCTACAACTTTTGTGCTTTGCAATGGTGGTACTGATGTTTTTACGGCAATAGTTCGAAATGGAAATTGCAAGTATTTGTGGAACGATGGGGATACTGCATCGAAAAAGGAGATTTTATCGCCCGGTATGTACTGGGTGAAAACCTACAACGAATGCGGATTTAGAATTGATACAGTGGTGGTGGAAGGGGTTGAAGCGCCCATTTTTTCAAGGCTTTCCGATACCATGTTTTGTGAAAAGCAATGGTTGCGCACCATAAATTTAAAGGCGATGCCTCAAACGAGTATCATGTGGGAGAATGGGGATCTACAGTGGAGCAGGTCATTCACTGTGCCTGGTAAATACTGGTACGAAGTGAAAAATAGATGTGGGGTGTGGCGCGACACGTTTGTGATTACTGAGGATTCGGCACCCAAATCTGTATTGCCCAAACAAATGACTTTGTGCAATGGTAGCAACGCCTTTCTCGATGGCAATCAGTTGGGCAAGGGGAAATACCAGTATCGCTGGGAGGATGGTTCAACGGTTCCTACGAGCTGGGTTTATGGGTCGGCGATTAAAATATTAAAAACATCGAATCTCTGCGGGAGTATCAACGATACTGTGAATGTGGTGTTTGGGGAATGTGACTGTCAATTTTGGATCCCGAATGCATTTACACCAAGGGCAAGTACTGGCAAAAATGATGGTTGGAAGCCCGAGTTTAATTGTGCCGCGGATGCCAAATTTAGTATTTATTCCCGTTGGGGGGAGTGTTTGGTGCGCGATCAATCCATCAATGTGCCTTGGGATGGGTTTTACATGGGTGATTTGGTGCCGGATGGCGTATACGTTTACATCATATATGGTTATTACACCAGCAGCACGAAAGGGTGGCAGAGATTGGATAAGAGCGGTACTTTGTTGGTGTTGGATGGCGGTAAATGAGATGAGTCATTTTGGATAGACGGGATACATATTCGATTGGCTTGTTGGATTACACCAATTTTCGATTGTTACGATGGGGTATGTGAGACCCAAACGAAGAGGGGGGCGCATTGCGCCCCCCTCTTCGTTTGGGTAATTTTAGTGTTTACAGATTTCGTTTTAGAAATTACTGATTGGGTTGAATTACTTCAAGTCCAATACAGTAGATCCCATTTTATAGCCTTCAGAGTAAATTTCTACTGTGTATTTGCCAGGCTTCAATTGAGATTCTGGCTTCCATACTGTGGGCTGAACAGGCTTCAGGTCGTTTTCAAAAACCGTGGTAAGTTTGTACGTGTACTTCGATGATTTGCCATCGAAATCAAATGTGCCACCCTGTCCGCCATTGGCCAATGTAACGCCTTCTGGACCGGTGATTTTCACAAACAAGGTTTTCTCACCCGCTTCGGCTACGTTGTTGTCGTTGATGCTGAAACTGATGCGGAACGCTTCCACTGCGCTGGCTTTCAATGTGCCGGTTTCTTTGCCGGTGAGCCATTTCTTTTTCAAGGTTTCGATTTTTACTGAACTTGCTTGTAAGCGAGATGCCAAACTCTTCAATTTGGTTTTTTCAACGGTTAACTTGTTGTTTTCGTTGTTCAAGTTTTCATTTTGATTGGTCAATACTTCGTTCTTGGCAATCAACTCTTTGTTTTCGGCTTCAACTTGTGCCAAGCGGGCTGTAAGGTCTGCCAACTGTCTGTTCAACTCATCGATGCTCGATTGACTGCGTGCCTTGTTGCTTTTTAGATCAGCCACCAATTTGCTGATTTCTTTTTTGCGAGAAATCAATTCTTCAGACAAAATCAAATTATCACCGGCCAAAGCCAAACTGTCTTTTTGGTATTGCTCCAACAACAATTCTGCTTTTGCTAAGGCTTCTTCTTTGCCTTTGAGGGTTTCTTCTACTTGCGTTTTTGCTTTCTCAGTGTTGTCGCGCTCGGTGCTCACGTTGTTCAACATGTAAAGCAGAACCCCAATGATGATGACCAAAATGGCGATGATGGTGTACAACAGGGGTTTGTTGTTTGATTCGTTTTGGGTTTGCATAGTGATATTGTTTAAAAATCTTGTGCAATTAAAGTACAAACTTCTTGCCAAAGCGAATTTTAACCTTGTGATTTGCGTATAATTATGCTCATCACTGAATTGTTGCCCAATTTATTGCTCATCGAACCCAAGGTATTTGAAGATCACAGGGGTCATTTTTTTGAGAGTTATCGAGAAGATGCGTTTGAGGCCTTTGGTTTGGATGTGAAGTTTGTGCAAGACAATCAGAGTTTGTCGCATACAGGCATTCTCAGGGGTTTGCATTTTCAGCGGGAGCCATATGCTCAAGGCAAGTTTGTTCGAGTGATTACCGGCGCGGTGCTTGATGTTGCTTTGGATATTCGAAAAGATTCGCCCACATATGGTGAATTTGTAGCGGAGAAATTAACCGCATCAAACAAACGGATGTTGTATATCCCTCCTGGGTTTGCACATGGTTTTGTTACCTTGGAAGACAATACCATTTTTACTTATAAATGCACCAATTATTACAATCCATCCGCCGAAGGTGGGGTGCTTTGGAATAGCCCGTCTTTGAACATCCCTTGGGGTATAGAAAATCCAACATTGAGTGCCAAGGATATTGAACTGCCAGATTTTTCTGTTTTTGAAAGTCCATTTTAAAACGATTTGAAGTTTGGCTCAATTGGACCACAGTCAATATATAAATCTCTAAATCATTTTCATTCTTCGGTATCGACCCAAAGCATATGAACGAAAATCCCTCAACAGCATCAAACGAACGCGATATGTCGCTTCAACAAGCCCAAGGTTTGGTGGACGATTGGATTAAAACTGTGGGTGTTCGTTATTTTTCGGAACTTACAAACACAGCTGTGCTTATGGAAGAAGTGGGTGAATTGGCTCGATTGATGTCGAGAAGCTACGGCGACCAATCCTTTAAATCGGGGGAGAAGCAGGGGCCGGAGGCGTTGGGCGAAGAAATGGCCGACGTATTGTTTGTGTTGATTTGCTTGGCGAATCAAACGGGGGTGGATTTAACCGAAGCTTTTCGGAAGAACATGGAAAAGAAAACTGTTCGCGATGCAGACCGCCACAAAAACAACGTGAAGTTGCTTTGAAGATTGTTTTGTTGAATTTTTATTATCCTTCGCGCCATTTTGTGTAAGAAAACAAAGCGGCGTTTTAATCGTTAACTTTGCATTGTTGTGACGAAATCAACCATTAGCTCCCGGAAACTCGACCACATTCAGTTGGCATTTGAATCGCAATTGAGCGATGTAGACTCGCGTTTTTACTACGAGCCGATGCTTTCTGCGCATCCTGTGACGTTGGATGTTCCTGCTTTAACATTGGCGGGGGTTGAAATGAAGGCGCCCATATGGATCAGCAGTATGACGGGCGGCGCGGCTTTGGCTGGTAAAATCAATTTGTTGTTGGCAGAGGTTTGTAAAGCCTATGGTTTGGGGATGGGTTTGGGTTCTTGTAGGCCTGTTTTGGAAAATTCAGAATACTCCAAGGATTTTGAAATTCGCAAGCACATGGGAGATCAGCCTTTGTTCGCCAATTTGGGTATCGCTCAAATTGAGGAGTTGATTCAGCAGGGGCAATTGCAAAAAATGGTGGATATGGTGAATCGTTTGGAAGCCAACGGTTTGATTGTTCATGTGAACCCATTGCAAGAATGGATGCAGCCCGAAGGCGATCGATTTGTAAAATCTCCCTTGGAAACGATACAGCGCGTTTTGGATTTTGTGAAATTTCCGGTGATTGTGAAAGAGGTTGGACAGGGTTTTGGTCCGAAAAGTTTGGAGGCATTGTTGAAATTGCCATTGGAAGCTTTGGATTATGGGGCCTTTGGCGGAACCAATTTTAGTAAGTTAGAAAATCTTCGCAGAGAATCGTTGGAGAGGAGTTTGCTCGAGCCCGTGCAACATGTGGGACATACCGCAGTGGAAATGACCCAATGGGTGAATCAAATTTCGGCGCGATTGGGGCAGGGGGTGAATTGCAAGCGGGTGATCGTATCTGGAGGCATCATGAATTTTTTGGATGGCTATTATCATTTGCAGAAATTGCAAGTGCCATCGTTGTACGCGCAGGCATCGCCATTTTTGAAATACGCATTGGAGGGTGAAACGGCTTTGCATCAGTTTGTGGAGGCCCAAGTGAAGGGTTTGGCGCTGGCACATACATATTTAACATTGAAAGAGAACGCATGAAACAACCGATAAAAGGTTTTAGTAAACTCACCAAACAGGCCAAAATTGAATGGTTGGTGGAGCATTACGCGGGAGATCCTACTTCGTCTATGGAGATGTTGTCGGGGTACTGGCACAATCAACCCGAGGTTCAAAAACTCCATGATGAGTTTATTGAGAACACCATTAGCAATTATTACATGCCATTTGGGGTGGCTCCCAATTTTCTGATCAACGGGAAATTGTATGCAATTCCTTTGGCCATTGAAGAAAGTTCTGTGGTTGCTGCTGCTGCGAAGGCCGCCAATTTTTGGTTGGATCGGGGTGGATTTAGCGCCAAGGTATTGAGCATGGTGAAGGTGGGCCATGTGCATTTCATTTGGGAAGGCAAAAACGTAGATGCGTTGTATCGCATATTTGCCGAAAATAAGCAACGGTTTTTTGAGAATACTGAATCGATCACGAAGAACATGCGCGCCCGTGGTGGTGGCGTGATGGGCTTGGATTTGAAGGATAAAACAGACTTAGAAACCGGGTATTTTCAGATAGAAGCACGCTTTGAAACCTGTGATAGCATGGGTGCGAACTTCATCAACAGCTGTTTGGAATCGTTTGCCCAAACGCTCAAGGATTTGGCCGCTGAACATGCCAATGAATTGGGTGATGCCCCATTGCAAGTGGTGATGAGTATTTTGAGCAATTTTACGCCTGAGTGTTTGGTTCGGGCCGATGTTCGTTGCAAAATATCTGAGATCGAAGAGGGTAGCGGGATTGATAATCAAGAGTTTGCAGATAAGTTCTGCAGGGCGATTCGCATCGCATCGGTTGAACCCTACAGGGCGGTTACGCACAACAAGGGCATCATGAACGGCATTGATTCTGTCATTATTGCAACGGGAAATGATTTTCGTGCCACAGAAGCCTGTGCGCATGCATTTGCTGCCAAAGACGGGCGATATACGAGTTTAACCCATGCCGCCATTGAAGGCGATGAGTTTCATTTTTGGATTGAATTGCCTTTGAGTTTGGGTACAGTGGGTGGAATTACCAACCTGCATCCCATGGTGAGATTCGCTCACGAGTTGTTGGGTTATCCCTCGGCCGGTGAGTTGATGGAAATCACGGCGGTGGCCGGTTTGGCGCAGAATTTCAGTGCGGTAAGGTCTCTGATTACATCGGGTATTCAGAAAGGCCACATGAAAATGCACTTGCTAAATATATTGAATCAGCTCGAAGCCACAGATCTAGAAAAAGAGAAAGTGGTGGCCCATTTCAAGGACAAAGTAGTGAGTCATTCCGCGGCCGTTGAAGCGTTTTTGCGGGTGAGGGGAACGGGCTCTGCGGCACAAGCATAGTTATGAGGTCGTATTTTTCTCCCGGTAAAATCATGCTGTGTGGTGAGTACGCGGTAACCATCGGCGTGGAGGCCTTGGCGGTTCCTACCGATGTGGGTCAGTGGATGCACGTTTGGGAGTTCGACTCTCCGGCAGGGGGCGATCGGTTGATTTGGGAGGCGAAAGAAAAGGATGGCAGCACTTGGCTGAACGATAGTTTTGCTTTGCCTTTGGTGATGGATCAAGATCAGTCTGAAGTCAGGGAAGAGCGTAAGTTGTTGTTGAGTTTGCTTTCAATGGCCGATGCCAGTATTTGGCGGCCGGGTAAATCTTATCGCATAGAAACACAATTGGAATTTGAAAGGAGCAGTGGCTTGGGTAGTTCAAGTACTCTGATAGCGAACTTTTCGCGATTTGCGGGTTTGGATCCACAAAAGGTGCAACAAGCCATTTTGGGTGGAAGCGGTTACGATGTTGCGGTGGCGGAATTGGGGAAAGGTTTGGTGTTTTGGAAGTCTCAAGACATGGCTCATTGGGGTCCTTGGGAATTGTCATCCACCCTCACTCAAAACTGGAAGGTGGTTTTCTTGGGAGAAAAGCAAAACAGCAGAGACGCTCTGAATAACGTGAAATTGCGGTTGCAAGAAGTGCAACAAGACGATTTTCTGTTTCACCAATTGCAACAAGTTTGTGCAGCGGTGAAAATGGCCAACCAAGTTCCCATGTTGGAGGCGGGTTTGGAAATGTGGCAAGCCATACTTTCGATGAGTTTGGGTTTGCAAACGCCTTATCAGCATTTTGGATTTCAACCGGTGAAGGGTGGATTGTGCAAATGGTTGGGCGCTTGGGGTGGCGATATGTTGTTGGTGAATGGGGCGTTTGAAGAAGCGCATCGCCCGGCATTGGAAAAATATAAATTGGTGGCTTGGAATCAAATCGTGGCCACATCAAAAGGTAAAAATGGATCATATTAAACAGCAAATGGAAATTCTGGAGGTTGGGTATCGCTGCCCGTCGAACATCGCTTTGGTGAAATATTGGGGCAAAAAGTCAACCGGCGTGCAATTGCCAGCGAATCCCAGTATCAGTTTGAGTTTGGGTGATTTGTACGCGTCTACCACGGTGAAGGCATCGCCCAGAACGGATGTAGCGTTTGTGTTTACCTTGGCGGGGGCATCGAAGCCGTCGTTTGAGCCCAAGATTGAGGCATTTTTGAATAAAATTGCGGTGGATTGTGCGTGGTTGAGCGATTATACGCTTTACATAGATTCGGTGAACAATTTTCCGCATGGTACGGGTATTGCGAGTTCAGCGGCGGGATTTGGTGCGCTGAGTTTGTGCGTGGCTCACATCGAACAATTGTTGATGGGGTACGCGGCGTTGGACGGACGGGTGAATGGGATGGATTTCTGGCAGCGCAGCAGTTACCTCTCAAGAATAGGCTCTGGCAGTGCTTGTAGGTCGATGTATTCTCAGCCCGCAGTTTGGGGCGAAAGCGATGCGGTGGCCGGAAGTAGTGACTTGTATGCTGTGGAAATGGGTGTTGCGGTGCATGCGGATTTATCGGGGTGGAAAGATGTGGTGTTGATTGTGGATGATGGGGAAAAATCGGTGAGTAGTACGGCGGGACATGCCCTGTTGGAGAATCATCCGTATGCGTTGGCGAGATTTGGCAAGGCCCAGGAGAATTTGGCTTCGATTGTTGGTGCGATGCGCGATGGAAACGTGAAATCATTCATCGAAATTGTTGAGTCGGAAGCGTTGCAATTGCATGCCATGATGATGACTTCGTTGCCTTATTACGTGTTGATGCGTCCCAATACCTTGGCGATCATCGAGAAAATATGGCAGTTCCGCGAAGAAACCGGATTGCCCATGTGTTTTACTTTGGATGCTGGGGCCAACGTGCATTTGCTGTACGATGGCAAAAAAGATGAGACGGTGATGAACTTTGTGCACAACGAGTTGTTATCATATTGCAAAAATCGGCAGTATCTTTGCAGTGAAACGGGGAAACGTCCGGTTTTGATATAAAAATATGGGAGAAATGATCAAGGATTCGCTTTACTACGCCAAAATTTTGTTGTTTGGTGAGTATGGTATCATTGAAGATTCAATGGGCTTGAGCATTCCGTATCATTTTTTCAAAGGAAATTTTGATTTTGCTACAGAGCCCACTGCGGTTCAAAAAGCGTCTAATCAGAGCATTCGCGAGTATGTTTCTCATTTGGAGAAGCTGAATGCTTCAAAAGAATTGCCTTGCAACATGGATTTTGATCGATTGCGTGGTGATTTAGATGCGGGTTTGTTTTTTGATAGCAGCATTCCCCAAGGTTTTGGTGTGGGGAGTTCTGGTGCTTTGGTGGCGGCGATTTATAATCAATATGCTTTTGCCCCTATCGCCCAGGCAGACATCATGGTGGGAGATCGGTTGAGTGAGTTGAAAGCCACTCTGGCGAAGTTGGAATCGTATTTTCATGGCAAAAGCTCTGGCTTGGATCCTTTGATTTGTTACTTGAATTTGCCCATTTTGATCAAAGGTCAGGGCGATTTGGGAACGGTGGGCATTCCTACGGAGAACGCTGAAGGCAAAGGAGCCATCTTTTTGATGAACTCTGGTTCGCCGGGGAAAACACAAAATATGGTGTCGATTTTCTTGAACCGTTTGAAAGACGATGGTTTCAGGAATATGGTTAAGACCCAGTTGAAGAAGCAGAACGACGATTGTGTGAAGTCGTTTTTGAAGGGCGATGTAACCCAGTTGTTTGGTCACTTGAAAGGGCTTTCTCAGTTGCTGTTAGACAATTTCAGGCCCATGATTCCGGATCATTTTGAGCAGGTGTGGCGTCAGGGGATTGACAGTGGTGCGTATTATTTGAAATTGTGTGGCAGTGGTGGTGGAGGATTCATTTTGGGTTTTACCCAAGATTTTGAAAAGGCGGAATCTTTGTTGAAAGAACATAAATTGCAGGTGATTTACAAAATGTAATCACGCTGATGTTTGGGATTCGCAAAAAACACATTACCGGATTTTTGTTGTTGCTGGGGGTTGTGCGTTGGTACAATTTGGCGCTGATTGCGGCGTCGCAATATTTGCTGTTTTGGTTGGCGTTCTCGAACCATGAATTGTCGCGGGTGTTGTATGATTTTAAATTGCATTGCATTGTGGCGGCCAGCGTATTTTCTGTGGCGGCGGCTTTTATTATTAATGCGTTTTACGATGTAGACAAGGATTTGGTGAATCGCCCCAAGCAGGTGGTGATGGGCAAGTTGTTGAGGGAAGGTGCGTTGTTGAATTTGTATGTGGTATTGAATTTTTTGGCGGTGTCCTTTGCGATGATGGCTTCCATTCGGGTGATGGTGTTTTTTGTGTGTTACACCGTGTTTTGTTGGTTTCACAGCCACAAGTTGCAGAAGATGCCAGTGGTTAGGGAGATTTCGGCCAGTTTGTTGACAATGATTCCATTGATTGCCATTTGGTTCCATTTTGGGCATTGGCATTGGGGGATGTTTTATTATATCGGCAGTTTGGCGATTTTGTTGTTTACCCGTGAGGTGGTGAAGGACATGGCTGGGCACAAAGGCAATTTGATTTTTGGATATAAAACGGTGGTGGTGGTGGCCGGCGTGAAAACGGCTAGGTGGGGATTGGTGGCGATGAATACAGGGTTTTTTGTGATGTATTGGGCGCTGAATTGGATTCAGATGGTGGATCCTGTTTTGCCCAACTGGCATCCAGATTATTACTTGATTATATCGGGGGTTTCTTTGTTTACGGCCTTTTGGGTTTCATGGGGTATTTTTTTCAATCGCGATGCCCGCAAAATTGATGTTTTGGATTCTTTTTTGAAATTGGGGGTGGTGATTCATTTGTTGAGCATCGTGCTGCAATAGAAATTGGGACGGGGCACGGGAATTATTACTAACTTGCGGTAGTGACGGAATTGCAGACCCTTTTTGCTCATGTTTTGGTGCCGGTGCCGGTGCCAAAGACCTATACATACAGGGTTCCGCACGATTGGAACGATTGGATTCACGAGGGATTGCGCGTGGCGGTGCAGTTTGGTCCAAAGAAGATTTACGCAGGCATTATTTTGAGTTTGAGTGATTCTCCACCGGTGGGGTATCAAGCGGCGTATTTGTTGGATGTGTTAGACGATGCGCCCATTGTGAATCACCGTCAGTTGCAATTCTGGCAGTGGGTGGCGAAATACTACATGTGTTACATGGGAGAGGTGATGGCCACGGCATTGCCTGCGGGGTATCGATTGCAAAGTGAAACCAAGATTTTGTTGCATCCGGATGCGGATTTGGAATCGGTTGTTCGTTCTGAATTGGACGACATCGAATGGCAGATCTTGGAATTGTTGGGACATAAGGATGGGTTATCGCTCGATGAGATACATCAGAAATTGGCGGTAAAGAATGTGTTGAAGCACGTGAAATCGTTGTATTTGCGCGGGTTGGTGGTAATGGAAGAGGAGTTGAAAGAGAATTATCGACCCAAGTATGAAGAATTTTTGGAATTGGGGTTGATTTGGGGCGATGGGGACCGTGCGAATGCGGCGTTGGGGGTGATGGAGAGAAGGGCACAGAAGCAATACGAGGCGATGATGCATGTGTTGGGTACGGGCAAGCGTGAAATGCCGGTGGAGATGATTGTTAAGGGGATGGGGGTTGAGCGAGCGGTGTTGAAACAGTTGGAGAAGAAGACTTTTGTGTCGTTGGTGAAGCGCCGACGCGATCACCTTCAGGTGACTCGTGGTGGTGCGCAGGATTATCAGCTCACTGCGTTGCAAAAAACGGCTTTGGATGTGGTGAGGAACGCGCTTGAGGCGCAGCAGCCTGCCTTGCTGTTTGGCGTTACGGGATCGGGGAAAACACATATTTATATGGAGTTGGTGAAAGAGGCGCTGGCCAACGGAAAGCAAGTGTTGTATTTGCTGCCAGAGGTGGCACTTACTGAGCATTTGGTGGCCAAAATGAGTGCCTTTTTACCGGTGGAGATTGGGGTATGGCACCATTTCTACAGTTCTCATGAAAGAACAGAGCTTTATGATCGAATTTTAAAGAATCAAATTCAATTTGTGGTGGGTACCAAAGGGGCAGTTTTCGCTCCGTTTACCGATCTTGGGTTGATTGTGGTGGATGAGGAGCATGAATCGAGCTATAAGCAATTTGATAAGAAGCCCTTTTATCACGGCAGAGATGCGGCATTTCAATTGGCGAAATTGCACGATGCCAAGTTTGTAATGGGTTCTGCTACACCGAGTTACGAGATGCAATTTGCGGTGAAACAGCAGCGGGTGGTATTGGCTGAGCTCAATGAGAAGTACGATGGGGGAAAGGCCGCGGAATTGATGTATTTAAACGTGGGTGAGCTAAAGAAAGCGGGAAAAATGAATTCCATGTTTTCAGATCCTGTGCAATTGGCCATTCAATCGGCGATGGATTTGAAGCAACGGGTGGTGGTGTATCACAATCGCAAAGGGTATGTGCCCTATATAGAGTGTGGGGATTGTGGACTTACATCGCAATGTAAAAACTGTGATATATCGTTAACGTATTATAAAAGTTCCGACAATCAGCGTTGCAATTATTGTGGTTATCAGCAGGTGGTGCCATCGAAATGTGTGGCTTGCGGTT
>JACCEC012242107.1_pt1 | contig 27649 bp, 22 predicted proteins | sample 7450121 | NCBI WGS metagenome assembly JACCEC01 (sample SAMN15323455, study PRJNA562643) | freshwater metagenome | isolation source: river surface water | place: USA:Blue River Watershed | collected 2017-08-18 | reverse complement strand
TACTTTGACGCTTACCATCTTTTGAAAGGTTTTTGTATGCAATGACATCGCCTTTAAAAGTACAATTTCTGAACACAACAGAGACTTCTACTGTACTTTTGTATTCGTCCCAGATATTTCTGCTGTTCTTGCGTTTTTTATTAGATAATTCGGTTAAATCCAAATCGCCTGTAACAACTACCCCATCGTACTGAATTTGCTGGTGCTTTTCGATTGCCTCAAAAATACTACGGGCTGATACTCCTTTTTGAGCAAAACTAGTAATGGATACAAAAAGAGCAAATATAAAGGTGGAAATGCGTTTCATGGTTGTGTACTTTTAAGTGTTAAAATGGCTTTTTTGAATAAGATGCCTAAATCATCACTTAGGTTGCATGAAATAAAAAAATTATTCTTGAGTACGCGGACGACCGAACAAATCGAATCGTTTTCCAAGCTGTGCTTCCATATCGCTTAGCTCAATTTTGAGGGCGTGAATGGAAATAGTAATTTCCCAAATGGAAAGGGTAAGGGCGAGGATTTGCAGCAAAAGAGCGACAAAAAAGAGTCCTTGAGCAAAGGGTTGATAATGTAAATAAATTGCTAACATCGAAACAGCACTTAGCAACAGGCTAGTAACAATAATAAATTGAATGTTACGAATAATATGAACCCGACGATGAAGGTGCTTGATTTGGTCCACGTAATTTTTGTCAGGATTTTGTCGAAACTTGTCATGAAGCTCACGAATTAGGCTTGCGATTGCCAAATAACGATTGGTGAAAGCAATCATCATCAAAGAGACCGTTGAAAATAAAATGGCAGGAGTCGAAATAGAAAGCTCCATATAAAATGAATAATTTGAATTATGAGAGAATGAGTGATATTGCCGTACTTTGTGGTTAAAATTTGCTTCTGATGAAACAAAACGTACTTGACTCCCACAAATTTAACCTTTGGAAAGGCCGATTGTTGAAAAATGGCCTCAATATTCATCAAATTGATGAAAAATTTACCCGACACAACCATAAAGGTGAGGCGTTGTTTTCACTACTCATGCTTGATGCCACTACGCCTGAAGGAGATAAAATCCCGCCCATCTGTTTTTTAAAGGGGGAGGTACTTTGCGTATTGGTATGTTTGATTGATGAACTGACGAAAGAAAAATACTTGCTTTTGGTACGTCAACGCCGTGTTTGTGATGGGTCACTTACCTACGAACACCCCGCAGGAATGCTCGATAGTGAATCGGACGCTTACAAGGTAGCAGCCAAAGAGGTCTGGGAAGAAACTGGAATTGAAGTAACACAAAATCAATTAATTAAATTGATGGACGAGCCTGCTTTCCCATCCACAGGTACCAGCGACGAAGCAATGTATTACTTCTATTGCGAGATTGAACTTCCAAAAGAAAAAATTATGTCTTATGACCAGCGATTTATGGGAGAAGCCTCTGAACATGAGCGAATTGTGACCTGTGTGTTGCCGTTTTTAGAAGGACATCGACTCATCAACAATGTCAATGGTATCTTACTGGATTTTTTATACTTAAAAGCAGCAGGAGATTGGGAGTTGTTGAAACAGCTTTAAATTTTGAACATCTACAAAACTATTTTATTTTTAATATGTCATCAACAGTACTCGAACGGTTCTTACGATACGTTCAAATAGATACCCAATCAGACCCTAATTCACCTGCACAACCTTCGACCGAAAAGCAAAAAAACCTCAGCCGAGTGTTGGTAAACGAATTGTTTGAAATGGGCATAATGGATGCTCATCTCGATGAACATGGCTATGTATATGCAACTCTCCATGCCAATACAACCAAGTTAAATGTCCCTGTCATTTGCTTTTGTTCGCACGTCGATACCTCTCCCGATTGTTCGGGTGCAGGTGTTAAACCACTGGTGCATATGGCCTGGGATGGTTCAGACATTATACTACCCGATGACCCTTCGCAAGTAATTCGCCGCTCTGAACACCCCGATTTAGACGCGCAAATTGGTAATGACATTGTGACCGCCAGTGGCACTACGTTATTGGGGGCCGACAACAAAGCGGGCGTGTCTGAAATTATGGACGCGGTTCATTATTTAATTGAACATCCTGAAATTAAGCACGGTACGATTAAAATTCTGTTTACCCCCGACGAAGAAATTGGTCGAGGAACCCATAAAGTAGACCTCGCCAAATTAGGGGCTGATTTTGGGTATACCATCGACGGTGAAAGTCTTGGTTCGTTTGAAGACGAGACATTCAGTGCCGACGCAGTAAAAATTACCATTCGTGGTATCAGTGCCCACCCTGGTTTTGCCAAAGGAAAACTCGAAAATGCCCTCAAAATTGCAGCGAACGTGATCGCAGCCTTGCCAAAAGATGCCCTTTCGCCTGAAACAACCGAAGAAAAACAAGGTTTTATCCATCCGACAAACATCGAAGGAATTCAAGAAAAAGTGACTCTTAGCTTCATCATTCGAGATTTCACGGTGGCTGGTTTACACGAAAAAGAAGCATATCTCAAGGAGATTCTTGACCAAGTTTTACAACAATACCCCCATTCAACGGCCGATTTTGAGGTCATTGAACAATACCGAAACATGAAAGAAGTGCTTGATAACCACCCACATGTCTCAGAATACGTATGGGAAGCAATCCACCGCTCAGGTTTGACTCCTTTAAAAAGAAGCATCCGAGGAGGGACTGACGGCTCTCGACTTTCCTTCATGGGCTTGCCTTGTCCTAATATTTTTACGGGTGGCCATGCTTTTCATTCAAAATTGGAATGGGTTTCGGTTCAAGACATGCAAAAAGCCGTCGAGGTAATCGTTAACCTTTGCCAAATTTGGGAAGAAAAATACTAGTTTCACTTGATATAAAGCAACACCGCGCACGAAAGAGTAAATGCTAACGAAGTTTGGTTTTTAGTTTGGGCGCGGTGTTTTGCTTTGTTATGGATTAGTTAAAGACGTTTCCACCAAAAGGTTGTCCAGTACGGGCAAACGTTTCAAATGCCGATTGATGGCGTAAAAGCCACTTTAAAATAATTGCGATCATGGTCATGCTGTTTGATGAATGCACCACAAAGGTCGGAATAATACAAATATCACCCAAATAACAAATTGGAAAAGTACAATTTGGTGGTAAGCAAATCCCAAAAACTACTAAAAGTTGTTGAGTGAGTGCAGTAAGTTCTTGATAAAGTTATAGGCTATTTTGATATAAAAAATAGCCTTTTTTAATTTTTAATGTTAATTCAAAACAAATTATTTATGGTTATAAAGGCAGGGAGTTATGAGTTTTTATACGAGCAAGGCAGTATTCGCCAGTTAAAACATCAGGGAAAAGAAGTGGTTCGGATGATATACTTTGCCTTGCGTGACCATAATTGGGGTACGTTTGATAAAGTAATTAGTGGTGAAGTTGTTCAAAATGAGGAAAGTAACTTTCGGATTAACTATAAATGCAACCATGTTGATGAAGCTTCGCGGCCAATTTTTGAGTGGGAAGTGGCCATTGATGGAGCCGAGGATGGTACGATAATTTTTGAGATTTCGGGAAAAGCTTTGACGGATGTTTGGAGCAACAGAGCTGGATTTTGTGTATTACACCCAATCAAGGGAATGGCTAATCAGCCCGTTTCTCTTCTCCATGAAGATGGTTCTAGTTCTACTTCCATTTTTCCCAAATACATTTCTCCCGAAGACCCTTTTTTGTTGATTCGTTCAATGAAATGGCAAGTGGAGGGAGGAGCAGCGTACCAAATAGATTTTGAGGGAGATACCTTTGAAACCGAAGACCAGCGTAATTGGGGAGATGCTTCTTTTAAAACGTTTTGTACCCCTTTGTCTAAACCTTTTCCTGCATTACACAAAAAAGGAAATACGGTTTTTCAACGAATCACACTCCATCCGCCCGTTGATAATCCCTCTTTGGATATGAAGCCAGAAGAAGCCGTTTTATCCTCGCAAGCAACTGGCTTTCAACTAGGAATTGGAGCATCCGTCGAGACAACCGAGCTAACAAAAGAAGCCATCCTGCAGCTGAAAAAGCTACATTTGACACATTATCGCATCGACCTTGAACTTCCTTCGGCTACGTGGATTACTGAATTTTCCACGCATTGCGAAAATGCCTTTCACCTTGGCTTGCCTTTGGAAGTGGCCCTCACGCTGGGGGAAGACGAAGAAAAAAATTTGGAGGAATTTATTTTGGTGTGCCAACAAAATCGCCTGAATATCAGTAGTGTTTTGTTGTTTTCTAAAAACAAAGTTACAACGCCTCAACGAGTCATTAATCTAATTCCAAATCTAAAAAATCAACTTCCAAACGTAAAATTTGGGGTCGGAACCAATTATAATTTTACAGAACTCAACCGAAATCGTTTTGAAGCTAAGGATGCCGATTTTGTCACGTTTTCCTATCACCCTCAGGTACACGCCTTTGACAATCTTACTATTTTAGAAAATACCGAAACGCTTCATTACCAAGTAGAAAGTGCTGAATATTTGTATAATAAACCAGTTCACATCAATTTTATTTCGCTGCGCGCCCGTGCAAATCCCTATGCTTCCTCCCCTGCCGATGTTCAGATTCCTCTTTCAAAACAAATAGACAGCCGCCAATCTACTGAGTTTGCAAAAGATTGGTTATCCGAGATTTTTAGAAATTTGTCGGTAAGTAAAGTGGCTTCGGTGACTCTCTTACGAACGGTAGGAGAGCTTGGAATCATATCCCTCACAGGAAAACCCTATCCTACTTTCGAATTTTTTTCAAAAAACCATCATCGTTGACCGCAAGTTTTTTGGAAAAGGTGCATCTAAACCAATAAATCTGATTCCATTTGAACGATTTAGAACTTCTTCAAGGACTTCAATCACACCAGTCGGTGGCTTTTCGGTACTTAGTTGAGCACTATCAAACGAAAGTGTTTAATACAGTATTAGCCATAGTGCAGCACCCCGAAGAAGCAGAAGATGTCGCTCAAGAGGTATTTATGGAAGTGTACGAATCGATTGATAAGTTTAGAGGAGAAGCCAGAGTAAGCTCATGGATTTACCGAATTGCCACAACCAAAGCGTTAGAAGCGTATCGGAAAAAGAAGGCTCAAAAGCGTTGGGGAGGATTTTTGAGTAGTTTGTTTGGGGAAAATAATGAAGTAATGTACGAACCGATTGATTTTGTGCATCCTGGGGTCGAATTAGAAAATAAAGAACGGGCTTCAGTGCTTTTCAAGGCCATCAATCAGTTGTCGGACAAACAAAAAATTGCATTTACACTACATCACGTGGAGGGACTGAGCTATCAAGAAATAACAGAGGTGATGCAAGTGTCGTTGTCGTCGGTAGAATCGTTGATGTTTCGAGCCAAAACCAATCTAAAATCCTTATTAAAAACGTATTATACATCTCAATAGCCATAAAAAAGAATAAAAACATGGAAAAGAACTATCAAGTACAGGAAGAAATTAAACGGACGCTTCAATCGCTGGAGGGACTCAAGCCCGCCGAACCCGCTCCTTTTTTCTACACCCGTTTGCAAGCGCGGATGGAGAAAAAAAAGGGAATGAAGGTGAGTTGGAGATGGGAGCCAGCATACGCTTATGCGTTTTTGGGCGTGGTAATTTTTCTAAATGTACTGACGATTTATCAAGTATCCCACCGTTCGTCAAACGCTGAGCCTGGAGAACAGTTTGTCAACTACTACGGCCTCAACTACTTTAGTGGGTTTGATACAAACTAGATGTAACTCATGAAAAACGTACTTTCATCCAACTATCTTTGGCCGATTACCTTAGCGTTGTTTTTACTCAACTTAGGGTTAGTGGGCTGGATGTGGTTTTTTCCCCAAAGGCAGCCCAACGGCCCGCGTGGTGAAACCCCAGGACAATTTTTAGAGAAAGAGTTGGCCTTTACTCCCCAACAAAAAGAGGAATTTCGGATTCTGCGAGAAGACCACCATCGCAAAACAAAAGTACTACGTGACAGTATTCGTCAGATGAAAGAAGCCTTTTTTCGGCACATTGGAAAAACCGGAGTAACGGACAGTGCATTGGTACAAAAATCGAACGCTATTGCCGAAAAAATAGCTCAAATTGACAAGATTACCTTTCAGCATTTTAGCGATGTCCGTAAAATTTGTTCCCCCCAACAACAAGCAAAATTTGATGATGTCATAGATGAAATGCTACATCGATTGGCAGCAAATCCTGAGAGGCCAGCCGAACGCCCCCATGGGCCAATGCCCCCTCTCCCCCCTCCAAGATAAAACTGGAATTGCAGAGTTTTAAAAAAAATGGCAACGTACCGCAAACTTTTGGGTAAATTCCGTCTAAACCATAGTCTTTAACTTTTACTCCCGTATGAAGTAACCTCTCCTTGCAGTCTGCGATGGTAAAATCAATTTTTTACATTCTAAATCAGCTACCTACTATGAAGGTTATTTTTGGATTTCTGTTCGCTATCGTAGCGATAGCGGCGTGCAGTAGTTCTAATGAAAGTGTTGACCCAACAACAACGGCAACAACACTTCCAACGGCTTTTAAAACGTTCAACTCTAGCTTGAATGCGTACGTTGATGGAGATTATGTGGTAATCAAAAGTACAGCAACTCCTGACCATAAAAGCCCGTATTTTGGGACAAGTAGTGCCAATTATGAGGCGTATAATGGAACAAATTCGAGGTTTGCCATCAACCCTAATCGCATTTCTAACCACAATTACACGTTTAGAATCCCCATTTCTCCCACAAAAGCCACTTCGGCTCAAGCGACCCCCCTCGGCCCAATTGGCGTTTCGCTTAATGGAGTACCTTTTTACAATCAATACGCTGGGCCAAATACGCCTTTGACCAATGAAATTAATTCCTTTGACCAGTATAACGGCCATCCTGACCCCAGCGGCACCTACCATTACCATATCGAACCATTGTATTTAACCCAAACGAAAGGAACGGGAGCACTTTTAGGTTTTTTACTAGATGGTTATCCTGTATATGGCCCTGTTGAAAACGGCAAAAAGGTGACTAATAGCGATTTGGATGCCTACCACGGACATTCTCATGCTACTGCCGAGTACCCGAATGGGATTTATCACTACCACACTACGGCTGAGGACCCTTACATCAATGGATCAGGTTTTTATGGAAAACCTGGAACCGTTACCAAATGAAAAAGGGGCTAATGCTGCTTATTTGGATGGGTTTGATGGGGTGTCAACCGTCCAAAGTTACGATTCCCGATAACGTGATTGACTTGGCAAAAGAAGAAGCCAAATTTCGTTTTTACAATGGAATACTTTTGTATCACAATAAGCCTTTTTCGGGGTACTTGGTTGTACACTTCCCTTCAAAAAAAATCTTTACAAAAGAAGGATATTGGCAGGGAAAAGCGGAGGGTGTCCATCAAAAATGGTACGAAAATGGGCAATTGGCCGAACGACGAACCTACCACAAAAACCATAAAAACGGTTTGCATAAAGGGTGGTGGCCGAACGGAACTCCAAAATTTAATTATCATTTTTTGAAAGACGTAGCTACGGGAACCCACCATGAATGGTTTGAAAATGGACAAATGTATAGCCTAAGTACTTATAATTCAGAGGGGCAACCTGAAGGGAAACAACAAATGTGGTACATGGATGGGCAACTTAAAGCCAATTATGTCATTCAGAATGGACGGCGATTTGGACTACTCGGTGCCAAAGGCTGCATGGGTGACAACGAGCGGGATGTTACTTCAATAAAAATATAACGTACTTATTTTCAGTCATGTTGATACGTTTTCGTTTTCTAGGGGTGATAGTTTTCATTGCTTGTGCTTGTCAACCTACAAAAGAACATCCTGTTACAATCAAACTTCCTTTTTACCACACGCCCGATTTTACTCCGCATTGGGTAGATTCGTCGGGCTCAATCGATACCATTCACCAGTTGGAGAAATTTGTTTTTAAAAACCAAATAAATCAATGGGTGGATTCGGATTCATTACGAGGCAAAATCCACGTGGCTAATTTTTTCTTCACCGCTTGCCCAAGCCTTTGCCCACGAACGATGGAAAACATGAAGGAATTACGACGTTTATTTCGGGATGATAAAGGAGTAAAGTTATTGTCATTCAGTGTATTGCCAGAGCATGACTCTGTGTCAGTTTTACGGATGTATGCACAACAGCATCAAATCATGGCTGGGAAATGGGAGTTATTGACAGGAAATCGTAAAGATATTTATCAAACAGCCCGTCGTTCTTATTTTGCGGATGAAAACTTGGGGGTTCGAAAAGGAGAAAACGATTTTTTACACACCGAAAACTTTATTTTGGTAGATAAAAATCTTCGCATAAGAGGAATTTATAATGGCACGCTTCCGCTCGAAATCAAACAACTGGCAGAAGATATAGAAATGCTGAAAAGGGAGTAAAAAGCTAAAAAAGCCATTGAATATACTTCAATGGCTTTTTTTAATCGTTAAGATAATAGCGCTAATTCTTTTTTGCTTCGAAGCCAATCGGGACGGGTAGTTTTAATTTTTGCTCCCAACTCGTTCAGCATCGAATAAAGACCGAAATAGGTTCGATTGATGTATAGACCGTCTTTAGAACCACGAGCAACTTTAGAATTTCTGATTGCTTCCACTTTTGCTAGTTCATCGGCAAAGGCGTAAACCGAATCAAAGTAGGTATGGTCGCCAAAATCAAATTCATCTACGGCAAAAGGTTGCCCCAACAACACAATCATTTGTTTAAATAAATTTGTAAAAAGCGCCTTTTCACTCGGTTTGTCTTCTCTGACCAAAAATTCGAGATTATAAAAGATTTTTTCAATGAGCGCCTCGTCATCCAAGGTGTCGGGATTGATGAGTGTAAAATAGTTTTCATAAAAATAATCAGGAATAACTTTTACACACCCAAAATCAATCACCCCCATAGTGCCGTCGGATCGCATCAAAAAGTTACCAGGATGAGGGTCGGCATGTACCTGACGAAGGTGGTGCACTTGATGGTCATAAAAATCCCACAACAATTGCCCAATACGGTTACGAACCTCTTGTGAGGGGTTAGTTTGGAGGAAATCTTTAAGATGGAATCCTTGCAGCCAATCCATCGTTAGTACCCGTTTGGCAGACAGTTGGGGATAATATTTGGGGAAAACAAGCCCTTTAATGTGTTTACAGGCTTCCGAAATCTCTACCGACCGACGAAGTTCTAACTCATAATCAGTTTCTTCCAAAAGTTTACTTTCTACTTCTTCAGTATACCGTTCTACGTCTTTCTCATTTAACCCAAACAAAGTTACTGCCATAGGTTTCACCATTTTAAGGTCTGAGCTGATGCTATCGGCTACCCCAGGGTACTGAACTTTCACTGCTAATTGTTCACCATTTTTTACAGCACGATGTACTTGACCGATAGAAGCGGCATTGGCCGCATTGATGTCAAATTCGTCGAACAATTCGTACGGTGCTTTTCCAAAAAAATTGCGAAAAGTCTTTACAACCAACGGCCCCGATAACGGTGGTGCCGAATACTGCGACATCTGAAACTTATCAACGTACGCACGTGGCAACACACTACGATCCATACTCAGCATTTGGGCAACTTTTAGTGCCGAACCTTTGAGCTCGCTCAAAGACTCATACACGTCTGTAGCATTATCTTGGTGCAATTCGTCACGCGTTGTAGAGGGGTCAATTATCTTCTTGACGTTATATTTGAGGTAATTTCCGCCAATTTTCGCCCCCGTTTTCAAAAATTGAGTAGCTCGTGCAACTTTGGAGGTGGGAATACTATCTTGTGTTTTCATCGGTTCTGATACATGAATTTAGCCAAGTCAACTACCGTATCAACTATCGAACGACCCATTAAATCAAAGCCTGTATTGACTGTTTTTTCGATGGCAGTGTCGGTTAACTCAAAATTACGACTCGTATCTTTGACCCAAAATTCCAAAAGGTAGAGGGTATTTAGCCAAACGGCATCGGGGTATTTGTTTGAAAGATAGGGGCGAGTTATCACCTCTTGGCTTTCCCGCCCTTCGTACATTAGGTCATGAGCGAATGACATAAAAGACGCTTTGAACAAACGAAGCTCTTGCGGATTTTTGGCCGCTACAGGTTGTGGTAATTTACGATAGCTGTAAGTCACAAAGCTTCGATTAGCTTTAAGCACTTCAACCCATGTGTAATAGAAGGCGAGAAGTTTTTCTCGTACAGAATACCCTTGGTAAGTAGGGTCGTTTTCGGCTGTTTGTTGGGCTTGTTCAAAAAAAGCTTTCCACAAGTCCATTTCAATGGACTCAAAAGAGGTATAAAACTCATACAACTCGGCCTCAGCCATTTTGAGTTTTTTGGCAAAGGCATAAAAAGAGGCGGGAGGTTGCCCGTGCTCTAACACAAAATCAATGTATGCTTTTCGGATTTTTTCGGCTTTTTCCATAATTGAAAATTCGAGTATAGAAGACATTTTAACAACGAACTGAGTTATAAAAAGGTTTGACAAATTTGCCTAATTCGTCTTAAAATCATCGTTAGTATTCCGATGGATTTGAAAAAAAAGGGAGAAATATAAAATAATCTTTATGGTTTAGCGCGTTTTTTGCTTGCTAGTTGGATAATTAGTAAACTAATGAAGGTAAGCTCGGGGAATAATCTGTTTGATTCCACGGCTAAAAACCGTATAATTGCGTTCTGAGGCACACTATTTAAGCATTACTTATGGCATTTTTGAACGGGAAGTACCGTAAACCTATTATTCTTTTTTGGCAATTAGCGGCTTTTATTATTGGAAGCGGAGCCTTCTATTTAATGGCGGTTTATTTTAACTTTTTCTGGCTTTTTGGGGGTATGCCTGACCTAAAAGCCGTTGAAAACCCTGAAAGTCAGGTAGCTTCTGAGATTATTTCAGCCGATGGGCAGACCTTATCAAAGTATTTCATTGAAAATAGAACACCCGTTGAATTTGACCAACTTTCCCCCAATTTGATAAAAGCGCTAATTGCGACCGAAGATGCCCGGTTTGTAAAACACTCAGGAATAGATCCGCGTTCGATGTTTCGTGTTTTCAAAGGATTAGTTTCTAGCGACCAAGGTACAACGGGGGGGGGAAGTACTTTAACTCAACAATTGGCAAAAAACCTATTTCAAACCCGGAGCGACAAATACAAAGGCTACTTGGGAGACCTCCCTTTTATCAAAACAGTGATTGCCAAAACTAAAGAATGGATTTTGTCGGTACGTTTGGAAAGAAATTATACCAAGCAAGAAATTATGACCATGTACCTCAATACCGTTTCGTTTGGAAATAATGCCGATGGGATTAAAACTGCTGCTAAAACATACTTCAAAAAGGAAACATGGAACCTAGACCTGCCCGAAGCTGCGTTGTTGGTGGGGATGTTGCAAAACCCTTCACGATACAACCCGCGATTGTTTAAAGAAAGAGCCTTGGAGCGACGAAATGTGGTTTTGAGCCAAATGATGAAATACGGATTTCTGACGTTAGAAGAATTTACTCAAAACAAATTGAAGCCAATTGGGCTTAATTTCTACATCGAAAACCACAATACAGGGCCTGCACCTTATTTTCGGGAAGTACTTCGCGATTGGATGAAGTCGTGGTTGGCTAAGTATAACAAAGAAAATGGAACAGATTACGACTTATACCGCGATGGGCTTCGGATTTATACAACGATAGATTCAAGAATGCAAAATTATGCCGAACAAGCAGCCGAACAACATATGCGCGATCAACAATCTAAGTTTTTTACGCATTTTGAAGAGCTGAAAATGGAACCTTGGGTTATAAAAGGACCAAACGGTGAGTATGTACCTGACCCGTATTTTGAAAAAAGAGCCGTTCGTAAAAGTTGGCGTTATCGGGAATTGAAGAAAGTCTATGGCTCCGATGAAACTCGAATTTGGCAAGAAATGAGTAAGCCCATGAAAATGAAGGTGTTTTCTTGGCAAGGAGAGCGAGATACCATCATGAGCTCATTAGATTCCATAAAATACTACAATAAGTTTTTGCGTATTGGAATGGTTTCAATGGACCCCCGAAACGGTGATGTAAAAGCTTGGGTAGGTGGGATTAACTTCAAGTATTTTAAATACGACCAAGTGTATCAGGGCAAACGTCAGCCAGGTTCTACCTTCAAACCTTTTGTGTATTGTTCGGCTATCAATGAAAGCTTTGTCACGCCTTGTACTACCATTCGTGATGCTCAAGTTTGCATTGGTGACTGGTGTCCTAAAAACTCAACAGGCTCTTTTTCGGGGCAAGAGTTAACGCTTCGTCAGGCATTAGCTAAATCAGTGAACTCTATCAGTGCAAGGTTGATGAGTATGGTAGGACCTAAAAAAGTGGTAGATTATGCCCACAAACTCGGTATTAAAAGCTACATTCCTGAAGATGTTACTATTTGTTTAGGAACGCCAGATGTGTCTGTTTTTGAAATGGTAAATTCATACTCGACTTTTGCCAACGGAGGGAAACACGTGCAACCTCGTTTTGTGACTCGCATCGAAAACAAAAATGGGCAAGTATTAGCCGAGTTTCCAGTAGATGAAAAAGAGGTTATTAGCCCAAGTATGGCCTACCAAATGCAATTTATTATGAGAGGAGCCGTTGAAGACCCCTGGGGTACAGCTCAACGGCTCCGTACTCAATACGGCCTTTCCGAAAACAATGATATTGCTGCCAAAACAGGGACAACCTCCGACTATACCGACGGATGGTTTATGGGAATGACTCCAAACCTTGTTACCGGTGTGTGGGTAGGCGGTGAAGATAACCACGTCCACTTTACCACAATGGCATTAGGACAGGGAGCACGAATAGCGATGCCTGCATGGGGGCTTTACATGCAAAAGGTATATGCAGACCCTGATTTGGCTGGTAACGAACGCTCGCCGTACCGCCGTGAGCGTTTTTATAAACCCGATGGGATGGAAATAAATTTGGGATGTGGCGGTTCAAAACTCGATACTTTAAATACGTACATGAGACCACGGGTGACAGACGACGAAAGCGTCCTTTTTTAAAGTAGTTAGTTCCTCATTCCTCGAATATGAAAATACTCTTAGCCCCTGATAAATTTAGAGGCTCTTTGACAGCATTGGAAGTGTGTAACGCTATGGAGAAGGGAGTTAAGGCCGCTTTTCCAGCCGCAAAGGTAATAGCCCTACCAATGGCTGACGGAGGAGAGGGTACGGTCGAAATATTAACTCAAAATGCCGGCGGAACGTTAGTGAATTGTACAGTTCAAGACCCACTTGGGCGCAGTATTCAAACTTTTTTTGGTAGAACCCCTGATAGAAACACGGCATTTCTTGAAATGGCATCGGCATCTGGGTTAAAATGGTTAGTACAAAATGAACGTAACCCGTTGAAAACAAGTACGTACGGAACTGGACAACTAATTGCAAATGCCGTAGAAGCGGGAGCTAAAAAGATTATATTGGGCATAGGAGGAAGTGCAACTACGGACGCAGGAATTGGGATGGCTGCGGCATTGGGCTGGAAATTTCTGGACAAAAACGGACAGGAACTCGTTCCCGTCGGTGAAAACCTTGTTTATATTGAAAAAATTATTCCTACAAAAATACCTCTTGATATAGCTATCGACGTGGCCTGTGACGTCACGGCCCCCTTATTTGGTCATGCGGGTGCCGCTTATTTGTATGGCCCTCAAAAAGGGGCAACAAACGAGGCTATAGAATGGCTCGACAAAGGGTTACAACAAATAGCTTCTGTCGTTCAACGTGATTTTGGCGTTGATTTAGCACAAATTCCAGGTACAGGAGCAGCTGGGGGGATCGGCTTTGGTTTGTTGTTCTTTCTTAATGCAACACTCAAAGAAGGTGTCAATATTGTAATAGAACAGACACGTTTTGAAGAACAGCTGGAGGGAGTAGATTTGGTATTGACAGGAGAAGGCAAAATGGATGCTCAGACTTTGCAGGGGAAGCTGATTGCGGGCATTGCTCGTGCTTCGAAGGCCAGAGGCATTCCCGTAATGGCTTTGTGTGGTACTCAGTTGCTAACACCTAAAGAGATACACTCATTAGGATTAACGTATGCGACCTCTATTTTACATCGCCCAATGTCACTCCCTGAGGCGGTAGAGTATGCCTATCAGGGAGTGACAGAAACCACTCACTCGTTGGTTTCGATGTTATTTTTTCTCCAACAATGATTTTATCTTGTTGGAAAGCTCGGTGTTTTGGTAAATACCTCCAAAAATCTGAGATTGAGGCCCGTAGGCATACACAGGCACCATGATTCCTGAGTGGCCTTTTGATCCAAAATTCCCTTTCACCATTCCTTCTTTTTCGTTTCCTCCCGTCAACGACATTGCGCCCGTTTCATGGTCGGCCGTGACGATAACCAGTGTTTGACCATCTTGGTCAGCAAAACGTAATGCCTCCCCTATGGCTTGGTCAAAGTCAAGTACTTCGTTGATTTCATAAGCAACACTATTTGCGTGGCCTGCGTAGTCGATTTGAGCACCTTCTGCCATCATGAAAAATCCCTTGGGCGAATTTTTCTTAAAATGCTTGATCGTTTCACCGACAGTTAGCGGAAGGAAATTACCTCTGCCCTTCTCCATTGAAAGCCCCGCTTGGTCGTCCAAAACCACAAATTTTTCATTTTTGCTTTCGGAAACAATATCGGCATATTTGCGAATGACCGAATAGTTACGAGCGGTTAACGAGTCGCCTAAGTTGACTTTATCTTTTCGTTCAAAAAAATATTTGCTCCCGCCACCCGCAAGCACATCGGTAGGTTCTTTCAAAAAATCGGCAGCAATTTCTTCCTGCATCGTACGCTTGGGTTGATGAGCATAAAATACAGCTGGGGTCGCATCAGTAATAGGACCAGAAGAGATAACGGCCGTTTTTTTACCATTACGGCGTGCAACCACCGCTAAAGACGGTCTTGCGACTAAGGTGGCATCCATCCCAATGGTGCCATTTTTGGTTTTATGCCCCGTGGCCAACGCAGTTCCTGCTGCTGCTGAATCAGTAATAAATCCCTCGGCGGGTTGCGTTTGAATAAGCCCCAAACGTTTAAACAATGCCATGTGAAGTTGACCATGATTGGCCACTAATCCAGTGTGCATTTGGGCTAACCCCATCCCGTCACCAATCAAAAAAATGATGTTTTTGGGTACTTTATTTGACCCATCGCTCCGATAAGTTGGCTGGTAAACCTCGTAAGTCACTGCTGAGTTGGTATGTTGATTATCAGCAGGTTTGGTATTTTTAAAATAGTCAGCCAATACTTGGGGGCGGTCTGTACCTATCCAATCTACTCCAAGCGCCATTAATTCACGCCAAACGGCTTCATTATCAGGGGTGCCCCAGAATCGCACTTTTTTACCTTGTTGGTGAGCACGATTTACATAGTCGACGGTTTTTTCACGATCTTCTTTTGGGAAAAGCCCCTTCCCATCCCAACGCGAAACAAGGCTAAAGGGAGCACTAAATAACCCGACGCGTTTGAGCGTCTTGGCGTCATATGTTTGTTCAAATCGACCATCAAACGAAATCCAAGAAGGGTAGCTACTAAACTGAGCAGGAGTAGGCATACTCCCACTGATAACCACTTTGGTTGATTTCCCCTCACCAAATAATTCAGGAAAACGGCTTAATTGACTTACCAATGAATCAAGCGTAGGTGAAGCGGGGGTTTTGAGGTCAATCAAGAATTGAAAGGGGTAGTTCTTGCCCATTTTTTGCTGTTGTTGCAAAGGCATCAAATAAAGCTTTACTAGCGTATGTTCTGGGTTTATTTCGGAGGGTAAATGTGCGACTATCAGTTCCCCCTTATGCAAGTATAAATCTGCTTCTATCGAGCCAGCTTGTAACGAATGGGCTCCCCAAAACGGATGAGCTTGTTGGTAATCGTTGTGCGAATGGATGTTGGCACTTGTGTAATTGGCCTGGGCAAAAAGAGAACTATTTAATAACCCTGCTAAGACAAGTGAATAGTAAATGGAGATTGGTTTCATACATTAAAATAATCAAGTGCAGCGACAGTAATGATACAATTGAAAGAGTAAATAAGACTACCAAAATACCTCAAAAAGTGACAACGTCGATAAAGAATGCAAAAAGCCTTGACTTATGCCAAGGCTTTTTGACTAAAATATTGCAATAAACTATTTATACTCAGTATCTACATCAGCTAGGATACGTCCACAGTGTTCGCAAACGATAATTTTTTTCTTTTCACGAATATCTGCTTGGCGTTGAGGAGGTACAACATTAAAGCAACCCCCACAAGCTCCACGTTTTACTTTCACTACTCCCAGGCCATTACCCGAGTTGTTACGGATTTTCGTGTACGACTTGTACAAACGCTCCTCTACCTTTTCGGCTTGTTGGTCGCGTAAATCCATAAGTTTGTTTTCGTCTTCGTAGCTTTCAGACGTAATTGTATCAAGCTCCTGTTTCTTTACTTTCAAATCTTCGCGACGTTCTTTCAACAGGCCATCTGTAGCGGAGATTTCTTCCTTCTTTGCTTTGATTTTGTACTCAGCTTCCCGCATTTTCTTTTCAGCGAGTTCAATTTCAAGCGTTTGAAGTTCCATTTCTTTGGTGATGGCGTCGTACTCACGGTTGTTACGAACATTCATCTGCTGATCTTTGTAACGAGAAATCAACTTTTCAGCATCCTTTTTTGTGGCTTTGTGACGGCTGATTTCTTCATCAAGAACACTGATTTCGTTGTTGAACTTACCGATACGGGTTTCAAACCCTGCGATGTCATCTTCTAAATCACGAACTTCTTCGGGCAAATCACCGCGGATTTTTTTGATGTCATCCAACTCTGAGTCAATTTGCTGCAATTTGAGCAATAAGTCTAATTTCTGCGCGACGGTCAGTTCCATATTTGTTGGGTTTGAAGTGTGGTTAATTCCGTTCAGAGTTTCAATTCTTACATCCGATAACCGACACCTTACACGTAGTAATTTACTGGATTGGTAATAGTTTCCGACAAAATTGTCGCAAAATTAGCGAATTTTTTCGACAAATATCGTTGCAATAATTCTTTTGTAAAAACTTCGCTTTCATAGTGCCCAATATCACAAATAAGGATGCGGCCATCGGCATCAAAAAACTCATGGTATTTATAATCGGCAGTGATGAAAACGTCAGCATTCTGCCGTATGGCATCATTTAATAAAAAACCGCCCGCCCCACCACATACAGCGACTCGCTGAACCATTGGAGAACAAAGAGTTGTATGACGAATGACGGAAAGTTGCATTTTTTCTTTTAAGTAACGCAAAAACTCTTCAGCAGGAAGGGCTTCGTTTAAAAGCCCAATCGCACCTGCCCCTACTTCTTGATTGGTATTTTGTAAAAGAGTCAGGTAGTGCGCTACTTCTTCGTAGGGATGAGCATCGTTCAGTGTACGCATGACGGTTGCTTCCAAGTAGGCAGGGAAAATAACCTCAACTCGGCTCTCATTTACCTGTTCTACTTCATTGGCCTTCCCAATAAATGGGTTCGCCGCTTCGTTGGGTCGAAAAGAACCTATACCCTGCACGCTAAAACTGCAACGGTCATAATTACCTATTTGACCTACTCCCACCCTATGTAAAGCCTCAATGACAGTTGAGGCATTTTCGACAGGGACAAAAAAGACGAGTTTCATTAAAACATCCTTTTTAGGTGCCAAGATTCGAACATGTTGTAAGCCCAAACGTTCCGCAATCATAAAATTGACACCACCAACCACATGGTCGAGATTGGTATGGGTAGCATAAATCGCAATATCGTTTTTAATGGCTTTGATGACAGTTCGCTCTACATAATTACGACCATTGAATTTTTTTAACCCTTTAAATACAATGGGGTGATGGGCCACTATAAGATTACAATTGTTGGCAATAGCTTCTTCTACCACTTCTTCAGTACAATCAAGCGAAACAAGAATATTGGTAACAACAGAAGAAGGTTCTCCTACAATGAGTCCAGCATTATCGTAGGGTTCTTGGTAAGATAATGGCGCTATTGATTCTAAAAAATGAGAAATGTCTTTAATTGTTATCATTTTTTTAAAGGTGTAACTATTTAAAAATCAGAAATATGGCCTAAAATTTAAAACTAAATCAGAAAAAAGTCTACTTTTTTCTTGGCAAAAGTCTTGCATTGAAAGTTAAAAATAGTACTTTTGCACCACTTTAAGCGACACCAAAACGCAAAAAAGTAAAAATAAAGTTTGGTCCGGTAGTTCAGTTGGTTAGAATACATGCCTGTCACGCATGGGGTCGCGGGTTCGAGTCCCGTCCGGACCGCCAACACAAAGTAAGTGTTTTATTCTTTAGTACATTTTGGTCCGGTAGTTCAGTTGGTTAGAATACATGCCTGTCACGCATGGGGTCGCGGGTTCGAGTCCCGTCCGGACCGCTAAAAAGCTCAGAGAAATCTGAGCTTTTTTTGTTTTATGCCCTTTTTGGCGCTTCTAAGGCACTTTTTTGAAAAATCTTCTACCAACAGTTTTGCTACTTTTTTGATACCTGTTTTTCACGATTACGATCGGAAACAACAAGCCAGCAAAAAACAGAGAGGGCATGGGGGCACTGCCATTTGTGTGTATAATTTGGTTTTCGTTACCGATAAAATCCTTGTGAACACACTTGACTGTTCTTGGCGAACTAGGGCGGATACGAAATCGTAAATAGGATTTTTTATAGGCATAAGAGAGAATTTGAACTTAGTAAGTATAGATTTCGATGACTTGAAAAGCCTAGATTGAGCATGACATATTCAGGCCGTTAGCTTTGATGAGGGTTCTTTGATGTCTTAGTTTAAAATATAGACGCCATGTGAGACCTTTTATCCCCCTAACCTTCCAAACTGTTTGCTTTCTTTGTAATATTGCGATTTTATAATATGCTACACCAGTTTAGAAGTGGTAGTGAAGAATGAAGTCTTTGTAAGTGAATTTCTATGACGAAATATACATTTTCTTTCACTGGAGCATCTGCTTTAATAGCAGAAACACTGGTGATTGCTGAAGAATACGAAAGGTTACAGGATTGGAAGGAAGTACAGAAATCTTTAATGAACAGCAACTTATTGAACAAAGTAAAAGAAGTTACCTTTAAACGTGAGTTTGCCGAAATCAAAAAAAGACTATCACTCCTTACCGCTCCGCAATTGGCACTAATGGTGCATGGAAGCTTGGATGATGCCAAAGCCATGATTTTGCTTTCGCTCGTAAAAGCCTACCCCTTAATTAAAGATTTTATCACGGAAGTTCTTTTAAGTAAATACCTCGTGTTTGACCGATTATTGACCGAAACTGATTACATCCGGTTCATTAATGCCAAAAGTTTTTCGCACGATGAACTCAATAAAATCACGGAAAACACCGCTAAAAAAGTAAAGCAGGTAGTCTATAAACTGTTGGAACAGGTAGGCTTGATTACTAAAGCAAATAATGGCACTATTCTACGGCCCCTATTAAGTACTGGTGCATTGGACGTCATTCTTGCCGACAATCCATCGTTCCTTACCGCCTTTCTTTTTTCTAATGAAGAAATAAAGGCGTATTATATGAAATAAATATGCTCCAACCTCAAAGCTATAGTACAGCGCATCATTTCGACAATCTGTATAAAATATTTTCCAACGCTCGGTTTTTGAATAAAGAAGGTTTGGGAGGGGAATTGCATTTTTTCATTCATTCGTTTCCCGTAGCCAAACAGCCGGAAGTGGAAACAGCTGTTCATTCTCTGCTCAGACGGCTACAGATGAACGGAATTGACGTGGTTGAAATTAATTTGTACAGAGTATGCATTGATATTCTGAAACGGGAAAACCTGTTTGAGCAAATTCTTACTCGGGAGACCGCTTTACCTAAGCAACGTTTACTGAGAGTATTGAGTGGCCCGCTCAATATTGATACTTCAGTAATACCTGAGATTCATGAACGATTAAATAATCAATCAGCCAAAATTGTCTTTCTCACGGGCATTGGCGCCGTGTACCCTGTTATTCGCTCCCATACCATTCTTAATAACCTGCAAACGCTCGTGGGCGATTTGCCTTTGGTGATGTTTTTTCCAGGCACCTACAACAACCATTCGTTGACGCTGTTTGACCAACTGAAAGATGATAATTACTACCGCGCCCACAACCTGAATGACTATAAATTATAATGTTATGACACAAAGAGAGTTATACTTAAATGATATTTTTCGTACGATTGAGGGAGTGATTAAAGCCAATGATGAACGACACGTTCGGCAGGAATTGGAAGAATATGTACTGACCAACGAGCTTTTGGGCATCTCCAATCGAAACCGGATGCTTCCCGGACTGTTTGAAGAGTTGGTCAAAAGTAAATTTAACAGCAGCATCTGGATTTCAGGGCATTTTGGCTCTGGTAAATCTCACTTATTGAAAATGCTGTCGCTGGTGTTGGAAAATAGGGAAATCCAGGGAGCCAAATGTGCGGATATTTTTGCCTCGAAAGCTGCGGCCGATTTTGAACTGGAGCGAAATATTAAAAAAGTGGCTTCGATTCCCACAAGATCCATTCTTTTCAACATTGCGGCTAAGTCGGATGGTATTACGGCGATGGGGTCAGCGACCGACCCTGTACTAAGTATTTTTCTCAAAGTATTTAATGAATTACTGGGTTATGACCCCCTTAATCCCGAAATAGCGGAGGTAGAACGGCACTTGGAAAGCATCGGCCAATACGACTACTTCAAATCAGAATACCAAAAACGTTTCCATAAAAACTGGGAAAAAGGCCGGGAAGCCATTTTTCTGAACCAACATGAACTTGCTGAAATATACGCCGAAATAAAATCCATCAGCGCCGACGAAGCCAACCGTTTTATTGACAACCTCATCAACAATTATAAGTTGGACATAGAAGGTTTTGGCGAATTGGTCGCCAAATACGTTAAAACCCAATCACCCGGGTTCCGCCTGGTTTTTTGCGTAGATGAAGTCGGTCAATTTATTGCCGAAAACGTCAGGCTCATGCTCAGCCTGCAAACCATTGCCGAAACCCTTTCTTTTAAAACGCAGGGACAGGCGTTTATGATCGTGACCTCGCAAAACGACATTGACGCTACCCTCGGCGAGTTGAACGCGCAACGTAAACACGACTTTTCGCGCATCCAAGGGAGATTTGCCATCAAAATTCCGCTGACGAGTGCTAATGCCGATGAGGTTATTCAAAAACGGCTCTTGGTTAAAAATGACCCGGCCCATCACTTATTGGCGGGTATTTACGAAAAAGAGCAGAACAACGTCAGAACACTTCTGAAATTCAATGACAATTCCCGCCAATACCAAACCTACCGTGATACCGAACACTTTATCAATACATACCCTTTTCTTCCCTATCAGTTCGACCTGTTTCAGGCCTCCATCAAGGCGTTGTCTGATCACAATGCTTTCATTGGTAGTCAGCAGTCTGTAGGGGAGCGCTCTATGCTAGGCGTGTTTCAGCAGGTAGCCAAAACGTATGCCGATAAAGAGGTAGCGCAGTTGGTTTCGTTTGCGCAGCTATACGAAGGAATCAAGGACGTACTGCAAAGCAACATTCAAAGTGATATTCTGCAAGCCGAAAAAAGCATTGGTTTCGACTTGGCTATCCATGTTTTAAAAGCTCTTTTTCTGGTCAAATACGTCAAGGGTTTTCAGGCAAGTATCAACAATATTGCCATTTTGCTGTTGCCCAAATTTGAAGTGGATTTGTCCACTTTCCACCGTCAGCTGCAGGAAGCCTTGAACCTGTTGGAAAATCAAACCTACATTCAACGCACGGCGGGAGATCTGTACGAATACCTGACCAATCAGGAAAAAGACGTTGAAAACGAAATCAAACAAACCGAAATTGACCCCACGGCCCCCGGTGAGCTGTTGGCAAGCTATCTTTTTGACGAGATCCTGCGGGATTCTAAAGTCAAATTAGAAACCAACAATCAGCCGTATGAGTTTGGGCGCAAACTGGACGATAATGCCATCGGACGGGAGAAGGATTTTTACGTCAATTTTATTACGCCGCTCAATGCCAATTCCGTCACGCGGTCTAATGTGAGTATGTTCTCTATCGGACGGCCCAACGATTTGATTATCTTTCTGCCCGAAGAGAAACGCCTTTTTGAGGAACTGCGGCTCATCAAAAAAACTGAAAAATACATTCAGACCACCAACTCGCCCGCGCTTGATGCCACCAAACAGCGGATTTTGGGCGAAAAAGCGCAACAAAATCAGGATCGGAAAAGAGCGGTGGTCAATCTGTTGAGAGATGGAATCGGTGAGGCTAAAATGTACCTCAACGGCTCCGAACTGACCGATATTGGGACCAAAGACCCCAAAACAAAAATCACACAGGGAGTTCAGCAACTCATCCGGACGATTTATACCAACCTCAAAATGCTCACGGTTGATTTTACCGAAACGCATTTGGTCAACATTGTACAGGGGAAAGACCCGCTATTGTTTCCCGTTACGCTACATGAAGTGGAAATTGAGGTATTGAATCGTATTCAGCGCAACAAGGCCAACTACGAGCGCACCACTACCAAAGCACTGCTCGATACGTTTGCAGCCCGCCCTTATGGCTGGTACCAAACCGCTGTACTTTGCATCATTGCCAAACTGTTTAAACGAAATAAAATCGGCCTGAAACAGGACGGCACCACGCTCGACGACCGTCGGGTGCTGGAGGCCCTGCAAAAAAACAATCAGTACGCCAACACGCTCATTGAGCCCGAAGAAGAAATTCAAAACGCCCAAATTCAGAAACTCAAAAGTTTCTATCAGGAATATTTCAGTGAGCCCAACCTCGGCACTGAACCCAAAGAAATTTCCCGCCTTTTCAAACAGCGACTGGAAAAAGAAGTAAAAGACCTTACAGAAATGTACATCCTGCGCGGTCGGTTTAAGTTTTTGGAGGCGATGGGCGAACCGCTCAACCGTTTGAAGGCATTGGCCCAAAAAGAGTACCCTTACTTTTTCAATGCTTTGAACCACTACGAAGACGAGCTGCTGGACGACAAAGAAAATGTCCTGGACGCCGTTCGGAAGTTTATGAACGGTACTCAGCGGACTATTTTTGAAAATGTACAAACTTACTTAGAAGGCAATCGGGCCAACTTTGACTACATCAACAAAAGCAATATTGAAAAACTGAGCATCGTGGCCGAAAGCCCCGCCCCTTACAAAGGCAACCTCATGCAGGAAGCCAAAACGGTATTGGAGGTAATCAAAAAGGAGGTAACCGCCCAGCAGAAAAACGAGCGCGAAAACGCCGTCGAGCACATCCGTCAGAGTATGGAGAAAATCAGTTCGTTTGCTGATTTTATTCTACTTGATGATAAACAACAGGAACAAATCATGGCTCCTTTTGAAAAAGCAATCAAAGAGCTTGAACACGAGCGATTCATCGGCAACATCCGAACCAAGGCCAACTACACCGCTACCGAGCTGTATCAGAAGCAGTTGGAGTTGATGATGCGGCTGGCTAATCCGCCCAAACCCGCAGCGCCTGGCACGCCTGAGCCTCCCAAACCTAAAATCGTATTTGTGAGAAAGGACAGCATCAGAATTCACTATAATAAGCCTGCGCTGGAAACCAAAGAAGACGTAGAAAATTACCTCTCAGCCTTGAGAGAGCAATATTTGAGAATCATTGACGAAGATAAACGCATTTCGCTCTAAACAAATGGAAAATATCGAACTCGTAAATTATCGGTGTTTTACTCATCTGACACTTTCATTCAAAAAAAGAGTGAATTTGCTCATTGGGGATAACTCAAGCGGTAAATCTACTTTGATTCAGGCATTGAGTTCTGTCATGAATTCTTTTTTCAGTGGATACAGTGATAAAAATACCCGGTTTTCAGGGCTGTCAAAAGATGATTTTACGGTGACAGAAACCGAAACTGGATTGGCCAATGATCTGCCTATTTTCATTCAGTTTCGTTTTTTAGGGGTCAATGCAGCCTTAGAACTGCACTCTACCAAAGGACGCACACTTCAAAAACCATTGGAACCCATTGCTCAATTAGGCAAAGAATTGTATCAAAACCTCTTCGACGAAAATAAAACACAAGTCAGGAGTTTACCGCTCATCGCGAGTTTTTCGACGGCTGATATTCATGCCAATCGAAAAATAGCAATGACGCCTTTTAAAGAGTACGAGCATAAACCGTCCTTTGGCTATTTTGAGTGTTTGCAGGGAGATGGTTTTTTTGATTACTGGACCAAAAGGCTGCTGATTTTGCAGGAAGCCAATAAAGGAACGCTCGAAATTGAAGGCGTCAAACAAGCTATTTTAAACGCCCTTGGCAAAGACGGATGCAATATTATTCAAGACGTTGCCATTCGTCATAATCAGGGAAAAGTCTATTATATTTTTATTGACCAAAGAGAAATCGAAACCGATAAACTTTCCGATGGTTATCGAAGATTGGTCAATATTGTGATGGACGTTGCTTTCCGTTGTATGCTTTTAAATAAAGGTATCTTTGGGAAGGAAGCTTGCCAAAAAACTGAAGGAACGGTGTTGATTGACGAAATTGACCTGCATCTTCATCCTACTTTGCAGGCTTTGGTCATGAAAGGTCTCCAAAATGCCTTTCCTAATCTGCAGTTTATCATTACTACCCACGCGCCCATGGTCATGACAGGTATTCCGCAGGATGAATCCAATATCATTTACAAACTGGATTTTACCAAAGAGGAAGGATATACCGCCAAACCAATGGAGTTGTACGGAATGGATGCTTCTACCATCATTGAAGTAGGTCTTGACACCATTCCGCGCTCTAAAGAAGTGGACGATAAATTAAAACGCCTTTTTGACTACATAGATGCCGATGACTATAAAAAAGCATCGGAATATCTTATTACGCTGCGCAAAGAGGTAAATGAGAATTTGCCCGATTTAGCCAAAGCCGAAGCCATGTTGAATTTCTTTAACGCAGACAATGATCAGGATAAATAAAGGACACGAACCCGCAGAATGGACTGCCTATCGTGAAACCCCCGGAGCAGTATATCATGCCATTCCTGAATTGCGCGAGGCTCTTTTAATAGAACAAGGCTATCTGTGTGCTTATTGTATGAGAGGAATTCCTGTAAAAGACCCTGACAACAGCGACACGTCCCGAATTGAGCATATTCAACCGAGAGAGTCACATGCAAATAGGCAATTGGATTATACCAACATGGTCATCTGTTGCCCGGGGTTTATCAACAGTTCAGAGCATTGCGATAAATCTAAAAAAAGTCAGGAAATCTCATTTACGCCTTTCAACGTTCACGTTCAAAACAGCATCTCCTACTCAACAAAAGACGGTACTATTCAATCTTCTGATGCTGATTGGAATACGGAAATGAACAATATACTTCGTTTAAATAACAGCTTGTTGAAAATAAATCGCTCAAGTGCACTTCAAGGGATTAGAGCGATCTTGGAAAAGAAAAAATGGAAACGGGCCGAATTGGAAAATCAACTACAACACTGGTCAAATCCAAACGCAGACGGAAAACGCTCCCCTTACTGTGGAATTGTGATTTGGTATTTAGAAAAAAAGCTACGACAACTATAACCCCATGAACACCAACGCCCTCAAACGCTTTGCCAAAGAAGCCCGCTTAAAATTACTCAGTCAGGTAGCCCGTAAGCTGGAGTTTGTGCTCACGCAGGATACCGCCGAGCTGCGCGGCAAAACCAAAGAACTCAACCAACTCCGCCAAAAAATCAGGGACCTCGGCCAAGCGCAGGTCATCGAGATGGTGGCTTATACGTGGTTCAACCGGTTGGTGGCGCTGCGGTTTATGGACGCCAACGGCTATACGCTCCCCAAGGTGCTGACGCCCCTGCCGGGCATGACCAACCCCGAAATCCTGCAAAATGCGCTCGGCGGTACGCTCGACCCCGACCTGACCCTCGACCGCCAACGCCTCAACGACCTGCTCGACGGACGCGCCGCCGCCGCCGATGCCCGCACCGAAGCCTACAAGCTGCTGCTCGTGGCGGCCTGCAACCAATGGAGCAAGGCCATGCCGTTTATGTTTGAGCGCATTAGCGACTATACCGAGCTGCTCCTGCCCGACGACCTCCTGAGCGATTTTGGCATCGTGGCCGACATCCGCAACGGCATGAGCGATGAAGATTGCGAACAGGAAGAGGTCATTGGCTGGTTGTATCAGTTTTATATCTCCGACAAAAAAGACAACGTTTTTGACGGCCTCAAAAAGAACATCAAGATCACCGCCGAAAACATCCCCGCCGCTACGCAGCTCTTTACACCCCGCTGGATTGTGCGCTACATGGTCGAAAACACCCTCGGCAAACTTTGGCTCAGCCTCCGGCCCGACAGCCCCCTGCGGCAGCACATGCCCTACTACATCGAAGCCCCCGAAGACAATGCCCCCGCGCCCCTGCCCGATGGCCTCAAGGGCGTGACGGACATTACTTTTCTGGACCCTTGCATGGGCAGCGGGCACGTGTTGGTGTATGCTTTTGACCTCTTTACCAAGATTTACGAAGAGGAAGGCTACAATACCAACGAGATACCCGCGCTGATTTTGCAGCACAATCTTTTTGGACTGGACATTGACCCCCGCGCGGCGCAGTTGGCGGCTTTTGCCCTCACCATGAAAGCCCGCAGCTACTACGCCCGCTTTTTGCGCAAGCCCGTGGCTCCGCACGTGATGGCCCTCGAAAACGTAAGCGAAGACACCCTGGAGCAGGCCATGAAGCTGCCGCTGACCATTGACGGCAAAAAACTGGAAAAAATCACCGACCTGAGCCTGTACCTGCTCACCCAAGCTGACAATTTTGGCTCACTTATCCAACTCCATCCCGAAGAATGTAACGCCATCCAAGTACAGCAGGGGAGTTTGTGGGAAACCCAACAGCAAAAACTCAAAATCCAAGCCGACTATTTGAGCCGCCACTACCATTGCGTGGTGACCAACCCGCCGTATCTGGGAGGCGGTGGCATGAATGCTGGCATAAAAACCTTTGTAGAAAAGAATTATCCCAAAAGCAAAAGCGATTTAATGGCCTGCTTTATGGAGCGGGGCTTGGCTTTTAACCCCAAAAACGGCAAAACAGCCATGATTAACCAACACAGTTGGATGTTTTTGAGTAGTTATGCCACCTTACGCCCGTACCTGATTGATAATGCCCAATTTGAAAGCCTGCTGCATTTGGGGCCGCGAACCTTTCCCGAAATTGGCGGAGAAGTAGTACAAAATGCCGCGTTTGTATTGGGTAATTATGAACCCGTAAATAAGGGCGTTTTTCTCCGACTCACTGATTTTGAAAATGCCCAATTGAAGGAAGATAAGACCTTAGAAGCCATTCAAAACCCTCATTGCGGTTGGTTTTACACCGCGAATCAGAAAGATTTTGAGAAAATACCGGGGAGCCCAATTGGGTATTGGCTTAGTGAGCAAGTAGGAAAATCTTTTCAAGAAAATAACCCTATTTCAGATTTTTTTCCTGTTAATCCTGGAATTAGAACAGGGAAAGACAAATGGTTTTTAAGATTTTGGTTTGAGGTTTCATTAAATCATATCCAATTTGGTTTAACTGATGCAAATCAAATGAATTGGAATATAAAATGGTTTCCTATACATAAAGGAGGCACTTTTAGAAAATGGTATGGGAATTCCGAAC
>JACCEC012436157.1_pt1 | contig 27675 bp, 16 predicted proteins | sample 7450121 | NCBI WGS metagenome assembly JACCEC01 (sample SAMN15323455, study PRJNA562643) | freshwater metagenome | isolation source: river surface water | place: USA:Blue River Watershed | collected 2017-08-18 | reverse complement strand
GAACGCAGGCCGAATGCGACGAAGGTGGGAGGGGAAGCCACCGACGACCGGCAGAGGAGACGAATCCGCCGCGCGACGCAAAGCGGGAAATGCCTCAGGAAAACACCGGAGTCGCGCTAGGCACGGACAGACCTAGTGTGCCCCGCCCCGCTCCGGCGCCTGGGTTCCGGGCCGCGAGTTCGGGTCCGATTCCGGCCGCCCCGTCCCGAACCGGCCGCGAGTTCCGCCTGCCGGCAACGGCGGTCGTCCCGTGCGGCGGCGTGTCGCCGCCGGTGGCGCCGCCGCCGCCCAGGCGCAAAGCGCACCCGCCGCCCCGGCCACCGCCGGTTCCGCGCAATCCGGCGACACCGTGAAGCTCGAGGCCTTCACCGTCACCGGATCCAACCTGAAGCGCCTCGACATCGAGCAGGTGCTCCCCGTGACCGTCTTCAGCAAGGACCTCATGGAGTCGCGCAATGCGCTCACCCCGGTCGAGATGCTCACCGCCTTGCCGCAGGTGACCAACGTCCCCCTCAACGAATCCACCGCCGGCGGCGCCAACTCCCGCGGCGACAACGCCAATATCAACCTTCGCGGTATCGGTTCGGGCAATACGCTCGTGCTCCTGAACGGCCGCCGCGTCGCCCCGCACCCCGTGACCTCGCCCGACGGCGGCGCGCTCGCGTTTTCCGTCAACGTCAACCAGCTGCCGACCCAGGGTCTCGAGCGCATCGACGTGCTGCGCGACGGCGCCTCGTCGATCTACGGCTCCGACGCGGTCGCCGGGGTGATCAATTACATCATGCGCCGCGATTTTCGCGGCACCGAGGTGCGCACGCGTTTCGGCGTGCCCGAACACGGCGGCGGCAAGAACGCCCAGGTCACGCTCACCTACGGACGCGACTTCGCCGGCGGCAAGGGCCGCTACCTGACCACCTTCGACACCCTTTTCCGCGAGGAGATCTGGATGAGCGAGCGCGACCGCACCGCGAGCGCCAACCACAGCGCCGACGCGCCGGCTCCGTTCAACGTCGCCGGATCCGCCTTCGACGGCCGCGCCACCGTCGGCCTCTTCCCCACCTTCCGCGTCGGCACCGGCACGGCGACCAATTACCTGCGCGTCGTCAACGGCGCCCCGGTCCTCACCACCACCGCCCCGACGCGCGCCGGCAGCCCGGACTTTTATCTCAACATCAACCAGTATCAGAATCTCGGGCAGACCAAGAGCGACCGGCAGAATTGGTTCAACAGCGTCGAATACGACCTGAACGACCGCATCACGGCGTTCGTCGATCTCTCCGCCTACCATTCGAATTCCAACCTCGTCCGGCAGCCGATCCCGATCAACGCCCCCAGCGCCGACCAACTCGCGCCGCTCTCGGTCAACAACCCCTTCAATCCCTACGGCTCGCGCTTCTACAGTCCCACCGGTGCGCCCAATGCCGACGGCACGGCCCGGCTCACCGGCACCCCGCAGCCGGTCACGTTGCTCGCCGTCACGCTCGCCGACGCCGGCGGCGAAAACATCAAGGTGCACTCCGGCGTCTACCGCGGTGTCGCCGGCCTGCGCGGCAAGCTCTTCGACCAGTGGACGTGGGACACCGGTGTGCTCTACACCCGCGCCTACACCTCCGACATCTCGTCCAATGCCGTCCGCGAATCCCTCCTGCAGGCCGCCCTCCAGCGTCAGGACAACACGGCCTTCAATCCCTTCGGCTACACCTTCCGCGTCGCCGGCAACGCCGTCGTGCCGGACCAGAAATACACCAACCCGAAGTCCGTCACCGATACGTTTGTGAAGCTCTGGCGGCGCGAGGGCTTCAGCGCGATCACCAGCCTCGATCTCCGTCTCGCCGGGCCGGTCTTCCGCTACTGGGGCAACACCGTCTCCCTCGCCGCGGGCGGCGAGGGGCGCCGCGAGCAGTTCATCGACAAACGTCCGCCGTATGCCGGCACGAACCCGGCGGGCTCCGGCTTGAACGAGAACGACAACGATTACGTCCAGGCCTCGCCCAAGCCCGACTCCTCCGGCAACCGCAAGGTCTACAGCGCCTACGTCGAGACCGTGATCCCGGTCCTCCAACCGTCGCACGGCGTGCCCGCCTTCCACTCGCTCGAGCTGACCGCGTCGGCGCGCTACGAGAATTACAGCGACTTCGGCACCACGACCAAACCGAAGTTCGGCGCCAACTGGAAACCCGCCAAGGGCGTCATGCTCCGCGCCTCCTACAACGAGGGGTTTGCCGCCGCCAACCTGCCCACGCTCTACGCGCCCACGCAGTTCACCGTCGACAGCCCTCCCGGCCAGGTCGACCCCTACCGCAGCGCCGCCATCGGCGAGGCCGCCTACGTGCAGCGCGCCTATTCCTCCGGCAACAAGGCCCTGCTGCCGGTCGAGTCCACCGGCAAGAGCGCCGGCGTGGTGATCGAGGTGCCGAAGGTGAAGGGCCTCTCGATCACTGCCGATTACTACCAGATCGAGCAGAAGAACGAGATCGGCAGCCGCGTCGCGTCCCAGATTCTCAACAGCGACGCCGCACTGCTCCGCGCTTACACCCAGCAGCAGCTCGCCGCCGGCCGCACCATCGCGCAGATCGACCTCGGCAGCGGCACCTCCAGCTACAAGGGCGACCCCGCCGTCGTGCGTTTCCCCGTCACCGCGCAGGACACCGCGGCATTCAACGCGTCCAACGCGTCCAAGCCCGCCAACCAGCAGTCCCCGGTCGTCGGCCAGATCCTCTCCCGCAGCACCGCCTACGAAAACCTCGCGGTCGGTTATGTCTCGGGCATCGACCTGGGGCTCAATTATCTCCTGCCCACGCTGCCGATCGGCCGGATCACGCTGAACACCGACTGGAGCTACCTCATCAAGTCCTACCAGATCCGCTCGCCCTCCGGCTCCGCGCCGACCACCGCCGAGCGACTCGGGGTCGGCGGCACCACCCGCTGGCGCGGCACGGGCACCGTCACGTGGCGCAAGCAGAACTGGTCCGCGTCCCTCAGCGGCTACTACATCGGCACCTGGGCCGACACCGGCGCCACGACCACCGCGGCGGTCTACACCAGCCTCGGCGCCCCGAGCTACATTTCCAAGCAGTTCGACGGCGGCACCTACCTCTATCGCTACCGGGTGCGCGATGTCGTGTCCTTCAACGCCTCCGCCGGCTACCGCTTCGGCAAGGACGCCCACCGGCTCCTGCAGCGCACCGCGGTGAAGCTCGGCGTCGTGAACCTTGCCGACAAGGAGCCGCCGCTCACGTCCGGGGCGTTCGGTTATTCCGCGTCCGTGCACGCCGCGCTCTTTGCCGGCCGCACCTGGACCCTGGAATTGACGCGCCAGTTCTGACCCGCGGCCCCGCGCCCGCCGGGTATTGCCTCCGCCGGGGGCCGGCCGTGACATCGGCCGGCCCGCCTCCTGCTCCCGTCCGCCCCGAATTCCGATCCGTATGAAACGCCTTCTCCTGTTTGCCCTCTCCGCCGCGTCGCTTGCCGCGCAATCCTCCAAATCCGACCTGCTCGCGCGGGTCGACGCCTCCAAGCCGGTCTACGACGAGATCGCGCTCAAGATCTGGGACTACGCCGAAGTGGGCTACCAGGAGGTGAAAAGCTCCGCGCTGCTGCAGGAGCAGCTCAGGAAGGAAGGCTTCGCCGTGCAGGCCGGCGTCGCCGGTATGCCGACGGCGTTCGTGGCCACCTACGGCCAGGGTTCGCCCGTCATCGGCGTGCTGGCGGAGTTCGACGCGCTGCCCGGCGTTTCGCAGGAGGCGGTGCCCGAAAAAAAGGAGCGCCCGGGCGCCGCCGCCGGCCACGCCTGCGGTCACCACCTGTTCGGCGCCGGCTCGGTCCAGGCCGCCGTCGAGGTGAAGAATTGGATGAAGGCCACCGGCCAAAAGGGCACGCTCCGGGTCTACGGCACCCCCGCGGAAGAGGGCGGTTCCGGCAAGGTCTACATGGTCCGCGAAGGGCTCTTCAAAGACGTCGACGTGGCGATGCACTGGCACGCGGGAGATCGCAACGGCGTCACGATGAACAGTTCGCTCGCCAACAAGTCCGGCAAGTTCCGCTTCCGCGGCGTGGCGTCCCATGCCGCGGGCTCGCCGGAGCGCGGGCGTTCGGCCCTCGATGGCGTCGAGGCGATGAACATGATGGTGAATCTGATGCGGGAGCACGTGCCGGAAACCACGCGTATCCATTACGTGATCACCCGCGGCGGCGAAGCGCCCAACGTCGTCCCCGCGTTCGCCGAGGTTTATTATTACGTCCGCAGTCCCAGCCGCGACATCGTCCGCGAGATCTGGGAGCGGGTGGAAAAGGCCGCCACCGGCGCCGCGCTCGGCACCGGCACGAAGGTGGACTGGGAAGTCACCGGCGGGGTGCACGAACTGCTGCCCAACGAGGCGCTCGGCCGTGCGATGCACGAGAACCTGTCCGCCGTCGGCGGCGTGACTTACACGCCGGAGGAGCGGGCCTTCGCGCTCAAGATCGGCCAAAGCGTCTTCGGCAAAGCCCCCGCGCCCGAGACAGCCGCGCTCGTCGTGCCGTTCAATCCCAACCCGGCCCGCGAGGGCGGCGGTTCCACCGATGTCGGCGACGTCAGCTGGACCGTTCCCACGGTGGGACTGCGGGCCGCGACCTGGGCGCCCGGGACGCCGGCCCACAGCTGGCAGGCCGTCGCCTGCGGCGGCACCACCCTCGGCCTGAAGGGCATGAACGTCGCGGTGAAGGCCATGGCCGGCACGCTCGTCGACCTCTACACGAAACCCGCCGTCATCGCCGCCGCCAAGGCCGAGTTCGCCCAGCGGCGCGGCGGCGATTTCAAATACTCCGCGTTGCTCGGCGACCGGCCCCCGGCGCTCAATTACCGCGACTGAGCGGCGTCGCCCGGTTCGCATGACTTCGCCGGCTGCCGGGCTTCCGTTCCGCCTCGAGCGTCCCGTCGCGGCCGCGGTGCCGGTGCTGTTCGACTCGCCGCACAGCGGCATCGCCTACCCGGCGGATTTTTCTCCGGCGGCTTCGCGCGAGGCGATCCGCACCACGTGGGACGCTTACGTCGACGAGCTGTTCTCCGGGGTGACCCTCGCCGGCGCGACGCTGCTCGCCGCCCATTTCCCGCGCGCCTATATCGATGCGAACCGGGCGGTCGACGACATCGATCCCGAACTGCTCGCGGAGCCGTGGCCGACTCCGATCACGCTGAGCGACCATGCCCGCCGGGGCATGGGGCTGATCCGGCGCTTCGCCTTGCCGGGCGTGCCGATGTATGACCGGCCGCTCCGCGTCGCGGAGGTCCGGGCGCGCATCGACGACCATTACCTGCCCTATCGCCGCGCGCTGGCGGCGGAGCTGGATGCCTTGCATGCGCGGCACGGCGCCGTGCGCCATTTCAACTGCCATTCCATGAAGTCGCGCGGCAACGCGATGAACCTCGATGCCGGCGCCGCCCGCCCGGATGTCGTGCTCGGCGACCGCGACGGCACGACGGCGGCGCCGGAGTTCACCGCCTGGGTCGCGGGGTGGTTCCGGGGCGAGGGCTTCGTCGTGGCGATCAACCGGCCGTATCGCGGCGCGGACCTTGTCCGTGCCCACGGCGACCCGCCGCGGGGCCGCTACAGCCTGCAGATCGAGCTTAACCGCGCTCTCTATCTCGAGGAATCCCGCGGCGCGAGGCTGGCGGGCTTCGCGAAATTGCAGGCCACGCTGGCGCGCTTCGCCTCCGCTGTGGCGGTGCGCACCCTTGCCGAACTTTCCGCGACCTCTTCCGCATGAGCGCTTCCGCTGCTCCGTCCGTTTCCACCGAGGCCCGCCGCGAGGCGCTCGTGCGCCGCGCCCTCGATCGCGTCGAGCGGATCGGCAATCTGCTGCCGCACCCCGCCACGCTGTTTGTGCTCCTCTGCGTGGCGATGGTGCTCGCCTCCTGGCTGCTGCACCTCGCCGGTGTCCAGGTCCTCCATCCCGCCACCGGCAAACTTGTCGGCGCCGCCAATCTGCTGTCCGCGGACGGCCTGCGTCGTTTCGTGCTCGGGCTGCTCCCGAACTTCGTCAACTTCGCGCCGCTCGGTCCGGTGCTGGTCTGTCTGCTCGGCCTTGCGATCGCGGAGTCGAGCGGGTTGCTCGGCGCCTGCCTGCGCCTGGTGGTGCAGGCGACGCCGCGGTCGCTCCTCACCTGGGTGGTCGTGTGGTGCGGCGCGATGTCGCACACGGCGGGCGATATCGGCTACGTGCTGCTGTTGCCGCTGAGCATGGCCTTGTTCCTCGCGGTCGGGCGGCATCCGTTGGCGGGCCTTGCGGCGGCGTTCTCCGGCGTCTCGGGCGGATTCGCGGCGAACCTGCTCATCTCCACCTCCGACGTCGTGCTGGCGGGTTTCACCCAGGAGGCGGCCCGCCTGATCGACAAGGCCTACACCGTGAACGCCATGGCGAACTACTACTTCCTCGGCGCCTCGGTGTTTCTCATCACCGCGCTCGGTGCTCTGGTGACCGAACGCATCGTCGAACCCCGGCTCGGGGCCTACACGGGCGAGATGAAGCCCGAGGCGCTGCAACCGCTCTCCGCGGCCGAGCGGCGCGGCCTGGCGTGGGCGCTCGCGGTCTTTCTCGGCCTGGCGGCGTTGGTCGTGGCGGGCCTGTTGCCCGGCGGCGTGCTGCAGGATCCGGCCAAACCGGGCTTCATCCATTCCTACGTCATCCGCGGCCTGGTGTTTTTTATCTTCGTCTTCGGCTTGTTTCCGGCGCTCGCCTACGGCCTGGCCGCGGGGACCATCCGCCGCGACACGGATGTCTACAAGGGCATGCAAAAGACCATGGAGCTGGCCGCGCCGTATCTGGTGGTCGTGTTTTTCATCGCGCAGTTCGTCAACCTGTTCGCGTGGTCGAACGTCGGCGTGATCGTTGCGGTCAAGGGCGCCGCGGTGCTCAAGTCCCTCGAGCTCGGCCCGGTGCCGCTGATGGTGGGCCTCGTGCTGCTCACCGCCGCGACGGATATTTTTCTGGGTTCCGCCTCGGCGAAATGGGCGATCCTTGCGCCGGTCTTCGTGCCGATGTTCATGCTGTTGGGCTACACGCCGGAGGTCACCCAGGCGGCGTATCGCGTCGGCGACAGCGTGATGAACGTCGTGACGCCCCTCGCGTCGAATTTCCCGCTCGTGCTGATGTTTGCGCAGCGGTGTATGCCGCGCACGGGGATCGGCACGATGGTGGCGTTGATGTTGCCGTATTCGGTGGCGTTCTTCTTTGGCTGGACGCTGCTTTTGCTCGCCTGGATGGGGCTGGGCTGGCCGCTCGGTCCGGGTGGCGCGCTGTTTCTTCGCCCGTGATTCGGGGGCGTCGACGCCGGCGACGCGGTCGGAGCAAAAAAGGTGTTTACTTGCGGGCGGCGATTTCCCAATACCTCCCTTCCCTCACGGGCCAGTAGCTCAGTTGATAGAGCGCATCGTTCGCAACGATGAGGTCGTCGGTTTGATCCCGATCTGGTCCACCATCCCGCATCGAGGCGGGAAATCGGTATCGAAAAGGCGCGCCGCCGCTTCTCTCGCCGGCATGCCGCGCTGCGTCAAACCGCGGCCTTCGGGAGCGCTGCGGCTCAGCGGATGCCGATCACCATCGAATCCGGTCCGACCAGATGCTCGACGCGCGTCGACGTGAAACCGGCTTCCTTCATCCAGCCGCAGCAGTCCGCGCCGGTGTAGTCGAAGCCGCCGGGCGTCTCGATGAGCATGTTGAGGCTCATCATCAGGCCGAAAGCGTTCTTCGACCGGTCGTCGTCGATGATCGCTTCGTAGACGATGAACGCTCCGCCGGGGGGCAGGGCGGCGTAGGCCTTGGCGATGAGCATCTTTTTCGTCGGCAGATCCCAGTCGTGGAGGATGTGGCCCATGGTGATGACGTCGGCCCGCGGCAGGTCCTGCTTGAAGAAGTCGAGCGGCGCGAAGGCGAGGCGGTCGGCGATGCCGTTGGCCGCCACATAATCCTCGAAGATCGGGGCGACTTCCGGGAGGTCGGCGCCGTGGCCGCGCAGGTGGGGATTCGCGAGGGCGATCTGCACCGCGAGGTCGCCCTGGGCGGTGCCGACGTCGACGAAGGTCCGGTAGTCGCGCCAGGGGAATTTATTCGCGATCGTGAGGTTGGCGCCGTGGCTCACGCCCGTCATGGCCGACAGGAACTCCCGCAGCCGCGCCGGATCGGCATAGAGCTTTTCGAAAAGGCCCGGGCCGCCGCCGCGGAGCTCGTTCTGCGGCTGGCCGGTGCGCAGGCCTTCCGTCAGGTTGCCCCAGAAGGGATACAGGCGGTGGTTCGCCATCTCGAGAATTCCGCCGATGTAGGACGGCTTCTTGCGATCGAGGAAGAGGTCCGTTTCGGCCGTATTGCGGTAAGTGTCGCCCTCGCGCAGCAGGAATCCGAGCGAGACCAAGGTATCCAAGAAATCCCGCGCGGCCCGCGCGTGCAGGCCGAGGCGGCCGCTGAGGGCATCGAATTTCTCCGGTCCCCGGGCCAGTTCGCTGAAGACGCCGATTTCGATCGCGCTGAGCAATGTTTTCGCCGGCCAGAAAGCCAGGCCGGTCTGGAGGATCTTCTCGGGGGAGGGCGGGGGATTCATCGGACCAGCGTCGGGTTGCCCACCGGGGTGGTCAACGCCGCAGCGCCGGCGAGCCGCCGGAACCGGGGCACGTTGGTCGCGCCGCGGAATCGGCGGGCGAGCGGCCGCGCACCGCTGCCGGGGAGGTGTATCGAAGATTCCGATGCAGGGAGTTCCGCCGGGTCGTGACCCGCGAGGGCCTCCGGTTGCCGAATCGTGGCGCGGTCGAGCGGTGGCGGTTCACGAGGTCCGACGGCGGGTCCCGGTTCAGGGGCGGGATCGGAGCCGGCCGAGGCGATGATCCGGCCGCAACGGAAATAGGCACGCCGCGAGCCCGCAGGCGCCGGCCAAGCGGTTGACTTCCGGGCAGGCCGCCAAGTCGATCGGTGGATGCCGCGCCCGTTGGACGAGGCGGCTTCCTCGGGCGGCGATATTTGGAGCAAGTCCCGCGCATCGTGAGCGAAGGAATGATCGTCCTCCGCCCGTGGCGTAAGAACTTCTGGGGATTCCGATTTTTTCGCGGTTGTTGCCGGTCATTGTCAAAAACCTCGTGGCCAATCCAAGCACCTCATCATGAGCATCTTGGTGCCTTAATCAGTGCCGGTCGGTTAGCTTCTGCCCCCACTGATTCGGCGGTCTATTCGACGATTGTGCAACGATGAGCGCGCTTCATGAAACTCGGCTGGCGCATTGGCCCCCCATTTGCTAGGTCTTGGAGCGTCCATGGGGTTAGCCAACTCCGTCCTTACACATCATGACCGCACCAAAGAAATCCTCGTCCAAGTCCGTCAAGTCGCCCGCCCCAGCGACCAAGTCCGCCGCCAAGCCTGCACCGTCCAAGCCGGCTCCCGCCAAGGCGACCGCCGCTCCGGTTGCGCCCGTCGCACCCGCGGCGCCCGCCAAAAAGTCGCCGATCAAGAAGGTGACGGCCCCCGCGCCTGCTCCGGCCAAGCTCGCGCCGGTCGCGGCGCCCGTGGCGCCGGCTCCGGTCAAGCCGGTGGCGCCTGCGCCGGTGGTCCGTCCGGTGGCGAGCCAGCCGGTCGCGACCGTGATCCAAGCCCGGATCGATATCGGATTCGGCAACGTCCTGCACATCCGGGGCGAAGGCGCCGGACTCAGCTGGGATGAGGGCAAGCTCATGGACTGTGTCGCGGATGATCTGTGGCAGGTCACCCTCCCGGAGTCGTCCCGCAGCATCGTGTTCAAGTTTCTCGTCAACGACCTGAGCTGGAATACCGGCCCGGATTACACCGTCGCCGGCGGCACGAGCGTCACGCTCACGCCCGAGTTCTGACGCACGGGGCGCCCGCCCCGCGGTTCTATCTCCGCGCGCTGGGCCCGGTCTGCCGGTCCGGGTTCAGCGCGAGCAGGCGCTGTTGCAGTTGCGCCACCGCGGCGTCGCGGTCGGCCAAGGCTTCGACCGGCACGATCTCGCACCGCATGCGCACGCGCGAGAAGGGCTTCGGCACGTAAAATCGGTCCCAGCTCCGAAGTTGCCACGCGGAGTCGAATTCCGCGCCGACCAGCAGCAACGGCGCGCGGGTCCGGCGTGCCACGATCACGGCGCCGGGTTTGACCTCGTAGCACGGCCCGCGCGGGCCGTCGGGCGTGACGCCGATATCGTGCCCGGACCGCAGTGTGTCGACCAACGCGTTGGCCGCTTCCCGCCCGAGCCGGCTGCTTGAGCCGCGGACCGTGCGCAACCCGGCCAGGCTGAAAAATGCCGTCAGCCACGCTCCGTCCTGACTCGCGCTGACCAGGGCGTAGGCCGGCCGACCGACGCGGAAGCGGCGCACGATCTCCGCGGAGAGAAAAAGCCGGTTGTGCCAGAGCACGATCGCGACCGGGACATCGTTTTTCATGTAGTTGCGCCGGTCCTCGTCGGTCAGGTCGAAGCGCAAACTCATGCCCCAGGCCCGCAGGAGCAGGCCGAAAGGCCAAAGGAGCACACGACGCCAGCCGGAGATTTCGTGGACCGCCGGCGGCGTGACCGCGGGGGCAGGGGAGGGATCGGGCGTCGGATTCAGGCCGGAGGTTCATCGGCGATTCGGCCGCGGGCGCCAAGCGAAACCACGCGCCGCGCGGCCGCGCGTTGACGCCGGGCCGGGCCGGCGCCACCGCTCGTCGATGTCCCGCGCGTTTTCGCCGTGTCCCCACCTGCCGGCCGACCGGCCCGACCTCGATTGGCGGGCGCTGCATCGTTTCCGCGGCGGGGACCGGGGCGAGGCCTTCTATTTTGCCTGCCTCGAATACGGGCAAACGCTCTGGACCCGGGGCCTCGCGGCCCGCGCCTTGCTTTGCCTGGACCGGGCGCTCGGCGCGGATCTGGCCGGGAACGAACCGGTGCTCCGCGCCCACCCGCTGCCGTATCGCGCGGTGGCGTGGCTGGTGGCGGAGGTGCCGCCCGGGGTGTTCGTCGGCAATCCGCGGGTGCATTTCCAGCACTACGCCGACCGGATGAACGAGCCGCGCCGCGAGCAGCGCCGCGCCCGGGCGTGGGCCTGCTGGGCGCTCGTGCGCGCGGTTCGCCCCGAGTGGCCCGCGGATCCGAAACATCGGGTGACCGAGCCGGACGACGCGGCGATCGGGGCGGAACTGGACCGCTGGGGCCACCCCGGGGAGACCGCACTCTGGCGCGCCGTGCTGCACGATGGGCGGGCGGCTGCCCGGCGGTGAGCTTGGCGCGGTGGGCGAGGCTCGAACTCGCGACCGTGGGTTTAGAAAACCCATGCTCTATCCAGCTGAGCTACCACCGCGAAAGCGTGCGTCGACGGATATTTGCAGACGAAATCGCGACAAGGGAAAACCACGCTTGACTCACTTACTACGAAACCTACGTTCCGCGTCCTTTCCCGATTTACGGGGTGGTAGCTCAGCTGGTTAGAGCGTCTGCCTGTCACGCAGAAGGTCGCGGGTTCGAGTCCCGTCCATCCCGCCAAATCTCCCGAAGGGAGTGCGGTTTACGCATCCCGTGGAGTTGGCGAAAATCCCCGGCGATTCGCCGGTTTGGCCTTGGTGCACACGCGCGCGCACGTTCCGTTTTTTGGCGGCGCAACCGAAGGGACGAACCGGGCAAGCGATGCGCAGCACGCCGCTCCCGGTTGCGCTACGCTGGGAACAAGGCGGTCGCGGCGCGGCCGCCGCACTCCAATCGCTCAACTTCCCCGTCACCATGGCCACCTTTGCCGAACGCCTGCCCGAGAATGCCCCCGGACCGTATTACGTCGATGCAACGTGCATCGACTGCGACCAATGCCGCGCCATGGCCCCGGATTTCTTCGGCCGCGACGACGATTCCGGGCTGTCTTTCGTGCGTCGCCAGCCTTCCACCGCCGAGGAGGTCGCGCGCTTCGAGGAAATCTCCGCCGCCTGCGCGACCGCTTCCATCGGCAACGACGGCACCTGACCGGGCGGGCCCGCGCCGGCCGGCGCGGGCGAAAAAACCGCGTCGCGCCAAAAAATCCGCTTTGAGCTTCGCGGGCCGGCGGCAAAGAACCGGCCATGCGAATCTACTTCATGGGGGTCTGCGGCACGGCCATGGGCAACGCGGCGCTCCTCGCCCGCGCGGCCGGCCATACCGTGCTCGGCGCCGATCTCGGCGTCTACCCGCCCATGAGCACGGTGCTCGCGCAGGCGGGCATCGAACTCCACGAAGGCTACGACGCGGAGCGGCTGGCCCGGCTGGCGCCGGATCTGGTGGTGATCGGCAACGCCATGTCGCGGGGCAATCCCGAGGTCGAGTGGCTGCTCGAGTCGCGCGCGCTGGCTTTCACCTCGCTGCCGGCGCTGCTGCATGAATCGGTGCTGCGCCACCGGCGCAACCTCGTGATCTGCGGCACGCACGGGAAGACGACCACGACCTCGCTCACCGCCTATCTCCTGCGCGCGGCGGGGCGCGATCCGGGCTACCTCATCGGGGGCGTGCCGCAGGATCCGCCGACCGGCTCGCACCTCGGCGCGGCGGCGGATCCGTTCGTCATCGAGGGCGACGAATACGACAGCGCGTTCTTCGACAAGCGCAGCAAGTTCATCCATTACGCGCCGCACATCGCGGTGTTGAACAACCTCGAGTTCGACCACGCCGACATCTTCCGGGACCTGCAGGATGTGCAGCGGACGTTCACGCACCTGGCCCGCATCGTGCCCCGCAACGGTTTCGTCGTCCTGAACGGCGACGACGACAACCTCCGGGCGCTCGGCCCCATGGCGTGGACGCGCGTGGTGCGGGTCGGCCTCGGCGAAACCAACGATGTCCGCATCCGCGATTTCACCGAGAGCGTCGGCGGGGCGACCTTCCGGCTGGAGTGGCGCGGCCGCCCTTGGGGCGAGGTGGCGTGGGCGTTGCCGGGCCTGTTCAACGCGCGCAACGCGGCAATGGCCGCCACCGCGGCGGGCCTTGCGCTCGACCCCGCGGACCCCTCGCGGCTCGCGCTCGGCCCCCTGGCAACCTTTCGCGGCGTGAAACGCCGGCAGGAAATTCTCTGGCGCGACGAGCGGGTCACCGTGATCGAGGATTTCGGCCATCATCCGACGGCGCTGGCGGAGACGCTCCAGTCGTTCCGGGCGCGCTTCGCGGGCGCGATCCTCACGGTGGTCTTCGAGGCCCGCAGCAACACCGCGCGCCAGAAATCGATGCAGGCGGGCTTCACGCGGGCGCTCGGCCTCGCCGACGAAGTTTACCTCGGCGTGGTGACCCGCGCCGACAAGATCCCCGCCGCCGAGCGTTTCGACCCGGAGGCGGTGGCGCAGAATCTCGAGGCCCAGGGCATCGAGGCGCACTTTGCCCCGACCAACGCGGCGTTGCTCGAAAAGCTGGTCGCCCGCACCGCCTTCCAGGGGCGCCCGCGCGTGGTGGCGTTTTTCACGAACGGCAGCTTCGACGGCATCATCGGCGGCTACGTCGCCGCCGTCCGCCGCTGACACCGCGCCTTCGCGCCGGCATTTTCCTTCCGGCGCCGCGGGGAACCTGCGACGGTCGCCGCGCCGACTCCGTGCCATGACAAAAAACGAAATCGCCGACATCCTCACCCAGATCGGGACGCTGCTGGAATTGAAGGGGGAAAACCCGTTCAAGGTGCGGGCCTACCAGACCGGCGCCCGCGCGCTGGAGGCGATCGAGGAGGCGGAGTTGGCACGGTTGATCGCGGCCGACGAGCTGCGCTCCGTCAAAGGCATCGGCGAGGCGCTCTCGCAGAAAATCGGGGAGTTGCGCGCCACCGGTGGGCTCGGGTTCTTCGACAAACTCAAGGCTTCCGTCGAACCCGGGCTGGTGGAGATGCTCCAGATTCCGGGCCTCGGACCGAAGAAGATCCGGGCGCTCCGCGACAAGCTCGGGCTCACCGACATCGCCGGCCTGACGGCTGCCTGCCTCGACGGGCGCGTCGCGCAGCTCGACGGCTTCGGCGAGAAGACGCAGGAGAAATTGCTCGCCGGCATCCGCAACCGCGAGGCCTACGGGCGCCGCCACCTGTGGTGGGACGCCGCCGAGACGGCCGAGCCGATCGTCGCCGGGCTGCGGGCGCTCCCGCAGGTGCGGCGCGCCGAGGCCGCGGGCAGCCTGCGCCGCGGGCTGGAGACGGTGGGCGATCTGGATTTCATCGTCGCGGCGACGGAGGTGGAGCCGGTGGTGGCCTGGTTCTGCGCGATGCCGGGCGTGAAGGAAGTGACGGCCCGCGGCGAGACGAAGGCCAGCGTGCGCTTCGAAAGCGGGCTGCAGGCGGACCTGCGGCTCGTGCCCGACGCGCAGTTCCCCTTTGCCCTGCATCACTTCACGGGTTCGAAGGACCACAACGTGCAGCTGCGGCAGCGCGCGCTCGCCCGCGGCCTCACCCTGAGCGAATGGGGCCTGTTGCCGGCGGACGGCGAGGGGACCGCCAAGGCCAAGGCGGAAGCCGGCCGGCAGGCACTCGCGATCGCGACGGAGACGGAGCTGTTCGCCGCGCTCGGCCTGAACTACATCCCGCCCGAGTGGCGCGAGGGCCTGGGGGAGATCGAGGCGGCGGAGCGCGGCGCGCTGCCGCGGCTCGTCGAGACGGGGGACCTGCGCGGGGCTTTTCACAACCACACGACGGCGTCGGACGGCGGCAACACGCTCAACGAGATGACGGCGGCGGCCGAGGCGCTCGGTTGGGACTATCTCGGCATCGCCGACCATTCGAAGGCGAGTTTCCAGGCAAACGGGCTCAACGAGGAGCGGCTGGCGCGTCAGGTGGCCGAGATTCGCGCGCTCAACGCCAGCGGCCGCTTCCGCACCCACGTCTTTGCCGGCTCGGAGGTCGATATCCTCGCGGACGGGCGGCTCGACTTCGACGACGCGACCTTGGCGACCCTCGATTACGTCGTCGCCTCGGTGCACAACGCCTTTGCGCAGGACGAAGCGACCATGACGGCCCGGATCATCCGGGCGATCGAGCATCCCGCCACCACGATGCTCGGCCACGCCACGGGGAGGCTGCTGCTGCGGCGGGAAGGCTACCGGGTCGACCTGGCCAAGGTGATCGACGCGGCCCTCGCGCACGGGACGATCATCGAACTCAACGCCAGCCCGTGGCGCCTCGATCTCGACTGGCGCCTGTGGCGCAAAGCGACCGAGCGCGGGCTGCTCTGCGCGATCAATCCCGATGCGCACGATACCGCCGGACTCAAGCATGTGCGGGCCGGGATCAACGCGGCGCGCAAGGGCGGGCTGACCCGGGAGCGGGTGCTCACGACGTGGCCGCTCGCGGAGGTGCGGGCGTGGCTGGCGGCGCGCCGGACCGGAGCGTAACCGGCCCGCCTCGCCCGTCCCGCCCCGAAGTTTCACCGGGAATTTCCAACCCGGGTCCCTATCGGGCTTGAGTCGCCTCCCGGCGATTTTCACCCTGCGTGGAACCCGGCACGCGGTTCGGCCTACCAATCACCCTTTCCCACACCCATGCATATGTTCCGAACCCGACTGCTCCCGATCCTCGCTCTGCTCGCGGCGACCGCGCTGCACGCGGAAGATTACGCCTTCGTCTCCATTGCCGGGGTCGGCAGTTCCGCCGGCGGGGCCGACGGCACGCCCGGCACCTTCAACAATCCCTACGGCATCGCGATCGACGCGGACAAAAACGTCTACATCGCCGACACGCTCAACCACACGATCCGCAAGATCACTCCGGGACGGGTGGTGTCGACGCTGGCCGGCACGACCGGGATCTTCGGCGCGACGGACGGCACGGGCACCGGCGCGCGGCTCAATTTTCCCGTCGGCATCGCCCTCGACGCCGGCGGCAACCTCTACGTGTCGGACGCGCGCAGTTTCACGATCCGCAAGATCACGCCGGCCGGCGTCGTCACCACGTTCGCGGGCACGGCGTTCCAGACCGGCGCAGCCGACGGCACCGGCGCGGCGGCGCGGTTTTTCCTGCCCTACGGCGTCGCGGTCGACGGGCAGGGCAACGTGTTCGTCGCGGAAGGCGGCAACCATACCATCCGCCGGATCACGCCCGCCGGGGTGGTGACGACGTTTGCGGGCACCGCGGGATCGCCCGGCTTCGTCAACGCCACGGGTGCGGCGGCGCGGTTCAACACGCCGTTCGGCCTCGCCGTCGATGCTTTCGGCAACCTCTACGTCGCGGACAGCGGCAACAACGCGATCCGCAAGATCACCTCGACCGGCATCGTCACGACCCTTGCCGGGGCGGCCAACGGCGCCGCGGGTTCGCTCGACGGCGCGGGCGCGGGCGCGCGCTTCAACCAGCCGCGCGGCGTGGCGAACGGCCCCGGCGGCTCGGTCTTCGTCGCCGATTACGGCAACAGCACGCTGCGGCAGATCTCGTCCTCGGGAGAGGTCACGACGCTGGCCGGTTCGGCGGGCATCGTCGGCGAGGCCAACAGCGTCGGCGCGGCCGTGCGCTTCTACGATCCCACGGGCGTGGCCGGCGACGGCACGACGGTTTACGTGGCCGACACTTCGAACAATCTGATTCGCCGCGGTGTGCCCGCGAGCTCGGCCGGTTTGCCGGAGATCAACATCCAGCCGGTCGACCAGGAAGTGTCCGTCGGCCAGGCGGTGTCCTTCCGCGTCGTCGCGACGGGCAGCGCGCTCACCTACCAGTGGCTCCGGAACGGTGTCGCGGTGGCGGGCGCTTCGGCATCGACCCTGTCGATCGCGTCGGCGCAGGCGGCGGATTCCGCGGTTTATGTGGTCCGGGTCTCCGGTCCGACCGGCAGCAAGGACAGCGAGGCGGCCACGCTCACGGTGCATCCCGTCAACGTGGGCTCGATCCCGATCTCGGCCCGTCCGCTCAGCCAGAGCGTGAATTCGGGGCAGAGCGTCACCTTCAGTGTCACGGCGTCCGGCACCGGCCTGACCTACCAGTGGCTGAGAAACGGCGTGCCGGTCGCGGGCGCCACGAACGCGAGCTATACGATCGCATCGGCCCAGGTCGGCGACGCCGGGACCTACACTGTGCGGATCACCTCCGGCGCGAACACGGAGACGCCGTCGGCCAAACTCGTGGTCGACGCCTCGGCGGGCGCGCCCGTCTCGATCACGAGCAATCCCGCCAACCGCACGGTCGAGGTCGGCCAGAGCGCGAGCTTCGCGGTCGCCGCCACCGGCACGGGCACGCTGGCTTACCAGTGGCTCAAGAACGACGCGCCGATCGCCGGGGCGACGGCGGCGACCTACACCATCGCCGCCGTGCAGGCGGCCGATGCCGGCAGCTACAGCGCGCGCGTGAGCGTCGGCTCCGCCAGCGTGACGAGCGCCGCGGCGGTGCTGACCGTGACGGCGGGGGCCAGCAACGCGGGCCGCCTGGTCAACATGTCCATCCGCACCGCGGCGGGCACGGGCGACAACACGCTGATCGTCGGCGTGTCGCTCGGCGGATCCGGCACGGCGGGAGCGAAAGGCGTGCTGCTGCGCGGTGTGGGCCCGACCCTCGGCGGCTTCGGCGTGGCCGGCGCGCTGGCCGATCCGGTGATGACGGTGTTCCAGGGCCAGACTCAAGTCTCGACCAACGACGACTGGGACGCGGCGGCGGGCGCGACGTTTGCCGGGCTCGGTGCCTTCGCTTTCGCCAACGGCAGCCGCGACTCCGCCATCTACAATCCCGCGATCCCGTCGGGCTCCTATTCGATCCAGATTGTCGGCAAGGGCGGTGCCACCGGCATCGCGCTGGCGGAGATCTACGACGCGACGGCGGGCAACAATTTCACGGCGACGACGCCGCGGCTCGTGAATGTCTCGGCCCGCACGCAGGTGGGCACCGGGGACGGCATTTTGATCGCCGGCTTCGTGGTCGGCGGCCAGTCGCCGGTGCGCGTGCTGGTGCGGGCGGTCGGCCCGACGCTCGCGGCGTTCGGCGTCGGCGGCACGCTGGCGGACCCGAAGCTGGAGATCTTCAGCGGGCAGACGAAGACCGCCGAAAACGACAACTGGGACGCCGCGACGGCGGCGACGTTTTCGAGCGTGGGTGCGTTTGCCTTCACCGCGGGCAGCCGCGATGCCGCGTTGGTGGCGACGTTGCAGCCGGGCAGCTACACGGCGCAGGTGAGCGGTGTGGGCGGCACCACGGGGGTCGCGCTCGTCGAAGTCTACGAACTGCCCTGATCGGCTCGGGGCCCGGCTCCGGCGCCCGGCCGTTTCGGCCCGTCGGAGGGGCGGTGTGCCGCGGGGCGGCGCGACCCGGCCATCGCGCGATCCCGCGGCCGGGTCGCGCGTCAGCGCGCCTCGAAGCGGGCGAACGTGATCTTTTCGTAGGCGCGTTTCTCGCCGCGCTCGTAGAGGCAACCCGCCGCGGTGCCGCCGAGGTCGACCAGATTGGAGTAGGCGCTCGGGCCGGCGTGCAGCTCGGCGAGCGTGCGCCAGGTGCGGCCGTCGTCCGCACTGGCGCGGACGGTGAGCTGCACGCGCGTCGTGGCGGCGGGATTGGAGAAGAGGAGTTGGCGGGTGCCTTCGTGCCGGACCAGGCTGGCTTGGCAAACGGGTTCGACGAGTCCCGGAGCGTCGACCAGCGGGCTCCAGGAGTCGCCGCCGTCGGTGCTGGTGCTGTGCGCGCGCAGGTTGCGGCCGTGGTTGGAGCGCATGTTCATCAGCAACGTGCCGCGGCCGTCGAAGAGTTCGGCGACCTGGCATTCGTTGACCTTGGGATGAATGAGTCCGCCGAGCCGCCAGGTCGCGCCGTGGTCGTCGGAGTAGATCGCGTGCGAACCGCTGACGTGCTTCTTTTCGACGGGGTCGTCGTAATAGTGGTCGCAGGGAATCACGAGCCGGCCGCGGTGGGGGCCGGACTTGATCTGGATGCCGACGCCGGGGCCGGTGGCATACCAGGTCCATTCGGGCAATTTGGTCGCGGCGGTGATCTCGACGGGTTTCGTCCACGACGCGCCGTGGTCCCGGGAATGCGCGACCCAGACGGTGCGCGTGCCCTTGGCGGTGCGGGCGTGGATATCGCGTTCGCGGTCGGTGCCGAGGTTGTGGGTCAGGAGCAGCCAGAGGGTCCCGGTGCTCTCGTCGAGGACGGGGCAGGGATTGCCGCAGGTGTTGTCGCCGTCGTCCCACACGACCTGCGCCGGTCCCCAGGTGCGGCCGCCGTCGGCGGAGCGTTTGAGCAGGAGATCGATGTTGCCCGAGTCGCCGCCGCCGGACTTGCGACCTTCGCAAAAGGCCAGGAGCGCGCCGTCCGCCGCGCGGATGACGGCGGGGATGCGGTAGGTGTGGTAGCCGTCGGTGCCGGAGACGAAGACATCGGTCTGGACGACGGCGGGCGCGGCCGCGCGGGACAAGGCGACGAGGGCGGTCGCGGCGAGCAGGAGCAGGGAGCGGGGGAGGGGCATGGGGGAACAGGGAAGTGACGCGAGCCGGCGCCGGCGTCGCACCCCAAGGTGTGGCACCCCGAAGAGACCACTGCGGCCGGATCAGCCGACGGGCGGCCGCCGGTGGAGGATCCGCTCGATGACCGGGAGCAGGTCCTGCGGGGTGGCGGGCTTCTCGACGATCTCGGCGGCGCCGGCGGTGCGCGCGGCGGCGGCGTCGGCGCTGCGCGCGTTGCCGGAGGTCAGGATGATCGGCAGGTCGGCGCGGAGCGCGCGGGCGGTCTGGATGACGGTGAGGCCGGACATTCCCGGCATGGAAAGGTCGGTGATGAGCAGGTCGAAGTCGCCCGGGCGCTCGCGGAGCGCGGCGAGGGCGTGCGCGGGATCGGAGTAGCCGTCGACGCGGCAGCCCATGCGTTCGAGCATCACTTTGGCGACGGTCACAAGCTGCTCCTCGTCGTCGACGAACAGGATGCGCCGGCCGGCGGCGTGAAATGCGGCCGGAGGCCGCAGGTCGAACGGATGCGCGCTCGCGGGACGCGGGGGCCGACCCGCGGCGGCCGCGGGAAAATAGAGGGTGAAGGTGGTGCCCGCGCCGACCCGGCTCTGCACGGCGACGGCCCCGCCGCAGTTGGTCATGATCCCGTGGACGACGGAGAGGCCGAGCCCCGAGCCTTCGCCGGGAGCCTTGGTGGTGAAGAAGGGATCGAAGATGCGCGGCAGCACCTCGGCGGGGATGCCCCGGCCGGTGTCCGAGACCGAGATCCGGACGTAGTCGCCGGGCACGAGGCCGGCGTGCGGCGGGGTGACGGCCGGGGCGAGCGACCAGGCGTCGACGGCAAACGTGATCCGGCCCGGGCGATGGCCGAGGGCATGCCAGCCGTTGGTGCCGAGGTTGAGCAGCACCTGGTGGAGCGCGGTGGGATCGATGAACACCGGCGGGACGGTGCCGGCGGAGACGACGGCCAGTTCGACTTCGGCGGGAATCGTCGCGCGCAGCAGTTTTTCGACCTCCTCGATGACCGCGAGCGGGGCGACGTGCTGGGCCCGGGCCTCGGCGGGCCGGCTGAATGCGAGGATGCGGCGCACCAGATCGCGGGCCCGTTGGCTGGATTGGCGGATCTTCTGCAGGTAGCTCTCGACGGGGGCGCCGGCACCGGCGTCCAAAGTGGCGAGCTCGGTGTTGCCGAGAATCGCCGTCAGGATGTTGTTGAAATCATGGGCGATCCCGCCGGCGAGCGTGCCGACCGCCTCGAGTTTCTGGGCCTGCCGGAGCTGCTCGGCGAGACGCTCGCGCTCGCGCTCGGCGAGGCGGCGCGCGGTGATGTCGGCGGTGATGCCGATCAGGCGCGTCGGGCCGGAGGCGTCGGCCGAGCGCTGGGTGCGGCCCTGCACCTCGAACCACCGTTCGCCGAGCCCGGGAATCTGGTTGCGGTGGACAAACTGGATCGACTCGGTCCGGCCGGAGATGAAGCCCTCGAGCAGGTCGCGCGGCTCGGCGAGCTCGTCGGCGGGGACGTGCCGCAACAGGCTGCCCGCGTCGCCGTCGAGCGCCGCCGGCGTGGTGCCGTAGATGGCCGCGGCTTCCGGGGAGACGGCGAGGCGGCGCGTGCGCGGGTCGATTTCCCAGGAGCCCATGCGCGCGGCCTGCATCGCGAGGCGGAGGCGCTCCTCGTTGCGGCGCAGGGAGAGCTCGGCCGCGAGGCGCGAGATCGCGGCGCCGCAGTGATCGGCGACGGTCTGCAGGAGCTGCAGGTCCGCGGCGCCGTAGCGCTGCACGGTGTAGCTTTGCACCGAGAGGATCCCGATGACGCGCTGGTCCCACACGACGGGCGCAAACATCAGGGAAAGGCTGCGGCGCGAGAGCTGGCCCCAGCTGTCCAAGGCCTGTCCGGCGGGGGCGGCGTCCGGCTGATCGCGGTTGACGAGCAGGGGCGAGCCTCCGAGCACGGGCTGCACCTGCGGACTGATCGAGACGATCTCGCCGGTGCAGGGGCGGGGAGCGGAATCGCCGGCGACGGTGTCCTCCGCGTAGGGGTTCAGCGTGACCTCGCCCTGGGGGCCGAGCAGAATCAGGAAAAACGAATCGTGCCGGAAGAGGGGCCGGCAGGCTTCGGCCACCGCCCGGCCGAGGGCCACCGGCTCGATGACGGCGGTCAGGGACTGGGCGAGGCGGCGCAGGGTGTCCTGGACGAGTCCGTGGTGCTTGGCGGCGGAGATGTCGCGCGCGATCATCGCCGTGAAGTCGACGTCGCCCGCCGGGGTGCGGCGCGCGAGCAGGACCTGGGAAACGGGAATCTCGCGTCCGTCGCGGTGCCGGAGGACGGATTCACCGCTCCAGATCCCGCCGGCAAAGGCCGCCGGCCGCGCGAGCTCGAGGAACTCCCGGTGCGCGGTGCCGGCCAGGACGGCGGCGACGGAGAGGCCGGGCGCCGTGTCCTCCGGCGGCAAGCCGACCAAGGCGCGGCCCGCGCGGTTGACGTAGGTGAGACGGTCGGACGGGTCCACGAACGCGACGAAGTCGCTGGTGTTCTCGAGGACAAGCGCGAGGCGGGAGCGCACCTCGTCGAGCGTGCGGGCCTGTTCGAGGAGCGCGCGCGCGCGGCGGGAGCGCAGCGTGGCCGTGAACCAGGCGAAACCGAAGACGAGGGAGACGAGCACCCCGCCGCCGAGGGCGCGGAACCAGGCGGTCTGCCAGTAACGCGGCGCGAGGGTGAAGCGGAGCACGGTGCCGTGGCGGTTCCACACGCCGTCGGCCCCGGCGGCCTGGATGCGGATCGCGTGCTCGCCCGGCGCCAGTTCGAGGAAGCTGATCGAATTTTCCGTGCCGAGGTCCTGCCATTCGCCGGATTCCTCGAGCGCGACGCGGAAGCGTTGTTTGCCGGGGGCGGAAAATTCGAGGGCGGCGAACCCGATGCGGATCAGGCGGCTGCCGGGCGGAAGCTCCGGCGCGGAGTCCGCCGAGAGCTCGATCACCTCCGGCAGGCGCCGGCCGGGCGCCATGTAGCTGACGGTTTCCGCGACGACGCGGGGCGGGGTGCGATTGAGCTGCAGGGCCGAGGGATCGACGAAGGCCGCGCCCCGGATCAGGGCAAACCAGAGCCGGCCCTGCCGGTCGCGACCGGAGGTCGGCTGGGTGCCGAAGGGCAGGTCGAGCTCGCGCATGCCGTCGTCGCGGTCGAAAATGTGGAGGCCGAGGTCCGCGGTGTGGTCGGCCGCGATCGCCGCGAGGTGACTCGGGTCGGCCCGGACGATGCGCCGGCCGCACCCGAACCAGAGTTGGCCGGCGTCGTCCTGGATGAGCGCGCCGACGGAGATCCCGGGCAGGCCGCGATCGGTCGTGAACCGGGAGATCCGGCCCTGTTCGACGAGGAAAAGCCCGTCGCTCAGCGTGCCGATCCAGAGCCGGCTTTGCCGGTCGCACAGCATCGACGCGATCCGGATGCCGTCGGCAAGCTGCACCACGGGCGCGGGTTGGAGTTTGCCGTCGGCATAGGCGTGGACGGCGTTTTCCCGGCCGAGGAGCACGGTGCGGTCGCTGCCTTCGGCAAACACGGTGGGCGGGCGGGTGCGCGCGGCGTGGGGCAGCGCGACGGAGACAAAGCGGCCGGCGTCCCGCACCAGGACGGTGGTGTCGCCGCCGACCCAGAGCCGCCGGCGGGAATCCTCGAAAAGGCAGTTGGCCGATTCGCCGGCGGCAAGCGGCGCCGGCGTGACGGGCAGAATACGGTCGCCGTCGACCCGGAGGAGACCGCGCGCGAAGGCCCCGAGCCAGAGTTGGCCGTCGCCGGTCTCCAGCGCTGCGCGGTAGCGCTGGTCGTCGTCGCCGGCGGCGAGCGGCGCCGTCACGCGTTGGCCGTCGAACACGCGCAGGCCGGCGCCATAGGGCGTGAGCGCGACGCCCCCGGCGGCGAGCGGCGCGACGGTGAGGACTTCGCGGTCGCCGAGGCCCTCGGGTTCACCGAGGTAGCGGAACCGGACCGGGCGGAAACGCGACAAGCCGCCGACGCCGCTGCCGATCCAGATGCTGCCGTCGTCGCCGGGGTAAACCGTGCGGGTGCCGCCGGAGTGGGTGAGGCCGTCGCTGCGGGAGAAGTGGCGCACCGCGCCGTCGCGCGCGATGCGGAGCACGCCGGCGTCGACGCTGGGCAGCCAGAGATTGCCGACTTGGTCGTCGGCGAGTTGCCAGAACGTCTTGGCCGGCGCGGTGAGGGCGCGGCGGGTTTCGATTCGGCCGTTCCGGAGCGTGAGCAATTCGTCCCGGCAAACAATCACGGCGGCGCCGTCGCGGAGCGAGCCGGCGCCGAGCGCCCGGGAGCCGATCGCCGGGACCTGGTCTTCGAGCGAGACCCAGGCCCCGCCGACGAAGGTGCCCGCGAACCCGGAATGGACGGTGTAGAGGGTGCCGCTCCGGTCCGTGCCGACGAGTGTGCCGCCGCCACCGCGGGGCGTCGGCAACGGGTGGAAGCGCGTGCCGTCGAAACGGACGACCTCGCCGGAAAAACGGCCGATGACGGTGTCGCCACCCGGCAGGCTCGCGAAGCTGCGCGCGAAGTCGGAGCGGTTGGGCCAACCGTCGGCTTCCCCGAGCGCGCGCCAGCGGCCGCGGTGGTGGAGGATCAGACCGTCGGCCGTGCTGAACCAGATGCGCCCGGCGGCGTCGGCGTGCATGGCGATGATCGAGGTCTTGCGCAGCGCGGGCATCTCCGCGGGGGCCCACGGGAGAAAGCTGTTGCCGTTGAAACGGACCAAGCCGCGGTAGGTGCCCATCCAAAGGTAGCCGTCGGGGGCGAGCACGATGCCGGAGCAGGAGTTTTCCGGAAACCCGTCCTCGAGACTCCAGTTGTCAGCCTGATACTCGCTCTGCAGGGAGACCGGGACCGGTCGCGCCCGCAGCCCCGGCGCGGCGAGGAAGACCAGCGCGGCGAACACCAGAAGCGAGGCGGCGGCGGGTCGGCCGGACGAGCCCACGACGGCAAAGCGTGCGGCTCGGGCAAGGGGCGACATGGTGCGAGCTTGAGCGAGTCCGGACCGCGGCGTCACTCCATTATCGGAACAACCGGAGCTGCGACGGCCAGGACTTCTGCGGACGGTCCGGTGCGGCCGGTGGGACGGCAGTTCGACCGGGGGTGGCCGGGCCTCACCATTCGCCGCGGCGGGCGAACTTCCGGCGCACGTTCCGGCCGAACGCGGCGGCAGCCTCGTCGATGTCGGCCCGGACCTGACGGAGCGAGCGACCGGCGGCGCCGCGGGCCGCCGGCAACAGCGTCGCGCACTCGTTGGCATCCATAAAGCGGGCGGCCTCGAGCAGGTGTTTTTCGTCGCCGAACGGGACGGCGAGGAAGCCGTGTTTGTCGGCGTGGATCAGCTGGCCGGGAGCGACGGTGCGGCCGAAGACCTCGACGGGCACGCCCCACCGCACCGGGCAGGAGTAGGCGTGGCCGACACAGAGCCGGCGCGCGAGGGCCTTGAAGCCCGCGTTGGCCATCTCGTCGACGTCGCGGATGGCGCCGTCGATGATGGTGCCGACGCAGCCGAGGGCGCGGTGGATGTTGCTGTTCACCTCGCCCCAGAAGGCGCCGATGGCGCGGGGCTTGTCGAGGTCCTGAACGATCACGATTTTGGGTCCGGGCTGCGCGGCGACGTAGGCCCGATACTCGGACCAGGCGCGGGGATTGGCCTTGGGGTGCGCGGCGTTGCTCGGTTCGCAGACGACGGTGACGGCGTAGCCGACCATCGGACCCATCTGGGGCATGAAGTCGCGCGTCTCGTCGAGGTTGAACGCCTCCGCGGCGTGGTCGTGGCGCGTGATCTGTTCCCAGCCGTTGTAGACCGTGGGCGTGTTCCAGCGCTTGAGTTCGAGCAGGGCGGCGTGCGGCAGGGGACGTTTCACGGAAAATCGGAAAATCGGGAGAACGGGAGAGCAAAAGGTGGAAGGCGAAAGGCGGGGCGGAGGCCGGCCGAAGACCTGCCTTACTTGGCGACCTTGAATTTGCCGAAGCGGATATGAGTGCGGGAACGGTCGGCGGTGCCGCTGTCCCAGACGGCGCGGAAATCGCCCGGTGCGACCTCGATGAGCGTGGGGTAGGAGTTTTTCAGGCCCGCATCGAAGAAGGTTTTCTCCTCGCTCCACGGACCGCCGACTTGGGGCTGGAGTTTGTAGCGCAGGGCCATGCGGCCGCCGGGGGCGGGCGTGGCGGGGCCGTCGTTGTAGACGTAGACAGCGGTGCCGAAGGCGGTGCGACCGTAGAAGGCCTTGGACTTCGCGTTCCAGAGCTCGGGCTCCTGACGGGCGGCGGACCAGGTGCGGCCGCCGTCCTTGCTCACGGTGGAGAAGGCGCGGGGCGGGTCGGTCATCTTGCGCTCGTCCGCGTAGTCGGCGGTGCGCATGACCATCTTGAGTTCGCCGGGGGCGTCGCCGTCGGCGATGTTGCCCTCGTGGAGGAAGACTTTGGGACCGGAGGCGGGCTGCGGGACGAAGCCGCCGAGCGTCCATTCCATGAGCGTGGTGCTGAGGAGCACGAAGTGATCGCGGGAGCCGAGGGGATCGTTGCGCTTGGTGTTGCGGTGGGCGGGCAACAGGTAGCGCGGACCGTCCTTGGTCATGATGCGGTGCGGGCCGGCGACGACGATGAGCGGGCCGGTGTAGCCCATGGAGAGCTCGACGGGGATCCAGGAGCGGCCGCCGTCCGCGCTGTAAGCGCCGACGAGCTGCGAATCTTCGCTGTGCCGGTAGTTCATCGGGCAGCGCATGGCGAAGCACCAGATGACGTCCTGGCCGGGCGGATGGTAGAGGATGGCGTTGGCGTAGGCGAACTGGAGCGTGCCTTGGCGCTCGAGGTGGTTGAAAACGGTGACGGGGTAGCCCCAGGTGTCGCCGTCGTCGGTCGAGACGCTGGCCATGATGTCGCCCATGTCGGTCTTGCCGGGGATTTTCACGCCGAAGGCGGCGACGAGGTGTTTGCCGCGCCAGTGGGCGAGATACGGCTCCCAGAGCTCGGACGAGCCGGGATGCGCGTCCATGTGGCGGATGACGCGCACGTCGGTGACGTCGCCCTGATAGGGGACGTCGGCGGCGGGGCGCGGCGTGGCGGCGTGCCCGGAGGGGCAAGCGAGGACGGCGGCGGACAGGGCGGCGAGGAGGGCAGGGAGGCGAACGGTCATGGGGAGGGGACGTGGCGGTTCGGGACGGACCAGGTGAGGCGGGCGAGGAGGATGCGGTTCCAGTCGCGGCTGCCGCGGGTGGGAATTTCGGACGTGACGACGAGGGTCTCGCGCGGGCTCACGTCGACGACGGCGAAGCCGGCGCCGAGATCGGCATTCTCCTCCTTGAACAGCACGCGCTCGGTGGCGCGGCGGACGACGAGTTTGTCGGGGTCGACTTCGGCGATGAAGAGCGGGGCGCGGTGGCGCATGACGTGGTCGTTGTTGGCGCCGCGGCGGGTGTAGAGCAAAAAGAGCGTGTCGTTGTGCACGAGCCAATGCTGCTGGGTGTTGTAGCTGCCGAGCACGGTGCCGTCGTCCCAGCGCCATTCGACGAAGGGCTCGTAGTTCAGACCGTCGCGACCGCGGGCGACGAACGCGCTGTGATCGGCGCGCATGGTGAGAAAGTAGCGGCCGCCGAAGGCGACGACCGAGGGCTCGTAAAGGCCGCGGTCGCGCGGGATGAGGAACTCGGAACCGTGGGCGACGTAGGAGAGTTTCTCCCCGTCGAAGCGGCAGCGGGCGACGATGGTGGTGTAGTGGCGGACGGCGGGATCCTTGCGGTAGCGGATGGGCAGAAGGATGTCGCCGTCCGGGAGATCGACGCGTTGGTGGCAGCCGGCATTGGGTTCGAGGAACGGGCGGCCGGCGTGGTCGCGGGCGGGAAGGTCGAGCAGGCGGAGCTCGCTCCAGGAGCGGGTGGCGGGCGTGTAGACGGCGTAGGAGACGCGTTCGAAGCCGCGGTCTTCCTTGGTGCCGCCGAGAAAGCCGAAGGTCTTGCCGGTGGCGAGGACGCGGCCGGTGGCGGCGTGCCATTGCGGGCAGACGTCGCCGATGACGAAGTCGTGGCCCTCGGGCAGGCGGGTGCGGCGGTGGGAATCAATGCGCTGCGGTGCCGACCAGGTGCGGCCGAGGTCGGTGGACTCGACGGAGAACATGTCCTTGTAGCCGTGGGCGCCGGTGGGATCGGTTTCCTGCGTGGTGAGGATCAGGCGCGGGGTGGCGCCGGGAATGAGCGCGGCGCGGGACTGGGTGTAGAAGGATTTGCCGCGGCCGGTGAGGACGGTGGAGACCTCGAGGGTGAAGGCGGAGGGGGCGACGGGCGCGGTAGGAGCGGTAGGGGTGGAAGGAGCGGT
>JACCEC010106351.1_pt1 | contig 27676 bp, 32 predicted proteins | sample 7450121 | NCBI WGS metagenome assembly JACCEC01 (sample SAMN15323455, study PRJNA562643) | freshwater metagenome | isolation source: river surface water | place: USA:Blue River Watershed | collected 2017-08-18 | reverse complement strand
TTCATGTTTTTATTTATCTTCAATGAATCTGATACTTTCCCAATCGGGTTGATATAGATCATCAATATTGTGATAAATTACCCATTGTTTGGTATAATTAATAGTTACTGGAAAATCCAATATATATTGACCATTGTAAAACAAGCTACCTGGTTTTCTTTTCTTTTGTATACCCAATCCAGATCGTGCAAAATATGGAATCAATCGTTTATTATAGTCATTAAAGGTTAACGCTAGAGTTTTGTGTCCAGCAGTAGTAGCCCAACTAAGTTGATGAGGCAATACATATCTACCCATGATAAATTGTCCTCGTAATTCTTTATTAAGCCAAGTTCGGACTCCACCTAATACTACATTATTATCAAACTCGGAGACATTTGCACCGGATGTACCTAATATGTTATCCTCATTATCTAACAATAGTAGCATCATCCCATTACCGTTCTTGAATCTGTCGCTAGAATATACAAGATAGGGGAAAGTAGCTGGTTGATTTTCCCAATCATCATGCCACATATTTGCATGACCCGGTTGTTCTTTTTCTGCAAAAGCTTGCTTACAGTAATCTAGGATTATCTCTTTGTGCGTTAGATGGTAGTCATCTTCAAAAATATTTTTTACTTTATACATTTTCAAACTTTTTCTTTAGCTCATCATAAGTTTGTTCAACACATCCTATGGACATTACATACCTAATCTTATCTGAACTAGCATTAGATACTGAATGAAATTTTTTTGTATTAATTAATAGCAATTCATCTTTAACATACGGCGCAAGTAATCGTGTTTTGAAATTATCAGAATAAAAATATACATTAAATTCATCACATTGATCTACTAATAGTATATTAATTGCCGTTTGCCTTACTGAATCCTTGTGTATAGGATAAGTCCATCCGGGTTCATTTTTAAAGAATCCACAACAATGAATATTAAATGGTACTATTTCTTGAATCATATTTCTTAATTCTGCGCTAGCGTCGGATCTACATTGTTTATACTTACTCTCATACCAAATAGCAGAATTTAATTCTTCATATATCCTATCCATAAACTCAAACTGTAAATTTAATTTACAAAAATATTCGCTTGTCATTTTTTTATAAATCCAATCAATATTCCTAATAAATCTATCTCCCACCAACGTTCTCTAAGATTATATTTCTTAGAATCGTTATGATGATTGTTATGCCATCCTTCTCCCCAAAGCAATAAAGCTATGATCCAATTATTTTTACTACAATCATTCGTATCATGATTTCGGTAACCATACTTATGATTAAAATAAACAAATGAATCAATTATAATGAAGGTAAGTGTGATTGGCACTATATAAAAGAAGTATAAAATTTGAATATCTATTAAAGCTAATGCCAATACCCATGTTATAGGAAATAGTACATAGTATTTGTGAATATTAACTTGTGTTCGATTTAATAAATCTTTTACAATATGTCTGTCTGCATGATTAGTGTATGACATTAAATGTGGGAAATAAATTCTCCAACCTTTAATTTCAGGATCATGCGGGTCATTCACTTTATCAGCATATTTGTGGTGTGTTCTATGAATGTGTACCCAACCTAGTATGCTCCCGCGACCTGCAACTAATCCAAAAAAAGTGCATATCCATTGAATGTAGGGATTTTTAAATTCAAAACTATGATGGCTCCAGTATCGATGAAACGCTAAACTTATTCCTATACCGCTATATAGAATGTAACCCACTAGAATCATCAACCAATTGACTAATGTGAAATCAAAATACATAAAACCTAATAGGGTGCTCAATAATGCAAATAATTGAAACAATGATACTTTATTTCCAGTGGCTTCTAAATGGGTCATAAGTTATTTATTGTGAATAAATATCAGCATGATATTAGATAGCGTTGTATCTTCACCTATTAGTTTTCCAAAAGTAGAACCAAATGATTGGGAACGATGGTGGAAGCTGTGGACAACAGAGGCTTCTCCTGCGGTTAAAGTAGTAAAGAATCACAATAGTACAGGAGGTCCTTGGGTAGGAATGAATGTCTATGTTAAGCCTGGAATAGATAATGTAGAGTACACTGGGTATAATATCAAAAATGTCATATGCCCTGAATTATTTCCATCATTGTTTAATAATTTAGATAAGTTTCCTATAGACATTGCAGTTATGCAAATAGTATCTAGTAGATGGCCATCACCGCCGCATTGCGATCATAGTAATCCTAGAGTTAGTGTTCGTAGTTTGATGTATGACAATAATTTTACTCCTACATTCTACTATAATATCAATGGTAGTAAAAAGTATCAGACACTACCAAATGATTCTAATACTTGGATCTATCACGACAATAAACATAAACACGGGTCCGACTATTATTACGGTCATAGTAAACATTTAATTATATACCATGGTCAAATTAAACAAGACTTATTAGAAGAAAATTTAAAACTAAGCACAGCTCAGTATTCTACACATGTCATAAGGGATATAGATGCAGTGTCATAAAATACTTGATATCCCTATATCAATGTTAATCAAAGATATAAGCATGATACCTAGATTACCTATAGGCAAAGAACTTTGGACTACGCATGTTGATCCAAAACTATTTCTGGCCGATGACGCATATAATAAACTATCGACTTTAGGTAAATTGAATGGGCTGATTTTCGAAATGGTTCCTAAGGCGGACAAAAAAAGTATACATATTGATTTAGTGTCAGCTACTTTAGAGCCAGCATGGTCAGGTTTAAATATCATTCTTGAGGGACAAGGTATTATGAAATGGTTTATTCCTGAAAAAGACGGTTATGTAATCACACGAGAAAATCCTAAAATTGCATATAAAGCTTGGTTTAATGATTACGGTGATCCAGTAGACATATGGAGCGTCGGTAAGATTGCATTAGTACGAACTGACATTGCACATCAAGTATGGAATTACGATAATGACAATCGCTTTATAGTTAGTATTAGGTGGAGTAATAGAACTAGTTGGGAAGAGACTGTAGATTGGTTCAATAATAACTTCCCCAGTAGTTAATTATTTTTTACACAAAAATGTTATAAACCCAAAATCAGCATGTATTATATCTACTGCAAAGCCAAGCTCTCTCAATGTTTTTAAGTACCAATCAATCGGCACAGAATGCATTACCCCTATTAAATTCTGCTCTTTTTGTTTAATATATTCTTCACTTACACCGCGACTTCGTTTAAAATCATAATACATATCTTTAACGATATCTGTTTGCAAGCATTTATCACTAAGTATTAAATAACCATTCTCATTTAATGAGTTATATATAGTTGTGAGATATGCTTTTTTATCCTGTACAAAGTGCAATGTCCAATTCATCATCACTAGGTCATACTTATAGTCAGGCAGTGTGTTACTACAAATTACTAGAGATTTGTGCATACCTTTTTCTATCATGGCTATGCTATTATCAACACCCATCACATTGTTGAATCCTGCATTGATAAATTTGCTCATTGTATAACCCAATGCACTGCCCACATCAATTATCTTAGCTGACTTAGCTAAATGTTTAGTTGAAAAAGTTAAGCATTTGTCAATGACAGTATGATAGCTAGGTATATTTGTTTCTGCTTCATGCTGGAATCTTTCTGCTATAGTGTTATCAAAAACCCAAGCTTTCTTATTAACATCAACACTGTCGCCATTAACTATGCCATCTTTTAAAGTCTCTACTTCCTGTTGCCCTCGTGAGTATCTCACAATGTACCGTAATGGGGCTAATTTATTATTTTCAAATTTATGATACAATTCACGGTAAGGATCATAACTTCCTTCAATTTTTTCAGGGAGCAGTATATCTTCTGTTCTAGTAAAAGAATTAGTAGACATTACGATATCAAGTGCATTAAGAGAAATTCTAGATGCAATGCCCTCATAATAATTTTCCGTAGTAACATCGTCTACACTTTTAACCATTGGCTGTGTTGAAGTGACTAATATCTCTCCGTGATTTTTACTTGATGTTGATTCAGGATAATTTATTGTTTCTATTACAATTGCGTCTTTGGTTATTTTACATAGCTTATCAAGTATTGATACGATATTCAAAAAGCAATAAATGACTCCAGCGGCAACAACATAATCGTATTTTATATTTTGTGCTATTTTTTCATCTAAAAAATCTTCAATCTCTTGCTGTACAATTAGAAATTTACTAATATCCCAATATTTGAGTAATAATGCATTGCTATGATTTACATAATAATTTTGTAACTCGACACCGGTATAATGTTTTGCACCATTAGTTAATGCATAGTGTCCCGCGGCGCCAAGCGCACTACCCAAATCTAGAATAGTTTTATTTTCTATTAAAGATTTAGGTAATTGTACTTGACATTTTTTATATACGGTTTCCACTGTAGTGGGGTGAAAAACTCGTGTGCGTCTGCAATCTAAATCAATAAATTCAGTAGCAACTTCAAATATGTTGGACATTAATAATTAAAGAGCAACTTTACCGATAGCATTAACTACTGCCGCAATTCTTGCAACTGCCATTAATTCTTGCGTAGTCATTCCTTCTTTTTTCAATGTGTCATAGTGAGCTTTTACACAAAAATGACATTTACCAATAATACTTGAAGCTAGTGAATACATTTCAAACTTCTTTTTAGATACTCCACCGTGAGTAGCATATGCATTCATTCGTAGACCAGCAGGCAAACCTTTCATTGATTCATCCGCTGCCATTTCAACAAATGGATACCAGATATTGTTTTGACCCATCAATGACGCGGCTGTCATTGCGGCTTCTCGTTCAACTGAACCCATTAACGGACTATTCATTTGAATTTCAAATGCTAACTCACCGTTACCTGCACTAATGGCAGCTGCCAAAGCGCATGCATGTGCATCAATAGGGTCTAAACCACTACGATTGATTACTGCATCAAGATTTAACTTAATGTCTTTAGAATGATCTGGGATAGATTCTTTAACACTGGCTACCCAGTCGCCACCGATTGTAATTGGATTAATTTGATTCATTATATTTTCCTTTTTATAAATTTGAATCTCCGGCGACATGTAAGTCACCTATATATTTTGATATTAAACATTGCTCAAAGCTAGAAAAATTTGATCTAAAAAAACTTTCTTTTTCAAAATATGATAATTTGCGTTTTAAAAAGATATTGTTACCTTTATCTTTTCGTAATAATTCAATGATACTTTTCAGTACAATTGGATTCCATTTTAAAATTTCATCTACTGAATTTAAAAACCATGTCTTCTTATCTAAGTGATATTGATGTGTTGCATATTTTAATCCCGGTAGATCTACCGGATTATTAAAAAATGAAAAATCAACGGGCGTAGTACCATTGCCTAAATGATGCCAAGGTAGTATGATAGTAGGTGTTTTTAGTACATGTGCTAAATGCATAATACCACCTTCATACCCTATCACACAATCACATAACTGTGATATTTGATACATCTTTGATGGAAGATCGATCCAGTTACTATCTAATGTGATGATATCATATCCCGCTTCCATTGCTATGTCAATAATTTTTAAATAATTTTCACGAGGATAATATTTATTTGCAGGATATGATTGTGTTTCAACTTGTTCGACAGTGGTAAATGTACCATTAGTCATAACAATACCTATACATTTTTTAGATTTTGTATCTTCACCTAATTTAAAAGTTTTTCCAAATAAGCTAATTTCATCTCTATCAATATATGGATTAAAAAATTTTCCACCATCAAACAATGTAGTACTATCTAACATGAATAAATGATCTCTATCATAATTAGGATTTCGTATTAGCTTTACTTTTTCTTCCGATATATGTAATGCATCTACTAGGTCTTGAACCCACTGCACTGTGTCTGAATAATGAATTACAAATGGGGATCCTCTATCAATATAATCTAGAGTTGACAACAAACCTATGCCAGTGCCTAGGCCAGGTCCCCATAGATATTCTAATCGTGACATTATATTCATTTAATTACTTGCCTTGACAAGAGGGGCAATGCTCCCTCTTGAGATAATCAAATAGCTCTTGAAAGTTCATTGCCGTTCTCCTTAATTAAAGTGTTTCACCACCGATTGGTCGTGAGCATGGGCATAGTTCACCCGTTTGCAATGCATCTAATATACGCAATGTTTCATCTGGGTTACGACCAACATCTAAATTATTAACTGTAACATGTTGAATAACATTATCAGGATCAACAATAAATGTTGCACGAAGCGCCGCGCCAGCTGGACCATAAAAGATACCTAGTTGTTGTGCAAGTGACATGTCGTCACGGGCTACATCAGCAAAACTCCATGAAGTAGTTTTCTTCAAATCTTCATGTGCATTACGCCATGCTAATTTACAGAACTCATTATCTGTACTTCCAACTAATAACACAGCATCACGGTCAGCAAAGTCACCGTTCAACTTGTCATACGCTACAATTTCTGTAGGGCACACGAATGTGAAATCTTTTGGATAGTATACGATTACTTTCCATTTACCTTCAAAAGACTTTTCTGTAATAGTCTCAAATGCGCCATCTGGTGTGAGTGCGCCGGGCTTAACGCCTGTTACTGCAAAACTTGTGATTTTATCGCCGATTGTTTTCATATTTTTCTCCTTAAGTTAATGAAATTGCTCAGGATGAAAGGGTATCATACTGAACTCTGGACTCTTTTTACATTTTCTATGCGGGCCATAATCTGTATATGAATTTTCAGTTGTTCTTGCTCCACACACGGAGCATTCAAACCATTTTGAATTTCTACAGAATTCTAACATTTCTTCTCTGCTTTTAAATCCGCCGGGCGGATTAGTCGTTAGAATTCTTTTGCCACTTTCATCGACCGGGTATTCTCCGCCGCCCGTTTCGTAAACAGAATTAGCCCACTTGGGTGAATTGATTATATTATAACCTATGGATTTTTCTAAACATACTTTAGAAAATTCCTCTTTGTTATCAGTTTCAAATAGTAACTCAGTATCCCAAAATCTACCGTGTTCTTTGAGATGTTTCCTCCAATTAATCCCGGAACCTGAATATTTGTGATATTCTGTTTTAGTGGTAACACACAAATATTTTAAACCAGTGTACTGGTGAGTTTTAATCATTAGTTTATATTTCATCTCTGTGCCCTACAATTTGGACACACTAACAACAAGTTTGATTCTTCATTGTTATGTGTATTGTCATCTTTGTGTATTACTACCAATGGCGTGTCTTGGTTTTGCCATTTCTCAATTCCACATGTTTCGCATTTATGTCCCCTTATTGATATCAAATATTTTTTAATATATTCAGGAACTTGTCTCCATGCTGTAGATTTTTCATTTTCTTTCCACTGATCTACTAGCATCCTGCTTCTATGTTCTGCCTGGCATTTATTATTACAGTACTTGTAGGTATACACATCACCCTTTCTAGGGTTAACTCTACCGCAATTTAAACATGTGAAACAATTATTCATATCCTAATCTAAAACCTTATAATATTACTTAGTGCTTTTAGATTAAGATTATATACTACTATATTGATTTTTCTATTGTTTTGGGTGAATTACTCGTCAGTAGGATGTAGGCCGTTGCTATGTTTATCTGTAGTTTTTTCTACATCTTGATACATGCGTTTCTCTTGTGCTGTTCGTTCTTTGAATAACTTGCGAGGGTTCCCGCACAGCATGCAACCTGGTTGTCCGCAATCCATAGCATGATGTTTAGCTAAACGGTGAGGTTCTTTGATAGCTTTGTCATGGAATCCTAATCCATGAGCTTTAGCAATGCGTACTTGTCGTGCGATTGCTACATCGTTTTTATGACGACGGCGACTATTTAAAAATTTTGCTGTATCATTTGACATTAGTGCCTCTTTTTGTAATCTTCTACTGCGGCTTTGATGGCGTCTTCCGCAAGGATTGAGCAATGGATTTTGACTGGGGGGAGTGCGAGTTCTTCTGCGATTTGAGAGTTTCGGAGCTCGGCAGCTTCGTCAAGTGTTTTCCCTTTGACCCATTCAGTGACAAGACTTGAGCTAGCAATTGCCGACCCGCACCCATATGTTTTAAATTTGGCATCTGTTATTACTCCGGTTTCTTTATCTACTTTGATTTGTAGTTTCATTACATCCCCGCATGCCGGGGCTCCGACCATTCCTGTACCTACATCATTATCGTCTTTTGCAAAACTCCCAACATTGCGTGGGTTTTCATAATGATCAACAACTTGTGCGCTATAAGCCATGTTTAGTCTCCTGTCTTGTATTTAGTTTAAACCTAAATCTCGATATTTATCTATACAAGATATAGTATATTGTCTCCACTTATCTAAGTCAGATTTAGAAAAATTATTAATATCAATGTCGGTAAATTTGCTTAACTTATTAATCAATATAGACGAATCATCGTGTACTAATTCTTTCCAACTTACATTACATAGATTGGGTTCTAAGTCTACACGATTTTTAATCAGTTTAAGTTTATTTTTCATATCTGCAATCAAATAAATTATAGTGAATGCCGTGCCTTTAGTACTTTCTAGGTGTGTTTGAGTATGGTCAACAATCCATTTTCCGTAATACGCTTTAGATATTTCATAGATATCTTCATAATCATAATAGATGTAGATTGCTTTATTAAAATGTTCTAATAGTTTATCAGCATCAATAATATGACAGGCAAAAAAATAAGGTGTTACTAACGGGACATTGTTTAGTGAATTCGGTTGTAATTCTTTAATTAATTCAAGTTGTTCATCGACAGACACATTTACAAACTCATCCGGCATTGCCATTTCTTTAAAATTATCATGAGTGTTTCCATGCTCACTAAGCAAAATTTTATCTTTAAATTTGTATTTTGCTTTAGTTAAGAAGTAGCCTAAAAAATGTCCACCACTTCCACCTAGATAACCAATTGGTATAATGTCAGTATGCTTCTGATTCATCATCTATTACTATCCAACCTAGCTTTAACAAATCTTCTCGTATTTCATCAGTTACTACACTTTCCGAAACAAACTTCTTACCTTGTATATAATATTCTTGCTGTTCTTTAGTTAGTTGTTGAAATTGGTCGTCATCTAATTCTTTACTATCTCTTATACCACTACAGTACCAATCAATATAATCACCTTTACCTTGCATATCAGCAATAATACCACCAGCATGTCTCCAACTACAACTCCAGCGTTTCTCGGTTAATATAGGAATAACATCATTTTTAGTAAAATCGTTGTTACACATTGCGGCATATAGATTCTGTGCATACACATCATCTTTGGCTTTATCGATAATCCACTGAGTGGAACGCAGATCATACTCCATGTTATCTTTTTGCCATTCAGGATTTGCGATATTTTCTTCATCCCGTTGGCGAGCTGACTTATAGATATTTAAATAATCTTCTCTCGGCTCTTTGCCTTCTTTTTTACAGCGTTCGATATACCCCTCTTGCTGAAAGGTATGTCGATCTGGACTTTTACTTATCATCTTCTACCTCTATCCAAGTGTGATCACCTAACCATTTAACTTTGCAAATGTATTCATATTCTTCAGGTTTACCAGTAGACCAATCTGCTGGTCCGTTAATACTTAATCTAGTAAACTGTTTTCTATGGTCATACAACAACCAATATGTATTACCATTTGCTAACTGAAAGTTATATACTGCACCGTGAACCATATCAGTCAACTCAAGTCTATGCTTAATCTGTTCTGCTTGTTTCTGTAGTACATTAACTAGTTCCATGATTCTATCATATTCTTGCTTGGCATGCAACCTTGCAACATTAAGCATAATGTCCTTATGCTTTTCAACGGGAACTAAATCAAATTTGGGTCCCGAGCTTTCAGTTGCATAAGGTGTTACATTGCGGTTAAAGAAATGAATCAATGAGCCGGTGCCTGTAGAGTCATAGCTACTAACCCCGTTAGCTGAATTTGGTTTATCAAGCATCTTGTAGATTAGTTTTTTGTTTCTGCTTAGGCTTCTTCTTTACATTAGAGTAAAAAATATGATTACCAATTTTCTTTACTTGTTGATATGGCCATGCGGGTATTACAGCTAAATTGTGAAAGAATAATGTAGATTTCGGCACAACATCTTCATATGCATTATATGCCATAACATCATATGCAATTTCTTTTGCTCTAATATATCCGGGACTGTTTTTATTAGGCTCACCTTTATTTTCACAAACCCAACTAAATTGACATAGTTTAACTTTATAGGTGTCCCCGTATTCATTCTCTTTATCAACATAAGTAGCTTGATATATCACATTGCATGGATTAGAACCAAAACCATGACGAACTCGGTTCATTACTACTCTCGCAACTGCGGCTTGTCCATGCAATGGTTCCCCATTTGCTTCATAGAAAATATTCTTAGCCATACAAGCAAGTTGTTTTGGATCTACTGCTTTAGCTACTTTGGCAACTTCAACAACAGGTTCAGGAGTTTTGTCAAATAGAAAATATCTTTGTTCAGTGTTTGTTAAATAGAAGCCAATTATTAAAATAAGGACACCGGCAACTACCCTTAAAAGTTTATTATAAGTCATAAGATAACTCCTTTAGTTTATCATATCCCAGCAATCACAGTTGCAACGAATTACATCTTCGATTGCTTGGCTAACTGTGTATGTGGATGGTAGTAATGTGTTTGATGTATAGAACGCATTTAAGCTTGCTGGTATTAAATTACTATACCTAGATCCAGCAAATGATCCAGGGAACCCTATAACAGGTGAGGGAATATTTGTACCATCTCCTGCACCACTAGTATATACTACTGCGGCACCGGTATCTACTACTGTACCCAACTGTGTACCATTATAATCCGGATTAGTAACATAATAATTGTTGTTAGTAGTATTATATGTACCATATGGATTTGGGTAAACATTTGCTGTAGCAGTTATATTACCTTCTGCATTAAAAGATGCAATAACCTGACCCAATACTGCAGGTTGCGTTCCGTCTAATGTTCCGTTTGCAATCAATTGTTTATTTTGGGTAGAAGTTAATGTATCATCTATCGTATTATCTAACGAAATGCCTATCTCTGTCAAGCGATTTTGGTTACGAGCTTCACGCATTAAACCCACAATGCTCTGTCCACCAATAGTACTTAAGTTTGCAATTGCTTCTAAAGTTTGTGATTGCATGTGAGGTTGTGTCTGTAGCCCGTAAACAGGTATCAAGTCAGTAAATGATATTTGGGTAGTAGGATATTGTGCTAAATTAGTGATAGGTTCATCTTTTGTTGCATCAGACGGGATACTTACTTGTGATCCAATACTTATAGCCTCTTGTTCTATTGATAATTTTCTACCACTAAAGCTCCAATTTGTATTCATCTGGGCGGCTGTAGTATTATTAGTTAAACCAATATTTAAGATTTCTGCATTAGCGTCATCAATGTAATCTTGTACAATACTATTAGAGAATGATCCAGTACCCGGGGGATAATCAATTGATATTGTAGGTACACTACTCGATGTACCGGGAGTAAAGTTTAATGCTGTTACTCTACCGAAGTTTGTAATATCAGTATCATCAGTACCTATGGTTGCAGTAACTGTTGCTCCGTTCACTGTTACTACAGGGGCGACTGCACCTTCACGCCCATAACCACCACCTGGATCAGTCAATGTGACACCAGTTGTAGTATATGTGCTTATGCCATCATATGTATATTGTATGGTAGCAGTGGCTCGTTCCCATGTGACAGCTAAGTATAACTGTTTGTAAATATTATATAGTGTTGCTGTCTCTAAATTTTTAATCAATCCATCAATATCTAACCCGATGTAAGGTAATCCACTCATGCATCCATAGAAGTCACTCATTGTATATGTGCCGAATGGACCGCTACCTTTAGCAATTAATGGTAAGCCTTGACCTGCTAATATAGTATCAGTAGGAACACTAGTACCGTTGATGGTTAATCCGCTTGTTGTTTCGATATTAGTAACGACTTGTGCGAATTTTTCAATAGGAACATTTTTAATATTTTTAATTTGTAACATTGAAGTTGCAAATGCCCCGCATGCTGTAGCAATATCTGAAGGTAATATACCATCTAGATACGAGCCAAATCCTATAGGAAATTTTTGTACTGTTATATTTGCCATATTAATTAGCCTCGTTCCTAAAAGAGTCATAGGCTTTCCCGCCACCTGATGTGTTTTTAGTAGATGCAATAGATTCAACAGACACAACAGTAGGAGATGGTGTTTCTACATTAACTGCTACTTGCGGAATTCCAGCCGGGATTTGTGATCCAATCTGTTCAGTAACCAACGGACTATTCAAATTATTATTAGTTCCTAAACCACTATAGATAGGATAATATGTTTTACTATTAGTTGCAAGTCCGGTTTGCGTGTTATATATAGGAACAGTAAGCGTCTGGTAACTATTCGGGAATAACTTTTGCGGATTTAATAAATCTGCTAATGATTCTAACCCTTGCGTTTTGCAATTTAAAGGAATTAATATTTCAGTTAATGCAGAACCCACTGTTAGATAAAAACAAGCATATAAGTTTTTCTCTTGTTCAATAGTTGGTTGTGTAATATTGTTTAAAATGTCATCTAACTCGTTAGGTAAAATACCAGATGATATAATCGCTAAACTTAGATTTTTAGTAAGGGCGTTGTTTTGTGCTAAAAGCTTTAATAGATTAGAAGGTAGTCCAAATGTATCTAACTGACTTAAATCAATCGCTTTACCTAAGGCTATTAAATCTTGACCAAAAGTTACAGTACTCAAGCTTACTCCGGTAATATCAGCAGTAATTAAATCATTCATATTACTGTAAGTACCTTCTAAGAAGTCTTGTGAATTATTAACTGATAATATAGCTTGATTAGTGTAATCTACAAAACTGCTATCAGAAGTGAAACCTGATAAGAAATCTTTATACACTCCGGCAGCATAACCATCATTGTAATTGAATTCATTATAACCTTGTAGAGCAAACAATCTTACATAACCCCATTGAGTAATTTCTCTAGTGCTAGGACTAGTTCCCCATTGAGGTGCCCATGCTGGATATCCTGACCAATTAAATGATGCCGGTGGTGAGTTACCCAATGCAGGAATAGTAGTAGATCCAATAGTAATTAAATTCTTATAAGTTACACTATTCACTTGCCCCCTAGTGTATGCATCATTGATTGCATATGTAAGTAATCGTAAACATGTACTGTTAACTATTTGTCCTAATTGCGGGGCAGATGATACGCTAGTACTTGTACCAACGAAGGTTGTCATTATAGGATTAATATGTAATCCTATATTTTGTAATAATGATGTTAGTACATTGACACCTAACGGGCTTTGCTTACCTGTAGTACTCATGGGACAAATACATCAGGACTACCTTCAACGATACTATGACCGCAACTGTTTCCTGACCCTACTCTAAGCACCGGACTACCCTCACAGAATACAGTCGGACTACCTGATGTAGTAGTTGCTGCCTTATGAGGTGGATGACCTTTTCTGCTCCATGGTGCATGTGGAGTAATTTTACTAACGTGTAGTCCAACTTGTATTCCGTTGGCAAAGACTGTACCGGCGCCACGAATGATGGCGCCGCCCTCTTGATTCTTATCACCTACACGACTTAGTTTTGCCATTTTATCCTAATACGATTTTCTTATCCGGTACTTTAATACCAGTAGTTGCTTCTAAATACTTCATTCTAACGCTATCGTCAGTTTCTGCATATATAGCAATGCTACTAGTATTTAGCTTAAATTCACCCTTCGGATCTGCGGTAAACATGCTAGGAATCATTTGCATTCCTTGCTGTGTAGGTGCGATAGAGACAGGTTCTTCAATAACAATGAAGTCTCCGCCCGCTTGCGTTACTTTCGCAATGAGTTCTTCTCCTGAGTTAAGTTTAAATGTGTATACTGTGTTTGGTTGTAGTGCGATTTGCATTTATGCTGCCTTTGTTAAAAATTGTTTAAGTTCATTGAAACCGCCGATAAGTTCACCATCGATGATAATTTGCGGCACTGTTCGTGCTGACGGAATTGCTTCTAGTAATTCTTCTTTAGTATATCCGTCTCCGATTTTCTTTTCTTCAAACGGGATATCTCTCTGCCCTAATAATGCCTTTGCTTGGTCACAATAAGGACAGTGATATTTACTCCATATAATTGCTTTCATTTTTATTCTCCTTTTAATGTCTTGTCCAATATTTGCATTTGAGTAGGTTTACTCCCATGCCTTCATCATATTCTAATACTGTATCTTTTGTAATTTTATGCTTATCTATTGCTTGTTGCAACTTTTCAGGAATCCAATAATCTATTCCTAAAAAATACCAATAATCATTACTATGATTTATAAACTCATGCATATCTTCTGCATGAAATGCAAACATCATACCTGGTTCTAACGGCACCTCATAATTGTTTATGTTAACTGATATATCAGGTGAGTGTTGTTTAGATGCAGTAAATATATATCTAGTTACATTCGTTTGATAAGGTAAGTTATCTACATGAGCAGAGATTTTACTTCCAGGTGGACAATCCCATACTATCATTCTACCAAACGGGCCTGTCTCTTTATTAAACTCTCTAGCTATTTCAAATAATTCCAATGATTTACTAAACAGTGGGTTATATTCATAACCATTCAATGCTAAATCAATAGTACTTTCTTCATATAGAATATTAAAGTTTCTATTAACAAAATGTAGTCTAACATCATCAAACACACCTTTAGTTGTATTAGTAGGGTCAGTGGTTCTAACCCCATTCTTATCTACACGCCAGTTACTAGCATGATGCCAATGTGGATCAAGTTCTTTAGCCTTTTCTATTTCCTGAGTTATTGTTTCTGCCCACTCAGGAAAATGACATATATTAAATATTTGGGAGGTCATCATAATTAATGCTATCAGACATAACACCAATAACATAGTTAGTTGATTCGTTCTCTTGTAATGCTGTTTGTTTCTTGCTTGTATCAGAATGTTTGTTAAACCATGGGATAGGCGTTGCTTTTGGTGCAGGATTGTTGTATCGTATTCCGATTTCTTTTAATGCATTCACTGCAGTGTAGTCAACAAAATCTTTCAACACAGTAGCATTTAATCCAATAACAGGACCCATCTTGAAAAGATAGTCTGCCCATTCTTTTTCTTCACGGATAACATCCATATATAGTTGATAGACTTCAGCTTCACATTCTGATTTAACTTGTGCAAAACGACTATCTTCTTTTACTACTTGATTGATGAGGTAAGCAGTCCATCCTTTATGTAACAATTCATCTTGTAGAATCAAACTAATGATGTTGCCATTGCCGATGAAGATTTTGTTCTCTACCATCGCTAGACTTGTAGCGAATGATACCATGAAACGGAATGCTTCCAAGGCATAACTAGCATGTAATGCCATGTAAATTGCTCTGATGTGTTCTTTCTCAGAAACTTCTTCACCTAACTCTTTGCGGCAATTAACTTTGTGTAGTTCATCATAGTATCTTCCAACACTACTTGCCATGTCAATAATCTCTTTAGTATCATGGATAGTATTGAATACATCTTTAGGCACATTATAAATGTTACGAATAATGTGTGAGTATGAACGACTATGAATGTTAGTCTCAAAGAAACTCCAATTATAAATCAATGCTTCTAGTTCTGGCAATGATACTACAGGAGTAAACACTTGGCTAGGAGCACGACCTTGTAAACTATCTAATGCTGTTTGACGCAATAGGTTACTAGTAAAAATATGTCTTACTGCATCACTTGCTTCTTTGAAGTCATTGGCGTCTTTAGTAAGACTAACTTCTTCTGGAACCCAAAAGAAACCACGTGCTGTAGTTTCAAAGTCTGCAATCTTTTTATATTTTACTTCTTCAAATCTTTGAATGGTTACGGGACCTTCCGGGTCCAAAAACATTTTTCTATTCAAATAATCTGTCTTGGTGTGTAAGTTGTATTGTTGTTTACTCATTTTAATATTTTCCTGAAGCAAGTACTATCTTGCAAATATGTTCTAATCTCTCAATATGCTCATACGCACGCCACGGGCTAGTATCAATAGCTACTACTCCGTGTCCTTTAATACCTACAATGTCGTAGGCAATATTACCATAATCATCTAACTTTAGATTTTCAAAGCATTTATCTGCTAGCTCTTGACTGATAGGAGGGACATCACCTACATTAGGAGCAACTTTGGTATAGCGATTCAATTCTGGAAACTGGTTGCTAATTGTACTTAAATCAATACCGGCATGCATTGCGGCAATACAGTATGTAGGGTGTACATGTACTACTACACGAACATCATTACTATGCTGACCCATTGCTCTCTGTAGACCAAAGTGTAACGGAATCTCACCACTAGGTTTTAGATTAGCACTTATTTCAGAGTAGTAATCTTCTTGCCACAACAATCCATGAATACTAATCTTTTTAAACTGATCCGGCTGTAATGTTTGTTTTCTTACACCACTAGGTGTAATGTAGAAGTGATCGCGGTCGTGATGACGAATACTTACATTACCATCACGACTAGTAATCCAGTTGCGCTTATAAGCGTCAACCATAATATCACAAATTGTTTCTAACATTATAGTTTACAACTTTCGCAATCTTCTTCTGCCATGTCATTAAAGCCGCTTGGCAAGTCTACTACCGTTTCATCTTGGCTCTTACTACCTGCTTTGTTAATCAAGCTGTAATAGAAAGTCTTAAGACCCCAGTAATGACTTTGCATCAAGTTCTTAGCAATCAATGTTGTTGGAACTTTTCTATCAGCAAAGTGAGCAGGGTTATAGAATGTGTTAGTTGAAATACTTTGGTCAACATAAGCCGCAATAACTGCCGCTGTCTTTAGATAACCATCACAATCTTTTTGCTCCCACATCATTTGATATTTGTTCTTCAACTTATGATATTCAGGAACAACTTGAACGAACGAACCTGCTTTACTTTCTTTGACACTAATTAAACTCATAGGCATTTCAATACCATTAGTACTGTTAATAACTACAGAGCTTGATTCTACAGGAGCAACAGCCATTTGTGTAGCATTACGGACGCCATACTCTTTCATTTGTGTGCGTAGGGTTTCCCAATCTAATTCAGGTTTAAAATCAGTTAGTTCATTGACTCCGGTAGCTCGTAGTTCCCACGGGAATGTACCTTGACCATAGCGTGTCTTGTCACTACCTTCGCACTTGCCTCGTTCTTTGGCTAGTTCGACTGACGCTTCAGTTAGATAGAACGCTAAATGTTCCATCCATGTTTTAACTTCAGTTAAAGCATCCTTCTCACCGTACTTGAAGCTTCTTTTGGCATGCCAGTAGGCGAGGTTGGTGATACCGATTCCAAGCGGTCTGATTTCGTCGTTGGATAGTTTAGACTGGATGGAAAGAAAGTCTTGATAAACAAGAATGTTGTTGAGGCTACGATGCAGTATACGGCAAGCACGGCGCATGTCTTCTGGGTTACGGAACGCACCCCAATTGATTGAGCCCAGTGTGCAAAGTGCGATACGACCATTATCGTCATCCAGACGTTTAAAGGACTTAGTAGGTAAAAGTATTTCACAGCAAAGATTACTCTGGTAAATTGTATGATATTCGGGATCGAATGGTCCTTGTTTCATTACATTATCAATGAATACAAGATAGATACGACCGGTATCTGTTCTTTCTTTTAATATGCCGCCTTTGAATACATCCTCAGCAGCCATTTGCTTTTTACGCAAGCCTGGTTGTTTTTCATACTTAACATATAGTTCTTCAAACAATTCTGTGTTTGAATAGAATGCTTCATATAGATCAGGAACTTCGTTAGGGTCAAAGAATGTTATTTGTTCTTTGTTTTTAAATCGTCTCCAGAAGAAAGCACTAAGCACAACCCCATAATCCATAAAGCGGACTCTGGTTTCGTCTGTTCCTTGGTTGTTCTTAAGGACGATAAGATCATCAAACTGATGATGCCAAATTGGATAAAAAACTGTAGCACTAGCATTACGAATACCTCCTTGACTACAACTGCGTAAATCACCGAACCACTTCTTCAAGAACGGAATCATACCAGTGTGCATGATTTCACCACCACGAATAGGTGATCCCAATGGGCGTAGTCTTCCAATCTCTAATCCTATGCCAGCTCGTTTGCTAGCATATTTTGCCATCATTTCGCCACTAGCAAAAATGGAGTCAAGGTCATCATCACTACGAATGAGTACACAACTACTGAACTGCTTTGTAGGAGTACCAAGCCCAGCAAGAACAGGAGTAGCGAGAGTAAATAAACCGTCAGAAGCCGCATTGTAATATTCCTTTATATAACGCATTCTTGCAGAGTTAGGTTCTTCTTTGTGAAAAACAGTAGCGGCTGCAACCATGTAACGAATTTGAGGTGTTTCGTAAATTTCTTTTGTTGAGCGATTCTTTACTAGATACTTTTCAATCAATTGTTCAATGGCGGCATATGAATAGCTTTCGTCCTTAGAATGATCTAACATATCATTCATTTTGTTCCAATCTTCTTCAGTATACCACTCTAGTAATTCATTAGTATAAAGACCAGTTGCTACATTCTTTTTAACAATTTCATAGAGGTGAGGAACTTCATATGATCCATATACATCTTTGCGTAACATACTTACACGCTGTTTACCTGCCACATATTGATAATTTGTATGACCCACATCACTATTGTTTTCTACATCAATCAAGTCAACAATGGCTCGCAATGTGATTTCATCGATTTCTTTAGTAGTGATACCATCATAAAAATGAAGTTGAGATTTTATTTCAATCATTGACGGGCTAACATCTGCTATCCCTTTACATACTTTTGCTACTTGTGCTTGCCATTTTTCGAGTGTGAGAGGCTCTTTTATACCAGAGCGTTTGGTGACGTTTATCTTCATATGTTACCTATTTTTTTAATTATTGTTTCTAAATCTAACTTGTTTACTACTTTAAAATCTTTTAGACTATTACTTATTACCGTATTAGGCCAGTAATTCATTATATATTTTGCGTTGTCAACCAGGACTAATACCACATCTTCTGCTGTTTCATTAGTTGCCAACACTAATTCTATATCGTTTACACCTATTAGAATTAGAGTATAACACATTCCTAATGCTCTTGCAACCTCACAGTAAGTATTTTCGGACAAAAGTTCCCAAGGATCAGGCCAATTGTCCATATCATGCGGGTGTAGATGATGGGTAACCAATGGGGCATGTTGCCACCATTCGTCAATGGTTATACATTGTTGTTCTATGGGTAAATTAATTACGGATTTCCGTAATTGAAACCAATCTTGAAGTCTTGCTTCGTAAGTTGATTGAAAGATGTTCATACACACTTACTTATCATTTAGAGCAAGTGTGTATGAAATTCGATTATTAGACGTAGATTGCACCTAATGCGTACCATTGTGTAGTACTAGATGCAATAAAGTCTAGTCTACCTAATGTTGGCAATGAGTAACCTGCATTTGTTGCTAATGCGTTGATTACGCCACCTGATGCTGGATATACTAATAATGTTGCACCGCTTGTGTTAACAATTGTTACACGCATACCTGCAACTGCTGCCGGTAACACAACACCTTGACCTGCAGATACAGTAGACACAACGTTGAACGCTTTTGTCAATGCTGTTGCACCACCTTGAGTGGAGCCGGCTGCACTGATACCAGTTGTTACACCAGTGATATCATATGTAGTTGCAATAACATTAGCGCCAGTAACATTACCAGATGCGCTTAATGTAGTAAATCCACCAATACCGGAATTAGCGTAGACATTACCTGCAATGACATTGCCAACTGCTGATACAACTCCACCTGTATTTAAGTTTCCACCATCGATATTACCTGTTGCTGTTACAAGACCTGCAGTACCAATGTTACCAATGTTAGCGTTTGCTGTTACTGATAAACTTGCTAATGTACCAACTGCTGTAATATTTGTTTGACTTGCAGTAGTTAATGTACCAACTAAGTTAGTAGCGCCAATGTTACCTACATTAGCATTACCCGATACACTTAGACTTGACAATGTACCTAAACTTGTTATATTAGGTTGTGCGGCTGTTGTTAATGAGCCGGCTATAGTAGTGAATACACCTGCTGCCGCGCCGATGTTACCAACGTTCGCATTACCAGTAGCACTAATAATACCTGCTGTACCAATGTTGCCGATATTAGCATTACCTGAAATTGACAAACTTGTTAATGTACCTAAACTTGTTACGTTAGGTTGTGAAGCTGTTGTTAAACTACCTGTTACTGTGGTGAACACACCTGCGGCTGCACCGATATTACCTACGTTAGCATTACCTACTGCACTTAATGTGCCTGTTGCCTGTAAGTTACCTAGTTTAACAGTCGGGTATGTTGCATTAGCCCAATCAATAGTTGTAGTTGGTTCGGCAACAACACCATCAAAGAATGTCCAAATGTCATTTGATGCGTTACGAGCTAGACCGGTATGTTCGTAAACACCGTCATTATAGCTTCCCACGATACCCAAATCATAAGTATCGCCGGTGTTGTTTGCACCGATATAGATTAACGGATCTCCGACTACTAAGTCAGTCACATTACTGTAATTTACATTACCACTAACATTCAAGTTACCAGTAACATCTAAGTTACCTCCTAATACAGACAATGTCCCTGTTGTAACTTGTAAGCCATTGCCTGCAGTTACTTTATTAGTTGTAGATAAGTTATTTGCTGATACATTAGCAGTGAACACACCTGCGGCTGCACCGATATTACCTACGTTAGCATTACCAGTAGCACTGATTACACCACCAGTAACAATATTACCTGCATTTAAGTTACCGGTCGCAGTAATCAATCCTGCAGTTCCGATATTACCGATATTTGCATTACCTGATACAGACACTGAAGCTAGTGTACCTGTACTTGTAATGTTAGGCTGGGCCGCAGTTGTTAATGTACCAGTGAAATAGTTTGCAGAAACTAAGTTAGCCCCAGTAATACTACCACCAGAGCCGGCGCCTGCAGTCAAGTTAGCGACTGTTGCGTTACCACTTACACTTAATGTTCCTTCAATATTTGCGCCTGTACCTGTTACTAATACTATGTTTGCATTGCCTGCAGAGCTAATAGTAACATTGGCATTAGCATATACTTTAACATTACTATTACCATTTTGAATACTAGTAGCATCGATACCAGTTAACTGACTACCATTACCGATGAAGAAGTTACCAGTAACATTGCCAGTTGCAGATACAACACCTGCAGTAATAATGTTACCACCATTGATGTTACCGGTTGCTGTAATTAATCCACCTGTACCAATGTTGCCAATATTAGCGTTACCAGACACTGATGCACTAGTTAATGTACCAACTGAAGTAATATTAGGTTGAGCCGCTGTTGTTACAGTACCTGCTGTAGTAGCCGCACCACTCAATGCACCAGTGAATGTTGTAGCAGATACATTACCGAATGTACCATTACCCGTAGCAGATACGTCACCACCTGTAATGATGTTACCTGCATTTAAGTTACCGGTTGCTGTTATTAAACCAGCGGTGCCAATGTTGCCTATGTTTGCATTACCTGAAACTGATACAGAAGAAAGAGTTCCTAAACTTGTTATATTTGGTTGACTTGCAGTAGTTAAGCTACCTGTTACTGTAGTAAATACACCACCTGTTGCACCTATGTTTCCAACATTAGCATTTCCACTTGCGCTGAACGTACCAGTAACATTTGCACCAGTTGCAGTGACGATTAACACATTAGCTGTACCGTTAACACTTGTTGTTACATTACCACTTACACCAATAATATCAACATTACTTGTACCATTTGCAATTGAAGAAACACTAATATCACCTGCATTTAAATTACCAGTAACTGATAGATTAGTAACTGACATTGTTGACGTTGTTTTATCAAATGTCAGATTAGCATTACCTGCAATAGCACCGTCATCATTAAAAAATACCTGTGTATTGGATCCGGCTACTGTTGGAAATTGTGTTACATTTCCATCTGGGCCTTTAACAGACATAACACTATTGTCATTGACAAACAGTGTACTTTTACCCGCCGGTGGCGTTGCTATTGTATTAGCTGGTTCTTGTTTTAAAATTAAACTCATGTTTCTTCCTTGTGTTTCAAGCAGTAATATACCAAATATTACTATTATTTATCATTTTTTTAATGTTATTGTATTTTGACCTATACATCTGCAGTATTCGTTGACGGGAATTGTCTACCTGTTCCCCAAATAATTCTAACTGCGCCCACTCCACCGTCGGCTCCTACGCCAGAATCTCCGCCACCGCCGCCGCCACCATAATTACCACCAGGAGCACCTGGACCCACTGTGTTATTCACATCCGTTCCGTTACTGCCTCCGGAGCCTCCACGACCTCCACCACTACCATCGCCATTACTATAGCAATTACCTGCTTGCCCGCTAGTGCCTTGACCTTGTAATCCTACTCCGCCACCACCATATCCACCTCCGTCACCAGAGCCTCCGCCGCCGCCGGCTCCTCCGGTTCCTGCAGTATTATTTTGTGAAGCTGGGCTTGCGCTTTGACCATTACCACCATTACCCGCATACCCACCTGCGCCACCTCCTCCGCCACCTTCGGAAGGAAACGCTGTACCGTCTGATGAAGTTCCTGTTCCTCCGGTTCCGCCGGCACCGCCAAACCCTATATAGCTTCCACCTGTTCCACCTACGCCCGAAGCTACACTTGCACCACCATTGCCGCCCATTCCACGTACAGTTGAAGTAGTATTGAAATAGCTATCACCTCCGACGCCACTACCAGCTAGACCTTGAGCTCCTGCTACTACAGTGTAAGTTTGTCCCGGAGTAACAGTAATATCATTGACATAACCTAACCCACCCCCGCCGCCGCCACCGCAGCCGTCCAATGATGAGCCTCCACCTCCACCTCCGCCAACGCATACTACACATACACTTGTTACACCGACAGGTGCAGTCCAAGTAAATGTACCAGTACCGGTATTAACCATACCAGTTCCTGATGCAGTTGAAGGATATACCGCCTGTGCTTGACCGGGCGGTGCACCGCTACCAGGCCAGCTATTATTTGCTATTGCTTGAATTTGATTTCTTAAACCCCAAAAGCCTTTAGCACTATTAATAGTAGGAGACAATTTTGTTGCTGATACGACACCACCTGAAAATCTTTTTGGCATAATATAATCCTTTTAGTAATAGATAACTATCATTCCATTTTCACCAGTTGAGCCGCTCGGGGTACCTCCAGAGGTACCCCCGGCACCGCCTGTTCCTGAACTCTGTCTATCACTATCAGAACTATTACCTGGGGCTTGACCTGAACTAGCATAATCATTTTGATTGTAGGGGTAGCCGGCTGGTTTACTAGGAACTAAGCTACTACCACAATTACCACCTTGTGCACCATTGCCTGCCTGTGTGCTTCCTGAGCCGCCTCCACCACCACCACCACCGTAGTTTGCACCATTTGCACCGTTTGCTGATGTACCTGCACCTGTTCTTGCACCACCGGTGCCACCTGTAGCATTACTACCCGGGTATCCATTTAATGGGTTACCTCCACTGAATCCTGTTGGGCCGCCGCCACCGCCACCGCCGCCGGCGGCACACAATAGTGTACCTGAACGAGTCACCGCACTCGATCCGCCGCCAGAACCACCCGAATTACCATTAGTTCCGGCAGTATCACCGTTACCGCCTGCTCCTCCGCTACCGCTGCCGCCGCCACCATATGCGCTATTTTGAATTGAACAACTTCCATTAACGCCAACATACGCAACTGATTGTCCAAGTTGAATTGTTAATGATTCACCGGGCGTCACACTTATACCTAAATCTATTGCACGGGCGCCTGAACCTGCACCTCCGGCGCCGTATGAACTAGAACCTGCCCCGGTTCCACCGGCGCCCCAGGCTTTTACTCGTAATAAAGTTATTCCTGTAGGAACTGTCCAACTTTGGTCTGCTCCTGTATAAGTAAATGCTACTCTATTAGTGAATGTTTGATTACTAGATCCTGGCCAGTTTCCAGACTGTTGAGCCTGCATTTCATCTTGTAGTCCCCAAAAACCTTTGGCACTACCGGTAGATGGTGCTAATGCTGTTGCAGAAACAACTCCACCTGGAAACAATTTTGGCATTAGCTTATATCCTCATAGCTACAAGTGATAATAATTGCATTAGCTGTACCTGCAGTTGCGCCAAGACTTTGATTTTCTTCTAAGTATATTTGCGATGTTTTATCAATTATATTCAAAGTACTGTTTGCAGGTACACTAACATTTCCCACTAGTGGGAATGATGTTCCAGATATATTTGCCGCATTATTCCAGCTTACAGTAATATTGGCTGCACTAGTAGTGTAGTTAGACGCTAGCAAAGTATTAACTTTTAAGCATTTACCTGATGCTGATGCGTTGTTCAATACAGTTGTCGCACTAGTAGATGTTAAATTTGACCCTGATGTTTTACCATTGATTGTTGTTGCACTAATTAAATTGGGTGCTGCCATATTATCCTCCAAAAACTAAACTATAACCGATCGCTCTAGCAGAAGTAGCAACTCCTGTTAATTGAGAACCGTTTCCTATAAAATTGCCACCAGTTATATCCCCTGTTGCAGATACAACACCTGCAGTTATAATATTACCTGCATTTAAATTACCAGTAGCGGTGATTAATCCACTTGTTCCAATATTGCCAATATTTGCATTTCCAGATATTGACAATGTTGTTAATGTTCCAGTACTTGTAATATTAGGTTGTGCTCCTGTAGCCAATGTACCTACGAATAATGTAGCACCTATATTGCCTACATTGGCGTTACCAGTAGCACTTAGTGTAGAGGCGAATACTCCAGTAGTTCCAATGTTACCTACATTAGCGTTACCACTTACACTTAAACTAGTTAATGTTCCTGTGCTTGTTATATTAGGCTGTTCTCCTGTAGCCAATGTACCTACGAATAATGTAGCACCTATATTGCCTACATTAGCATTACCTGTTGCGCTTAGTATGGACGCAAATACTCCAGTAGTTCCAATATTACCAATATTAGCATTACCACTTACACTTAAACTAGTTAATGTTCCTGTACTTGTTATTTGTGATTGACTTGCATTAACACTGAAAGAAGAACCCGTTAATGTTAGGCCTGTGCCTGCTTGATATGTTCCTGCACCACTGAACTGAGTAAATAATATATCCGTTGTACCAATAATTGGATTATCAATAGTTTGTACCCAGCCAGTATCTGCTTGAGTGCTACCTGATGTAATAAATAAGAAATCGCCACCTATAGCTTCAGCAGAAGTATCAAAGTCGGTAGCACGGGTTAGTGTAGTAGTATTAGTGTAAGTGTACACCCCGTTCCATGCCGCATTAGATTCATTTTTAACTAATATGCGTGTGCCTGCTGTTTGAACATTACCACCGTCAATCAATAAATAAGTACCAGTTGTTGTGATGGTTGCCCCGACGCCGCTAGCACCGTTATTATAAGTAGTTGATCCACTTGATGTTGTAGCTAAGGTATCAGTAGTTGCTACATAGCAACTATCATGTACATGTAGACCTTGGGCAACGTCATCAACATATTGTTTAGTTGCCGCGTCTTGTGCATTGACTGGATCTGCAAGACCAGTAATGTTCTTATTTGTCATTGCAACATTACCTGCGAATGTTGCACCCCCTGTTGCACTTAGTATTTCACTGGTAGATATATTACCTGTAACTGATAGGCTAGTTAATGTTCCTGTGCTTGTGATATTAGGTTGAGCTCCAGTGTACACTGTACCTGCGATTAGTGAGTTCGCTACTTGACCGCTTACATTTGCGGCTGCTACACTATTAGCTGTTGTTGCATATGACACTGCTCCGCTTATATTTGCACCTGCTACACTATTAGCTGTAGCCGCATAATTTACTTCACCTGTAACATTTGCACCTGCTACACTATTAGCTGTAGCCGCATAATTTACTTCACCTGTAACATTTGCGCCTGCAATAGCAGTTAATGATTGTCCATTACCGATAATATTACCTACACTTACATTACCTGTCGTAGTAATAGTATTGCTACCATAACTTCCTAATAATGATACTACATTACTATCGCTATATGTTATAGGAGCACTAGCAAATACACCATTGCCATATAATATATTGCTTGAGTTTCCGTCTTTGTTTACACTTGATAGATTACCTAAGTTTGTTGCACTTATATTACCTACACTTACATTACCTGTTGTAGTAATTGTATTTGAACCAAATGATGATAATAGCGTTGTAGTATTACTATCACTATATATTAATGATGCACTAGCAAAAAAGCCATTTCCATAAAAAACATTACTTCCATTACCATCTTTGTTAATAGTTGCAATATTACCTAAACCTATAACATTACCTACTGCAACTGCATTAGATGCGGCAGCCCATGTAACTTCACCGGATACATTTGCTCCCTGAATATTTGCTAATCCGTTACCGTTACCCGCGAGATAAGGGCTAGTAAATACCCCTGTTGTTTTGTTAAATGTGAATCCCGTATTGCCAGCAAATGATCCAGCATCGTTAAACTGAACTTGTGTCGTTGAGCCGCCCGGTGAGCCATTACCACCACCGCCTGCGGCCCAAGTCAATGTTCCTGAACCATTTGTCTGTAAGTAATATCCAGATGATCCACCACTAATAGAAACGTTCGCTATATTTGCGTTTAGTGCAGTAGCAGTACCGCCGCCTTCACCACCATTACCGTTATCGTTTACATCAATAAGAATACCATCGACGGTCATTGTGCCGTCAATTGTTATTGGATAACCAAATAGACCTTGATAATTGGCTGCGATAGTTAAATCATCACCGACTGCAACATATGTTGGCATTGGTGCAGGACTTGAAGTTGATGATGCATTTGCAAAAGAGAGATTACCGTTACCGTCAGTAATGATTGCTTGCCCGTTGCTACCGCCTGTGATTATAACATTAGCAATAGCACCTAAATTGCTTATACCTGTGACAGATAAGTCGCTGGTTAAGGCTAAATTACCACCATCAATATTACCTGATGCCGCATCGAGTGTAATAGATCCGGTCGTAATGCCGTTCTTAACTACGAAATTTTTTGTAAATCCAGTCGCCACAGTTCCATATTCCCTGTATAATAAATTTTAAGATGAAATTTAATTCATATTATGTTTTCAAGTATGTTGTTAATAAGTTAACTGTTGCAGTGCCACCTGAACTAGTTGCATATACTGCTACATTACCTGATACACCATTGATATTACTACTAACTTCAATAATGTCTGCTGTTACATTAGAACAAACTGAACCGTAAATTGTTATGTAACTGTTTGTTCCATCTTGTACTAATAGTGCTTCAACTGACTGATAGCCATTTGCGCTTGAAGCACTGATAATATATTTAGCTGTTCTATAAGTTGCCGGAGCAAACTGGTCAATAACTGTGTTTGTTGTCACTGATACATTTGAACGATTACTTTGTAATCCACCATTCAACAATACATTTCCAACTGTTGCATTACCCGTTACTGCTAAACTTGTTAGAGTACCTGTACTTGTAATATTTGGCTGAGCACC
>JACCEC010936800.1_pt1 | contig 27688 bp, 28 predicted proteins | sample 7450121 | NCBI WGS metagenome assembly JACCEC01 (sample SAMN15323455, study PRJNA562643) | freshwater metagenome | isolation source: river surface water | place: USA:Blue River Watershed | collected 2017-08-18 | reverse complement strand
CTCCATGAGGCTGACACAGAAGGCGTGACAGTCGGCCACCGCCTCGTCCTCGCTGTAGATGCCCCCCGCAATCTTGGGCCCCAACTGCGCCAGGGCCGGCTCTTGGGCCATGCACTGTTCCCGGGTCCAGTCTTGCTGGCTGGCGTCTTTGGACGCAGCGGCTCGGCGCAGGGCAGCGCTGCTGCGGTACAGCACCAGCTTGCCCGCCTGCTCCCAGGCAAAGTGGCTCACCGCATGCCGGTCCATGAGTTCGTGTAGGCACTGGCGGCTGAATTGCCCCAATCGGGCCAAGCGCGACGCCGTGGCGCGGTTGTCAGCGCCGTTGCAACGCGCCAAAAAACGCCCCAGCCAGGACCACTGCACCGGGTCGGCTTGGGGCCGCCAGCGCAGCGGGCCGTCCGGGTCCAACAGCCAGCGCAAGGCCTTCAGGGGCACACCGGCATCGGCCAGGGGCGCCACATAGCGGTAGCTCAGTTGGCCGCCGTTTCGCAGGCTGGTGCCTTGGCCCACGCCGCGGGCATCCAGCAGGCTCACCCGCCAGCCCGATTCGGCCAGGGCCCAGGCCGTGGTGATGCCCACCACGCCGGCGCCCAAGACCATGGCTTGTCCTTGCGTCATGGGCGCAGGTTAACAAGACACCAAGCAGGGCTCGATCACCATCACGGCTTTGGGCATAACCGCCGCTCATGTGCCCAGCCGTCGCGCTGGCCGCAAGAACGAGGAACCCGCTATGCCGCTCAGCCCCCACCCGACAGGCGCTGGTTGGGTTGGGCCAGGTAGAACCATTCTTGGCGCGCTGCCGCAGCCGTGTTGGGGAACATGATGCGGCCCTGACCGGGTGCGCGGACCTCCTGGCCATTTCGGCGCACCCCGATGAGCTCACCGGCCTCAAAGGCGTCGAAGCTCTGCCAATCCCGGGAAAAGCGGTCCTCGGGGTGCTGCTTGTCCACGACCTCGTGCAGCGTCAGGGTTTCGATGTTCGACACCCGCTCAGGCGGGGCCTCATCGGTCAGCCCGAAATGCGCCAGGGTGCGCCGCACGGCTTGGTACGCCACTTCGGGCGCCTGGGGATCGCGGTGCTGGCCGCATTCCAGCGTCAGCGCACGCCCGCCAATGGAGCGCATGTATTCGGTGGTTCCCACGCCGTAGTTCGGGTTGAGGTCCAAGCCGGCTGCGCGCTCGCCGGCCTCTTCACGCCGGCGCGCCACGCCACGCACATAGGTGCCCAGCCAGCCATCGACCACGCGGTCGACACCCAACACCTGCACCCAAGCTTCCTCCTCGGCAGCGTGCCGGAAGGGCTCGGTGGCATCGCGGTTGTTGCGCGGGCCCAGCATGGCAAACGGCTTGCCTTGCGCATTGAATGAATGCAGGTCCAGCAACACGTCGTGTTGCGCCATCAGCGGACACAGCCAATTGGCCACATGGTCTTCGAACTCGCGGGGCACGGCCGCCGGGCCCAAGGCGCGGTTGAGGTTGCGGTCACCGTTGCGCGTGCCTTGTTTGAAGGCCAGGGGATTGGTCACCGGCACCAGGGTCAACAGGCCGCGCGAGACCACCACGTCACCGCGGTCGAGTTCCTCGATCAGGCGACGCAGTGCATGCGTGCCGCAGACCTCGTTGCCATGCACGGCGGCCGTGACCAACAGCTTCACACCGGGTGCACGCCCGGCGTAGCTGACGGATTTGAAGGGACTCAGGGGCTGGTTCATGGCGCCATTGTCGCGCTTCAGCGCTGCCTGACAAGACCGCAGGCCGCCTCCCCCAGGTTTCAACTGCTTGACTTCTAAACTATTTACATCAACAGTTGCCGCATGAAGATCGTTTGCCTTGGCGGCGGGCCTGCCGGCCTGTATTTCGCGCTGCTCATGAAGAAGCGCTACCCCGCCCATGACATCACCGTGGTGGAGCGCAACCGTCCCTACGACACCTTCGGCTGGGGCGTGGTCTTCTCCGACCAGACCTTGGGTCGGCTGCAACAGGCCGACCCTGAAACCGCCAGCGAAATCCTGCAGTCCTTCAACCACTGGGACGACATCGAGGTCAACATCCGTGGCGCCCGTGTGCGTTCCAGCGGACATGGCTTTTGCGGCATCGGGCGCAAGCGCCTGCTCAACATCCTGCAGGCGCGATGCGAAGCCCTGGGGGTTCAACTGCGCTTTGAAGCCGAAGCGCGCGACGAAGACTTTCCGGATGCCGACCTCATCATCGCCAGCGACGGCCTGAACAGCCGCATCCGCCAGAAGTACGCCGCCACCTACCAACCCGACATCGACCTGCGCCAGTGCCGCTTCGTGTGGCTGGGCACGCGTCGGCTGTTCGAGGCCTTCACATTCGACTTTCAGGAAACGCCCCATGGGTGGTTCCAGGCGCACGCCTATCGCTTCGATCGCGACACCTCCACCTTCATCGTCGAGGCCCCCGAACACGTGTGGCAGGCCGCAGGCCTGGCCGATATGGACAAGGAAGCCTCCATCGCCTGGTGCGAGCGCCTGTTTGCCGACGTCCTGCAGGGCCACGGGCTCATGAGCAACGCCGACCACCTGCGGGGATCCTCACAATGGATCCGCTTCCCGCGTGTGGTGTGCCGGCGCTGGGTTCACCACAACGGGCACGCACCGGTGGTGCTCATGGGTGACGCTGCGCACACCGCGCACTTCTCCATCGGCTCGGGCACGAAGTTGGCCCTGGAAGACGCCATCGAACTGGCTCAGCGCATCGGAGAACACCCGGGCGACCTCATGGGGGCCCTTCGGGTGTACGAGGACACGCGCGCGGTGGAGGTGCTGCGCATCCAGAATGCCGCGCGCAACAGCACCGAGTGGTTCGAGAACGTGCAGCGCTACGCGCACCTGCCGCCTCAACAGTTTGCCTACACGCTGCTGACCCGCAGCCAGCGCATCAGCCATGAGAACCTGCGCCAGCGCGACCGCGACTACCTCGAAGGCTTCGAGCATTGGTGGGAACAACAGGCACAGGCCCAGGCCACGCCGGTGAATGCACCCGAGGCCAGCCGCCACGCTGCGAACCCCCGCCCCACGCCCCCCATGTTCACCCCCTACCGCGTGCGCGGCTGCACGCTGGCCAACCGGGTGGTGGTGTCACCGATGGCGCAGTACATGGCCCGCGACGGCGTGGTGGGGGACTGGCACCTGATGCACCTGGGCGCACGCGCCGTGGGCGGGGCTGGCCTGGTGATGGCCGAAATGACCTGCACCAGCCCGCAAGCCCGCATCACCCCGGGCTGCCCCGGCCTGTGGAACGATGAACAGGCCCAGGCCTGGGCGCGCATCGTTGACTTCGTGCACGGCCACAGCACGGCCAAGATCGGTGTGCAGTTGGGGCATGCCGGGCCCAAAGGTTCCACCAACGTGCCCTGGGAGGGCGGGGGAATGGACACCCCGCTGGCGGCCGACCACCCCGTGGGCAACTGGCCCTTGCTGGCCGCCAGCGCACAAGCGTATGTGGCCGGTGTCAACGCCGTGCCCCAGGCCATGACGCGCGCCGACATGGACCAGGTCCTGCGCGATTTCGAGGCCGCCACCCGGCGGGCAGCGGCCGTGGGCTTCGATTGGTTGGAGCTGCACTGCGCGCACGGCTACCTGTTGTCCTCGTTCATCTCGCCCCTGACCAACCACCGCCAAGATGCGTACGGCGGCCCTTTGAGCCAACGCTTGGCCTACCCCCTGGAGGTGTTTCGCGCCGTGCGGCAGGCATGGCCGCAAGAGCGGCCCATCTCGGTTCGCATCTCGGCCCACGACTGGGTCGAAGGCGGCATCACGCCCGACGATGCGGTGGAGATCGGCAGGGCCTTCAAGGCCGCCGGCGCCGACATGATCGACTGTTCGTCGGGCCAGGTCAGTGCCCAGCAAAAGCCGGTGTATGGCCGGCTGTACCAAACACCCTTTGCCGACCGCATTCGAAACGAAGCGGGCATCCCCACCATGGCCGTGGGTGCCATCACCGACGCCGACCAGGTCAACGGCATCATCGCAGCCGGACGAGCCGACCTGTGCGCCGTGGCCCGGCCCCACCTGGCACACCCGGCCTGGACCCTGCAAGAGGCCGCCCGCTGGGGCTATGAGGCCATGCCCTGGCCGCAACCCTATTTGGCCGGCAAGCAACAGATGGAGCGCTTGTTCGAGCGTGAGCGCGCCCAGGCCGCCGACACGCCTTCCACGAGGGAGATGGGCACATGAGCCGCCTGGCCCGCGTGGAGCTGGGGCTGGAAGCCCGTGCCCACCGCGAAGACCATCTGGACACCCGGATGTGGCTGCGGCTGTTGGCCTGCAGCACCGATATCGAGCAGGCCATCCGCCAGCGGCTGCGCCAGCAGTTTGGAACCACCCTGTCGCGCTTTGACTACCTCGCCCAGCTGGAACGCCACCCCAAGGGCCTGCGCATGAGCGAGCTCTCGGCCTGCCTGATGGTCACCGGCGGCAACGTCACGGGCCTGACCGACCAGTTGGTGCAGGAGGGCTGGGTGCAGCGCACCGAAGACAGCCGCGACCGCCGCGTGTGGCGCGTGCGCCTGACAGCCGAGGGCCGTCGGCGTTTTGAACTGATGGCCGCTGCGCACGAGGGCTGGCTGCGGCAGCTGTTCAAGCCCATGCAGAACGCCGAGAAGAAGGCCCTGTATGACCAGCTGGGCCAGCTGCGGCAGCACCTGCTGGCCACCAGCGATTCACCCACCACGCCGGCGGCCCCAGCGGCTGCGGCCTGGCCCATCAAGCGCAACCCCAACCCAGGAGGCCGCCCGTGAGCACTGCGCACGACCTAGACCCCGCTCTGGCCCGCGGCAACCGCCGCCCCATGGCGCCGTACACGGCCCAGCATGTGCTGTGGGCCTGCCAGGATGGCGTGGCCACCATCACGCTCAACCGACCCGAGCGCAAGAATCCCCTGACCTTCGACAGCTACGCCGAGCTGCGCGACCTCTTCCATTCGCTGCGCTTGGCCAGTGATGTGCACGTGGTGGTGCTGCAGGGCGCCGGCGGCAACTTCAGCTCCGGTGGCGATGTGCACGAAATCATCGGCCCCTTGGTGAAGTTGCCGGCCCCGGAGTTGTTGATGTTCACCCGCATGACGGGCGATGTGGTCAAGGCCATGCGCACCTGCCCACAGCCCATCGTGGCGGCCATCGACGGCGTGTGTGCCGGCGCTGGCGCCATCCTGGCCATGGCATCGGACCTGCGCTTGGGCACGGCGCGCAGCAAAACGGCCTTCCTGTTCAACCGCGTGGGCCTGGCCGGCTGCGACATGGCCGCCTGCGCCATCCTGCCGCGGCTCATTGGGCAGGGGCGTGCCAGTGAACTGCTCTACACCGGCCGTGTGATGGGCGGTGAAGAGGCCGAGCGCTGGGGCTTCTTCAACCGCCTGTGCAGCCCAGAAGACCTGCAGGCCCAAGCTCTGGCCCTGGCCCAGGAATTGCGCGCGGGGCCCACCTTTGCCAACGGCATCACCAAGACCATGCTGCACCAAGAGTGGTCCATGACCATCGAGCAGGCGCTGGAAGCGGAGGCCCAGGCGCAGGCCCTGTGCATGCTCACCCAAGACTACACGCGGGCCTATGAGGCCTTCGTGCAGCGCCAAAAGCCCGTGTTTCAGGGGAACTGACCGTGGCCGGCGCAGCACCCATCGGCCTGGCCCACCTGGCCTGGCCCTTCTTCGACCCCAAGCACCGGGAACTGGCCCAGCGCCTGGCGCACTGGACCGCGCAACAGCCGGCCCATGAAGACCACCTGGGAACCGATGAACAGTGCCGTGCGTGGGTGCGGCGGCTGGGTCAAGCCGGGTGGCTGCACCACGTGGTGGACCTGCAAGGCAGCGAATCGGCCGGCGGCACCCCACGCTCCCAACTGGACACCCGCACCATCTGCCTGCTGCGCGAAACCTTGGCGCAGCACGACGGGCTGGCCGACTTCGCACTGGCCATGCAGGGCCTGGGGTCGGGCGCCCTTTCGCTGCACGGCACACCGCAGCAGCGCAGCGATTGGCTGCCCCGCGTGGCCTCGGGCCAGTGCATCACCGCATTTGCGCTGAGCGAGCCGCAAGCGGGGTCTGATGTGGCGGCCCTGCAGTGCCGAGCCGAGGAAACGCCGCACGGGGTGGTGCTCAATGGCGAGAAAACGTGGATCTCCAACGGCGGCATTGCCGACCTCTACGTGGTGTTTGCGCGCTCGCGTCCCACCGATGCCGGTGCGCCAGCCAAGGGCTCTGCCGGCATCTCGGCCTACCTGGTGCCCGCCGACACCCCAGGCCTGCACATTGCCGAACGCATCGAGCTCATGGCGCCACACCCCCTGGCCCGCCTGCGGCTGGAGAACTGTCACCTGCCGCTGAGCCATCGGCTGGGCCAGGAAGGTCAAGGCTTCAAGATCGCCATGCAAACGCTGGACGTGTTCCGAACCTCGGTGGCCGCTGCTGCGCTGGGCTTTGCGCGTCGCGCCTTGGCCGAGGGCCTGCACCACGCCCGCCGCCGGGCGATGTTCGGCACCACGCTGGCCCAGTTGCCGCTGGCCCAGGCCAAGCTGGCCGACATGGCCGTGCAGGTGGATGCAGCGGCTTTGCTGACCTACCGCGCGGCCTGGCTGCGCGACCAGGGGCAAACGGTGACACAGGAAGCGGCCATGGCCAAGCTCACCGCCACCGAAAACGCGCAACGCGTGATCGACTCGGCCCTGCAGCTCTTTGGTGGACTGGGGGTGGTCAGCGGCCAAACGGTGGAGCGTCTGTACCGCGAGATTCGGGCGCTTCGCATCTACGAAGGCGCCAGCGAGGTCCAACAACTCATCATCGGCCGCGAGTTGTTGCGCGCGTCCACATGAACCGAGGGGTTTAGACATGCCAACGGCCCACATCGACACCTTCACCGCCGACCACCTTCCGCCCAAAGACCAGTGGCCGGAACTGCTGTTCGAGGGGGCTGAGTTGCAAGCACTGGCGGCCCGTGCGCAGCTGAACTGCGCCGCCGAGCTGCTGGATGTGGCCGTGCAAAAGGGCTGGGGCGACCGCCCCTGCATCGTCAGCGACACCATCCGCTGGACCTATGCCGAGCTGCTGGAGCGCAGCAACCGCGTGGCCCAGGTGCTGGTGCAGGACATGGGCTTGGTGCCGGGCAACCGGGTGCTGTTGCGCAGCCCGAACACCCCGATGATGGCCGCCTGTTGGTTGGGTGTGGTCAAGGCCGGTGGTGTGGCGGTGCCCACCATGCCCCTGCTGCGCGCACGTGAGTTGCGGGTGATCATCGACAAGGCGCAGATCAGCCACGCGCTGTGTGACGCGGCCTTGGCCGAGGAGCTGCGCACCGCGCAATCGGGCAGCGTGCTGCACCAGGTGCGGTGGATCACGGGGGACACAGCGGCTCAGGCCAGCAGCGCGGCACCCACGACGTCCTTGGAATGGGCCATGGCCCAGCACAGCGGGCACTTCAGCGCGGTGCCCACCGCGGCCACCGACACCGCCTTCCTGGCCTTCACCTCCGGCACCACGGGCGTGCCCAAGGCCACCATGCACTTCCACCGGGATGTCATGGCCGCCTGCCTGTGTTGGCCACGGCACACCCTGCAGGCACAGGCCGATGATGTGTTCATTGGCAGCCCACCGCTGGCCTTCACCTTCGGCCTCGGTGGCCTCTTGCTGTTCCCCCTGCACATCGGGGCCAGCACGGTGCTGCTGCCCCAGGCCTCGCCACCCCTCTTGCTCGAAGGCATCCAGCGGCACGGCGCCACCGTGGTCTTCACCTCGCCCACCTCCTACCGCGCCATGGCCGCTCGCGGGCAAGAGCTGCGCAGCAGCCGCCTGCGCCACTGCGTGTCCGCGGGCGAAGCCCTGCCGGCGGCCACGCGTGAGCTGTGGGCCAGCGCCACGGGCCTGGGCATGATCGACGGCATCGGTTCAACCGAGCTGCTGCACATCTTCATCTCCGCGCGTGCACAAGACGCCGTGCCCGGCGCCACAGGCCAAGTGGTACCGGGCTACCGTGCGCGCGTGGTGGACGATCAGGGCCAGGAAGTGCCCGACGGCACCGTGGGTCGGCTGGCCGTGCGCGGCCCCACGGGATGCCGCTATCTGGCCGACGAACGGCAGCGGCAGTACGTGCAGCACGGCTGGAACCTCACCGGAGACGCCTACCGGCGGGATGCGCAAGGCCACTTCCACTATGTGTCCCGCACCGACGACATGATCGTGTCCTCGGGCTACAACATCGGCGCGCCGGAAGTCGAGGACGCCCTGATGTCACACCCCGCGGTGGCCGAATGCGGCGTGATCGGCGTGCCCGACGAGGAGCGCGGGCAAATCGTCAAGGCCTTTGTGGTGCTGCGCCCCGACCACCCCACCAGCGAGCAGACCCTTCAAGCACTGCAGGACCACGTCAAAGCGACGATTGCGCCGTACAAGTACCCCAGGGCCATCCGATTCGTGGCCAGCCTGCCCCGCACGGAAACGGGCAAGCTGCAGCGCTTCAGGCTGCGCGACCTGCCCTAGGCTTTCTGCCGCATCGATCCATCGCGTGCACGATGCCCAGGCCCACCATTACCCTCAAACCTTCAAACCGGAAACCCCGCACATGAGCCTGCAAACCCTCTTGCCTCCGGGCTGGCCGCGCCCCAAGGGCTACGCCAACGGCGTCACCGGACGCGGCCGCATGGTCTTCGTGGCTGGCATGGTGGGCTGGGATGCACAGGGGCAGTTCCACAGCCGAGAACTCGTGCCCCAGGTGGAGCAGGCGCTGCGCAACATCGTGGCGGTGCTGCAGGAAGGCCACGCCCGGCCCGAACACATCGTGCGCATGACCTGGTACGTGCTGGACCGAAAGGCCTACATGCAGGCCTGGCCCGAAATCGGCCGACTCTTCCGCGAGATCATCGGCAGCTACAACGCGGCGATGACGGCAGTGGACGTTTCAGGTCTGACCGACGAGCAGGCCCAGGTGGAGATTGAAGTCACCGCCCTGGTGCCCGATCAGGGCTGAGCCGGGGGCTTGAAGCCCACCAGCCCTGGCCTGCAGCCCGGGCGGCCCGCTTCAGACCACGCGAACCTTGAGCTCGCCCAAGCCGTCGATGCCGCCGTGCATCAACTGCCCGCGCGTCACCGGGCCCACCCCATCGGGCGTGCCGGTGTAGATCAGGTCACCCGGGGCCAACTCGAAGAAGCGCGAGAGGGTGGAGACGATCTCCGGAACGCTCCAAATCAGGTGGGTGATGTCGCTGTTCTGACGCGATTGCCCATCGACCGTCAACCAGATGCCGGCTTGGGCCAGGTGTCCGCACTGGGCCACCGGCACGATCGGCGCCAAGGGTGCCGAATGGTCGAACGCTTTGGAGATGTCCCAGGGACGGCCCTTGTCGCGCATGGCGAACTGCAAATCGCGCCGGGTCATGTCCAGCCCCACCGCGTATCCGGCCACCAGGCTGAGGGCTTGGTCCTCGGGCACGTCACGGCCGTGCCCGCCAATGGCCACCACCAGTTCGATCTCGTGGTGCAGGTTGTCCGTCTGGCTGGGATAGGGCACCGCCGTTTCTTGCCCTGGCGGGCACACCACCACCGCGTTGGCGGGTTTGCAGAAGAAGAACGGGGGCTCGCGGTCGGGGTCGAACCCCATCTCACGGGCGTGGGCGGCATAGTTGCGTCCCACACAATACACACGGCGCACCGGGAACCGCTCATCGCGCCCGACCAGGGGCACCCCAACAGGGGCTTCGGGGGGGAAAAGGTAGCTCATGCCCGCATTGTGGACCGCACCCAACATCACCGGGGCATCGGTGTTTCCTAGGAAAGACAAGCACTTGGATTTTCTAGGACAATAGCGGGATGGCTGCGAACAACCCCCCTGTCACCAAGCTGGCCGAGAATGGACTTCGCTACAAGAGCAAAGCCCCTGGCTCACCCTTCGAAACCTCCTCGCCCTTCTCTTCCACCACCATGTCCTGCTTCCTGTGCGGCAAGCACCGCCAGCGCAGCCAGCTCAAGACCCGGCGTCTGCTGGGCAAGCCGCAGGCGGTGTGTGCACCCACTTGCAAGGAACTGGAAGCCACGCTGAAGGGCTGAGCCCCTCCAACAGGCTTTTACCAAGGGTTTTCCCTTGGTTTCAGCATCCGCCGGTCGGTGGAGCTGATGATGTGCCGCGCTGAGAGCCCTGCCGACCTCAGCGCCGGCCCCGGGCCACGCACGGATGCCCCCGATCACCTGCGTGGCTTGGTGGGCCCGGGCAACCCCCTGGGCGCTTGATCCCCCGCAAGCCCGAACGCGTGCTTGCTGACCCAATTCGAGCTGTTGAGTCCCTCGCGGAACCAGCCCGAGTTGGCCGCCGCATGGCGCGCCTGTTGCCCACCACCATCGCCTGGAGGATCCCTTCATGAACACCATTGGCAGCCTGTGTCAGCACCCCGTGGTCACCATCGACAGTGACTGCAGCATCCACGAAGCGGCGCGTCACATGCGCGAACACCACGTGGGGGCCCTCGTGGTCACCACCGAAGAGGAAGGCCTGAGCGCCAACTCGATGCGCGTGTGCGGCGTGATCACCGACCGCGACCTGGCTGTGGAGGCCCTGGCCCGCAACCTGGACCCCCAGCAGATCACGGTCGGTACGCTGATCAGCGGAAAGGCTGTCGCCGTGCCGGCGGTGGCCAGCGTTTCCGAAGCCATCGGCGTGATGCGACAGGAAGGCGTGCGGCGCCTGCTGGTGACCGGGCCTCAGCGGCAACTCATGGGCGTGTTGTCCTTGGACGATGTGACGGCTGCCCTGGCCGCTGAGCTGGGCGAGGTGGCCGAGGCCATGCGGCGGGGGCTGGCCCGAGAGGCGATCACGCGCCGGCCCTTGGGCGATGGGGGCGCGGTGTCGGTGCAGGTTCCCCTGGAAGCCTTGCCCAGCCCGTGGCGCGCATCGCCCCTGGCCAACAACGGCGGGGCCAATTGAGGCCATGAGATGAAACGCGCGAGAGCAAACACGTCCGGTGTGCGCCACGGTCTGTGGCGCACACCGGCAAAGCGGCAAGGCAAGTCACGCGCCGGCCGACAAACCCTCTCGCGCTGGGGCCATGCCCATGGTCCCCAATCCACCCGCACCACCCAAGCGGGCCATCTCCTGGGCGCGGGCGCGGCGCGTGGCCCCTCCTCGCCCACCGGGCGGCTTGACCGCGGGGCCCCGGGTGACGCGCTTGAACCGCTCCAGGCCGTCGTGGTCGAGGATCTCGATCTCGCGGTGCTGCACCTCGATGTAGCCCCAGTCTGCCAAGGCGGTGAGTGAGCGGCTGACCGTTTCGTGCGCAATGCCCAAGTGGCTTGCAATGTCGCGCCGGCTCATGCGCAGCACCATGCGGCGCGGCGAATACCCCTGCTCGGCCTGCCGCGAAATCAACTGCAGAAGAAATCGGGCCAGACGGACCTCGGCACCCACGGCGGCCATCACCTCCAGCGTCATGTTCTTGCGGCGAATCTCACGGCCGCTGGCCAGCAGGATCAACTGCTCCAGTGCCGGCACCTGGCGCACCGCTCCCAGCAACTCACGATAGGAGGTGATGGCCACGGTCGCATCTTCCAAGGCCACCGCGTCACCCCCATAGACCCCGTCGGCCATTCCATCCAACCCGATCACATCGCCGCGTGTGAAGAAGCCCTGGACCAGCTCATAGCCATCGGGGTCTGTGTGCACCGATTTGAAGGTGCCCGCGCTGATGAAGTACAGGCTCTCAAAAGGCGCACCCTCATGGGTCACCAGGGTGCCGGTGCGCACGCGGCGCATGGGAAAGACGATCTGATCGGACCGCGGCCCCACCTCATGCGCCAGTCCCATCCAACGCAACAGATCAGAACCTGTGCAACGGGCTGACGGTGCGCTGCTCGGTCCATCGATACGGTTTTCCATCTTCATTCCTCCTCGGTTGTTGTGTGTTGAGCAGGATGAAGGTTCGCCGCAATCAGCGGGTCTGAACATCGGCGAACGGCATGTCTTTTTGAAGGACCTTGCGCCGCGAGTTGTCCGCAAACATCGCCATCAGGCTCGGATTTGTCCTACACGCAAACCGCAGAAATAACAGACCAACTTGATCGGACACAAACCTATACATCAGTCGATATTTATAATCAAAACTTGTAGTCAATAGGAGTTTTCAGGTGACCTCGTCAACCCAGCAGTCGGGCAGCCGTTCAGGCCTCCACCTGAAACGCCTGATCCTGGTTGATGACCACCGACTCATCCGCGAGGGGCTGCGGCAGATCCTGCAGGCTCAGCCCGATCTGGTCATCGTGGGCGAGAGCGACACGGGGCACGGTGCGCTGTCGCTCCTGGAGCAGGCACGCGCCGACGTGGCCATCGTGGACCTGAACTTGCCCGGCCTGTCGGGCATGAACCTGATCAGCCGCATCCGCAGCGAACATCCGGCTTGTGCGGTCCTGGTACTGTCCATGTACGCCGAGGAGCTCTACGCCATGCGGGCGCTGAAAGCGGGTGCCCAGGGCTATCTGACCAAGGACACGGCTGCGGATGAATTGGTGCGCGCTGTTCACAAGGTAGCCGCCGGTGGCTGCTATCTTTCACGCGGAATGGCCGAGCGGGTGGCCATGGCCGTGGCCCAACAGGACACCACCCCCCGGCATGAGCGACTCACCGACCGGGAGCTGGAAGTCTTTCGGTGCATCCTGGCCGGGCAACGCATCAGCGAAATCTCGCGGATCTTGCACCTGTCCGTCAAGACCGTCAGCACCCACAAGACCCGGATCTTGCAAAAGATGCAGCTTGACAGCACCGCAGCGCTGATCCGCTACGGCTTGGAACACCAACTGTTCCCCGACCCGGCCCTGCAGGTGGACCCCCACCATGCCGCTGCCCAAGCCAGCATGCCCGCACGCGCGGCCTCGGCCCAGCGCGTACTGGGCTTCTGACGGCACTCAATCAGCCTGGGCTTGCGGTCTCCATACTGCTGTGCACAGCCCCTTTGGGCTGCAGCCACCGCACACACTGGAGACGCCGATGCCCGCGAACAAGTCCACCCCCCCGCCTGAAGCAGCCGCCCGCCCGAACGGCGCACACGACGATCAGGCCGACAACACCATGCCCGGATGGGCCGGACAGTTGCGCTTGCCACTGTCTTGGGGGCTGCAGAACCTGATGCTGATGCTGCACGCCGGAGAGGAAGTGCAGCGCGCCCAACTGGACTGCTGGCACCTGGCGCTCAAGCGACACGAGGATGCACACCAAAGGCTGCTGCGCTGCGAAGACACGGCGGAAATGGCCAGTGTCCATGCCGACCTGCTTCGCTTTGACACGGCCAACCTGACCCAACTCTCGCAGCGGTTCATGGATGCAGGTGTACACCTGAGCACCGACCTGGCCCGGCTGGTGGCGCAGGTACTCGATGGCAGCCGCCACCAGCTGATGCGCACCTCCTTTGAGGGCTTTCAGGCAGGCCTGCGCACCGGCTTTCGTCCCTTGGACGAGATCTTCTCCGCCCCGCTGCTGCGGGAATTGATGCGTGGGCGGGCTGCGCCCTCAGAGCCCCGCCGGGGCTCTTCGGATTGAATGTGGGGTGAGGGGCTGCGCGGCGCGTGCACACCGCGCGCGGCTTCAGCGCTTGGCCACCAAGGTGAGGATGTCGTAGCTGGCCACGACCTCACCTCGCTGGTTGGTGACCTCCACATCCCAGGCCACCACGCCCTGCCCTTTGCCATCGGCACCCACCTTCAAGCGGTCGATCTTGCGCTTGGCCGTCAGCCTGGCGCGGATGACATCCCCCAGCGCCACAGGCTTGGTAAAGCGCAAGGTGTCCAGCCCGTAGTTGGCCAGCAAGGGGCCCGGGGCCGTCCAAACGAACAGCCCTGCGGCCGCTGACAGCACCAGGTAGCCGTGGGCGATGCGTTGGCCAAAGGGTGAGGCCTTGGCCGCTTCCTCGTCAAAGTGCATGTAGAAGGTGTCGCCGGTGAGGTCTCCGAAGGCCTGTACATCCTCGGCGCTGATCACGCGCTCGGGCGTCAGCAGGCTTTCACCGATCTGCAGATCCTCGAAGGCCTTGCGCATCGGGTGCTGGCCGCCTTCGATCAGCGTGGCCCCACGGACGTATTCACCGGTCACCGCCATCACCATGTCAGGCGAGCCCTGGATGGCGCTGCGTTGCAGGTTGTGTTTGACCGCCCGAATGCCGCCGAGCTCTTCACCGCCTCCGGCGCGGCCCGGGCCCCCATGCTTGAGGTAGGGCAGCGGCGAACCGTGCCCGGTGGACTCGGCCGCCGACTTCGAGTCGAGGATGTGCAAACGCCCATGCAGGGCGGCCGCCACGGGCACCACGCGGGCCGCCACCGCAGGAGACTTGGTGATGAGGGAGCCCACCAAGCTGCCCTGCCCCCGCGCCGCCAGGGCCATGGCCTCGTCCAGGTCGTCGTAGGGCATCAGGGTGCTGACGGGCCCGAAGGCCTCCAGGTCGTGTACCGCTTGAACGTTCATCGGCTGGGCACACGACAACAAGGTGGGGCTGAAGAAGGCCCCTTCGGCTACTCCCTGGCCACGGGGCGCGAAGCCATCACGCTCACCAAACACCAGGCTCATGTGTGGGGCGGCGAGCAACTGGCTGACCCGCTGCGCCACATCTGCCTGCTGGGCCTTGGAAGCCAGGGCGCCCATCTTCACGCCTTCGATGGCCGGATCGCCCACCACCACCTTGGACAGACGGTCACGCAGGCGCTGGGCGACGGCGTCGAGGTGCTGGCGCGGCACGATGGCGCGGCGGATGGCGGTGCACTTCTGGCCCGCCTTGACCGTCATCTCACGCACGACCTCCTTGATGAAGAGGTCAAACTCCGCATCGTCAGGTGTCACATCATCGGCCAGCACGGCGCAATTCAGCGAGTCCGCCTCCGCGTTGAAGGCAATCCCGTGGCGCAGCAGGTGCGGCCGCGCGCGCAACTGGGCGGCGGTGTCGGCGCTGCCCGTGAAGGTCACCATGTCCTGGCCGTTCAAACGGTCCAAGAGGTCACCGGTTCCGCCAATCACCAGTTGAATCGCGCCCTGGGGCAGCAAGCCGGATTCCAGCATCATGCGCACCACGGCCTCGGTCAAGTAGCTGGTGGCCGTGGCGGGTTTGCCGATGCAGGGCTGCCCTGCCAGGAAGCCCGGCGCAAACTTTTCCAACAGGCCCCACACGGGAAAGTTAAAGGCGTTGATGTGCACGGCCAGGCCCCGGCGCGGCGCCAGGATGTGCGTGCCCACAAACTGGCCACTCTTGCCCAGCGTCACCACCGGACCTTCGTGCACCACGTTGCCTGAGGGCAGCTCGCTGCTGCCGATGCTGGCATAAGCGAACAGGGTTCCCGTGCCGCCTTCGATGTCGATCCAGCTGTCGTTTCGGGTGGCCCCCGTGTGGGCCGAGATCGCGTAGAGCTCCTCCTTGCGGCCCACCAGGTACTTGGCCAAGGCCTTGAGGATGGCCGCACGCTGTTGAAAGTCGGTCTTGAGCAACTCGGTCACCCCGACGTGCCGGGCATGGTCCACGGCCGCTTGGAAGTCCAGCGCTTCGGCGTGGGTGTGGGCCACCACCTGTCCATGGATGGCGCTGCGCAGGGCCACAGCCGGCTGCTGGCCGATCCACTGGCCGGCGATGTAACTCTGAAGGACGGAGGGAACGCTCATGACAAGACTCAACAAGAGATAGGGAAAGCTGAAGTGAAGCGGCCCCGGCTGCTGAGCACCGGGGCCGCGCTGGGAGGCCTGGACCGGTCAGTCGCCGATGTACTTCCAGGTGCCGCCGCTGATGGTGACCATCACACGGCCGCGTTGGTCCAGGCCGTTGTGGTCGCCGGCGGACATGTTGAAGATGCCGTGCGCACCCGGCATCTCCTTGACCGCTTCCAGTGCGTCACGCATCGCGGCGCGGAAAGCGGGTGTGCCGGGCTGGGCCTTCTTCAAGGCTGCGGTGGCCGCGCGCTCGACCAGGAGGCCGGCGTCCCAACCGTGACCACCGAAGGTGGACACACTGCCCTTGCCGTACTTGGCCTCATAGGCGTTCACATAGGCCAGGGCGCTCTTGCGCACCGGGTGGTCGGCCGGCAGCTGCGCGGCCACCAGCATCGGGCCCGCCGGCAGGATGGTGCCTTCCACGTCCTTGCCGCCCACGCGCAGGAAGTCGTTGTTGGCCACGCCGTGGGTTTGGTAGATCTTGCCCGTGTAGCCGCGCTCGCGCAGGGCCTTCTGGGGCAGCGCCGCGGGCGTGCCCGATCCGGCAATCAGAATGGCGTCGGGCTTGGCGGTGGTCAGCTTGAGCACCTGGCCGGTCACCGAGGTATCGGTCCGGTTGTAGCGCTCCACCGCCACCACGTTCAGGCTCTTGATACCAGCTGCTTTCTGGAACTCCTGCAGCCAGCCCTCACCGTAGGCGTCTGCAAAGCCGATGAAGCCCACGCTCTTGATGCCGGCGTTGGCCATGTGCTGGGCAATCGCAATGGCCATCATGATGTCGTTCTGGGGGGTCTTGAAGACCCAACGCTTCTTGGCGTCCACCGGCTCCACGATGCGGGCGGAGGCCGCCATCGAGATCATGGGCGTCTGGCTTTCGCTGACCACATCGATCATCGCCAGCGAGTTGGGCGTGGTGGTCGAGCCGATGATCACGTCCACCTTGTGCTCCGTGATCAGCTTGCGTGCATTGGTGACGGCTGCTGTGGTGTCTGACGCATCGTCGAGCACGATGTAGTTGATCTTGACCTTGCCAATCTGCTTGGGCATCAGGTCGATCGTGTTCTTCTCGGGAATGCCCAGCGAGGCTGCAGGGCCCGTGGCCGAGACGGTGACGCCAACGGTGATGTCGGCCGCATGGGATGCCAGTGCCGCGGTGGCCAAGGCGGCCGCCAGCAAGGACTTCAAGAACTTCATTGCAGGTCTCCTTCTTCAGTGGTGAGCGAGTGAAAACAAACCGATTGGATTCGGATTTTGGTTGTGGGTTCAGGATAACCCGGCTTGGCGTGGTCGCCGGGCCGATGCTGGCTTGGATGCTGGCTTGGGCGCGCCGGTGGGTTGCGGCTTTTTGGACGCGGGTGCGGCCTTGCGGACGGCGACGCCTGCCGGGGCCTGCACCGCGTCGAGCCCGCCAAAGAACAGGGCCGCCACAATGCCGCCCATCTGCGGGTGCGTGAGGGTGCCACCGGGTCTGAGCCAGGTGAACATCCAATTGATCATCCCAAACAGCAGCATCGTCACCGCCTTGTGCAAGCCAGCCTGGACCAGTCCGGGGCGGATTTCCTGCACCACATCGGCAAAGGCCTGCACCACACGCCGCTGGGCCGCCACGACCTGCTCTTGCTCCTGCGCGCCCAGGAACTTGACGTCTTCGGTGAGCACCCGGTGCTCGTGGCGGGATCCGGCGTACTCATCGACGAAGCGCAGGATCAAGCGCTCCAGCCGCTGCTGCGGCGGCAGGTTTTGCTGCAGCACTTCACGGGTGACGTGCTCCAGGCGCTCCACATGCGTCAAGGCAATCAAGGTCAACAGCTCGGACTTGTCGCGCACATAGTGGTACAGCGCCGCCTTGCTCACCCCGCAGGCCTGGGCCACTTCGTTCATGGTGGTGCCGCCGTAGCCCTGCACGGCGAACAACTCGGCCGCCTGGTGCAGGATGCGTTCACGCTGGTCGTCGTAGGTGGCGGCGCGGGGTCGGGCCATATCCGGATTCCGGTTTAGCGCTCGTCGAAACTCAGCACCACGCGCTCGGTCAGCGGGTGGGCCTGGCAGGCCAGCACGAAGCCGGCTTGCACCTCACGGCTGTCGAGCGCGAAGTTGCGCTCCATGCGCACGTCCCCTTCCAAGACCTTGCAACGGCAGGTTCCGCACACGCCCGAGGTGCAGGAAAACGGAACCTCGAGGCCGGCGGCCGAGGCCGCATCGAGGATGCTGGGCTGCTCGTGGCTGAACGCAATCTCGCGCTGCAGGCCATCGCGCACGATGACCACGCGAGCGGTCTTCGCATCGCCCGGCTGCGACTGGTGCATCACCGCGCCGGCACCAGAGCCGGCCTGTCCGCCAGCGGTCTGGGCCACACCAAAGCGTTCAATGTGGATGCGCTCATCAGGCACGCCAGCGGCCTGAAGGGCCGCCTGCGCCTCGTCGTTCATCTGAAAGGGCCCGCAGATGTAGGCATGGTCGATGGAGGCGGCCGGCACCACGGTTCGCAGAAACTCGCCGAGCTTGTCGCGGTTCATCAACCCCATGTTCAGCGGGGAATCCGTGGGTTCATCGGAGAACACATGGTGCAACACCACCCGTTGCATCCATCGGTTCTTCAGGTCTTCAAGCTCCTCCTTGAACATGGTGCTGCGCAAGGTTCGGTTGGCATAGATCAGCGTGAAGCGCGAATGGGGTTCGCGCACCATCACCGTCTTGAGAATCGACAGGATGGGGGTGATGCCACTGCCGCCGGCAATCCCAAGGTGATGCCGCCTCACGTGCGCATCCAGGGGCACGAAGAAGCGCCCCTGGGGGGCCATCACGCTGATCTGGTCGCCCGGGCGCAGTTGTTCATGGATCCAATTGGAAAACACACCGCCCTTGACCTTGCGCACACCCACGCGCAGCTCGCCGTCGTCCACGCCTGCGCAGATCGAATAGGAGCGGCGCAGGTCTTGACCATCGATGGTCTTGCGCAGCGTGAGGTACTGGCCTTGCGTGAAGCCGAAGGTTTCGCGAAGGGCCTCGGGGACCGCAAAAGTGACCACCACCGCTTCGGGCGTGTCAGGCTCAATGCGGCACACCGTGAGGTCGTGGAACAGAACAGAGGGTGCGCTCATATCGGCTTGAAGTGTTCAAAGGGCTCGCGACAGGCGCGGCAGCGGTACAGGGCCTTGCAGGCGGTCGAGCCAAAGGCCGAGAGTCGTTCGGTGTCGCGGCTGTCACAGCGCGGACAGGCCACGGTGTCTGGTCGCACGATGCGTATGGGCACCGCCCCGTGGAGGTCTTGCTGCACATGGGCGGGTGGCGCAATCCCGTAGGCCTTGAGCTTGGCGCGGCCCTGCGCACTGATCCAGTCGGTGGTCCACGCCGGCGCACGGCGCAGCATGGTTTGAACCGCCTGAAATCCCGCCAAGCGCAGCGCGTCGCGCACGGCCGCCTCGATGGCTTCAGTGGCTGGGCACCCGGAATACGTGGGGGTGAGCCACACCGTCAGCTGCCCATCCAGTCTCGGCCCGGCCGGTTCGGCGGCAAGCCCTGCCGCAGGCTCGAAGCGCAGCTCCCGCACGATTCCCAAGTCGCACACGGAGAGCGCGGGCACCTCGGGGTCGAGCACCTGGTGCAGCACCGCCCAAGCCCGTGCCTCGGGCTCGTCCGTGCCGGGCAGTCCCTGGGTGCGGATCGTGGCCAGCGCATGGGCTGGCCCTCCGAGGCTCAGCGGAATGACCGGCGCAGCAGGCAACTCCCTCACCAGGCGGCTCCGGGATGGGCACGCGGCAGGCTCTGCATTTCAGCCAGCAGATAGCCCATGTGCTCCGAGTGCACACCGGTGCGCCCGGTGCTGCGGAAGGCGCCGAGGGCCGGTGCACACAGCGTGGCCTGCTGCAGCACAGCCGTCATCTCGGTCTCCCAATCCGCCTTCAGCTCACTGGCCTTGGGGCCCCAGCCATGGCTGGCGGCCGCCTCGTCCACCGCGTCGTCTTCAAACAACTCGGGCACGTACGGCCACAGGCGGTCCAGAGCGCGTTGCATGCGAACATGCGACTCCTGGGTGCCGTCACCCAGGCGGACCACCCAATCACCATTGTGTTGCTGGTGGTAGCGCGCCTCCTTCAAGGCCTTGGCGGCAATGGCGGCCAGCTCCGGGTCACAAGAGGCCGTGAGCCGGCCCCAGGCCAGTTTCAGCCAGGTGGACACCATCAGGTTGCGCAGCACGGTGAACGCAAAGTCACCCGGTCGGCTTCGGCGGTGGGTCGCGTCATCCGACGTGTTGGGCAGCTCGCACAAGGTGGGGTTGAGAAAGTCTCGCTCCTCGCGCAAGAAGGCCAGCTGGTCTTCATTGAAGGCGACGCCTGCGGCTTTGGCATGCAGCTGCCCCGCATGCGTGAGCAGGGCGCGAGACTGGCCCAGCAGGTCCAAGGACATGTTGGTCAGCGCAATGTCCTCTTCCAGCACGGGCGCATGGCCACACCACTCGGACAGGCGCTGGGCCAGGATCAGGGCCATATCGGCCAGCCGCAGCACATAGCGCACCTCGGCCGTGGGATGGAGGGTGATGGAGCTCATCGCCGTGGTCTCACATGTGGTCCACCGCGTCGGGCAGCCGGTAGAAGGTCGGGTGGCGGTAGACCTTGTCTTCCATCGGATCGAAGAACATGTCTTTGTCGCGCGGGTCACTGGCCGTGATGTCGCTGGACTTCACCACCCACACGCTGCAACCTTCCTGGCGCCGGGTGTACACCTCGCGCGCCATCTGCACCGCCATGGGCGCGTCTGCCGCATGCAGGCTGCCGCAATGCTTGTGGTCCAGCCCCGCTCGGCTGCGCACAAAAACCTCCCAAACGGGCCACTCCGGGTTGGAACCCTCCGTGGTGCTGGGTTTGTTGGACGGCTGGCTGTCGACGCTCATGCGGCCTCCTGCTTGATCGCTTGTTTACGCGCATGGGCCATGGCGGCTTCCCGTACCCAGGCGCCCTCTTCCCAGGCGGTCACACGGGTGGCCAGCCGTTCCTTGTTGCAGGGGCCTTGGCCACCCACCACGCGCCAGAACTCGCTCCAGTCGATGGCGCCGAAGTCCCAGTGGCCACGCGCCTCGTTCCACTTCAGGTCGGGGTCGGGCAGGCTCACGCCCAGAACCTTGGCCTGGTCCACGGTGGCGTCCACGAACTTCTGGCGCAGCTCGTCGTTGGACACGCGCTTGATCCCCCAGCGCATGCCCTGTGCGCTGTTGGGGCTGTCCGCATCATGGGGGCCGAACATCATGATGCTGGGCCACCACCAGCGGTTGACCGCGTCCTGCACCATGGCGCGCTGGCCATCGGTGCCCTCGCGCATCATGGTGAGCAGGGCATCGAATCCCTGGCGCTGGTGAAAGCTTTCTTCGCGGCAGATGCGGATCATGGCCCGCGCGTAAGGGGCATAGCTGCAGCGGCAGATGGGGACTTGGTTCATGATGGCCGCGCCATCCACGAGCCAGCCAATCACACCCACATCGGCCCAGGTGAGCGTGGGGTAGTTGAAGATGGAGCTGTACTTGGCCTTGCCGCTGTGCAGGGCCTGCAGCATCTGGTCGCGGCTGATGCCCAGGGTCTCGGCGGCCGAATAGAGGTACAGGCCATGGCCGGCCTCGTCCTGGATCTTGGCCAACAGGATGGCCTTGCGCTTGAGGGTGGGCGCACGGGTGACCCAGTTGCCTTCGGGCAGCATGCCCACGATTTCCGAATGCGCATGTTGGCTGATCTGGCGGATCAGGGTCTTGCGGTAATCATCGGGCATCCAATCTTTGGCCTCGATGAATTCACCGGCATCGATGCGCGCATCGAAGCGCTCCTGCAGCACCGCCTCTTCGGCTGTGCGAACCGCTTTGCGGGCCTCAGGGGCCTGCGTGTCCATGGATTGGGTGTACATGAAAAGTCCTTGCTTACTTGGGACGGCGGTCGAAGACGCGCTTGGCCTTGCCCACCTCGGTACGCTTGAGGCTGCCCGGTGCCAAGACCAGCACCCGGGTGGAGATGCCCACCAGGGTCTTGATGCGGTGGTTGACCCAGCGCGAGACGTCTTCCAGCTGCGCCGCCGACAAACCACTGTGGTGGGGCTGTAGCTCGGTGTGGACCTCGACCTCATCGAGGATCCCATCGCGGCTCACGTGGATCTCGTACTGGCCCGACAGGTGCTCGTTGGCCAACACGATTTCCTCGATTTGTGTGGGGAACACATTCACGCCGCGGATGATCAGCATGTCGTCGCTGCGTCCCACGATCTTGCCCATGCGGCGGAACGAACGGGCAGTCGGCGGCAAGAGGCGCGTGAGGTCGCGCGTGCGGTAACGGATGATGGGCAAGGCTTCTTTGGTCAGGGAAGTGAACACCAGTTCACCTTCTGAGCCATCGGGCAGCACCTCGCCCGTTTGGGGGTCGATGATTTCGGGATAGAAGTGGTCTTCCCACACCACAGGACCATCCTGGGTCTCCACGCACTCGCTGGCCACACCCGGTCCCATGACCTCGCTGAGACCGTAGATGTCCACCGCCTTGATGTCGGCGTTGCGCTCGATGTCGGCGCGCATGGCCTCTGTCCAGGGCTCGGCACCGAAGATGCCGATCTGCAACGACGATTCACGCGGGTCCATGCCCATCTTCTGGAAGTGCTCGATGAGCACCTGCATGTAGCTGGGGGTCACCATGATCACCCTTGGCTTGAAGTCGGTGATGAGCTGGATCTGCTTTTCCGTTTGTCCACCACTCATGGGAATGACGGTGCAGCCCAGGCGCTCCACGCCGTAGTGCGCGCCCAGGCCGCCGGTGAACAGCCCATAGCCGTAGGCCACATGGACGATGTCACCAGGGCGCGTCCCGGCGGCCCGAATCGAGCGGGCCACAAGGTCGGCCCAATTCGAGATGTCTTGCCGGGTGTAGCCCACCACCGTGGGCTTGCCGGTGGTGCCCGATGAGGCGTGAATGCGCACCACCTGCTCACGCGGCACGGCGAACAAGCCAAAGGGGTAGTGCTCGCGCAGGTCTTGCTTGGTGGTGAAGGGAAAGCGGGCCAGATCGGCCAGCGACTTGCAATCCGATGGGTGCACGCCCCGGGCATCGAAGGCCTGCTTGTAGTGCGGCACATGGTCATAGGCATGCTGCAGCGACCAGCGCAGGCGCTGCAGTTGCAGGGCCGCAATCTCATCGCGGCTGGCGCGCTCGATCGGATCCAGTTCAGAGGGGGCGGGCGGGCGGATGTCCACCATGGTCTTGAGTCTCCCGAGTGCCTATGGGTGTTCTGCAGCGGTGGCTGGCGTGATGGCCATCAAGCCACCACGGGCTTGCCCTTCAAGGTGTACGACCGCCCACGGAACAGGGCAATGCGCTGTTGGGCTTGGTTGCGAACCTCGACGTCGTAGACGCCCGTGCGGCCGGTCTTGTTCTGCTCCGAGCAAACGGCCCTGAGCACGTCGCCTTCATGCGCCGGTGCCACGATGCTGATGTCAAAGCCCGAGGCCACCGTCACCTCGTTGTAGGCGTTGCAGGCGAAGGCAAAAGCGCTGTCGGCCAAGGTGGCAATGAAGCCCCCGTGGCAGGTGGCATGCCCATTGAGCATCCACCGCTGCACGGTCATGGTGGCCACGGCACTGCCCGGGCCCACCTCGGTGATGTCGATGCCCATGTGTGCGGTGGCATGGTCGCCCTGCAGCATGGCCTCACGCACGCGTTCCGCCAACTGCCGAGCCTGGTCTTCAGGGATGGGGGTGCTCATGTGTGCGTTTGAACGAGGGCTGATCAGCGGTCGGTGAACACGGGTGCACGCTTGGCCAAAAAGGCGGCGATGCCCTCTTGGCTGTCGGGTGCCACCGCCAACCCGGCTTGCAGCCGGCCTTCTTCGGCCAAGGCCGCTTCCAAGCTCAGGCCTTGTGCCGCATCCATGGCCATTCGCGTGGCCACCAGGGCCTTCACCGGCATGGCCGCCAACTGGGCCGCCAACGCTTGCACGGTGGGCATCAGCTCGGCGTCCGGCACGCATTGCCAAATCAAGCCCATGGCCTGGGCCTGGCTGGCGGACAGCTTGTGGGCCGTGAGTGCCAAGCCCAGTGCGTGGGCACGGCCCACCAAGCGCGGCAACAACCAGGTGCCCCCACAGTCCGGCACCAGGCCGATCTTGGAGAAGGCCTGAATGAAGGACGCCGACTCAGCCGCCACCACCAGGTCACACCCGATGGCCAGGTTGGCTCCGGCACCGGCGGCCACACCATTGACCGCCGCAATCACCGGCACCGGCATGCGGCTGATCTGCAAGGCCAAGGGCTTGTAGTGCTCGGCCACCAGGTCACCCACCGGCGGTGCATCGGGTGCCGTCACCTCGGCCAGGTCTTGCCCAGCGCAGAACGCGCGGCCCGCGCCCGTGAGCACCACACAGCGCACGCTGGGCGTGGCCGCGGCCTGCTCCAGCGCCGAACGCAGGCTGTGGTGCATGGGCAGGGTGAAGCTGTTGAGCGCCTTCGGACGGTTCAGGGTGATGGTGCGCACGGCGCCCGCATCACCCACCAGGACAGGCACATCAGAGGCATCGGACATGGTCGCTGCAGGCCAAGGTTGTGGATTCAGGGTTGACATCGTATAGTTTACCGACCGGTCGGTCAATTAATGGAATTCCCATGCCCTGCTACTCCCTGGACGGCTTGTCGCCCGTGGTGCACCCCAGCGCCTTCATCCACCCCAGCGCCGAGCTGATCGGTGACGTGTGGGTCGGCGCGAATTGCTACATCGGCCCGCTGGCCAGCCTGCGTGGCGACTTCGGCCGCATCGTGGTGCGCGATGGTGCCAACGTGCAGGACACCTGCGTGCTGCATGCCTTTCCCGGCAAAGACTGCGTGGTGGACGTGAACGGGCACATCGGCCACGGCGCGGTGCTGCACGGCTGCACCGTGGGGCGCAATGCCCTGGTGGGCATGAACAGCGTGGTCATGGACGAGGTGGAGATCGGCGAGGCCACCATCGTGGCCGCAGGCGCCTTCGTACGCGCAGGCCTAAAGGTGCCGCCCCGCGTGCTGTTGGTGGGCACACCGGCCAAGGTGGTGCGCGAACTCAGCGAAGACGAAGTGAAGTGGAAAAGCGAAGGCACCGCCGTTTACCAAGCCTTGGCCCAACGCTGCCGCGCAAGCCTGGTGCCGGTACAGCCCCTCACCAGCGATGACGAAAACCGCCGCCGCTACACCGAAGCCGAGTTGCACGCCGGGCGCCGCGGCGCGCAAGGCGGCTTGAAATCGCTGGTGGAGCTTAAAAGAACCAGCTCATGAGCCCCAGGGTGAGCGCGGGGAAGAAGAGCATCAGCGTCAGGCGCACCAGGTCCCAGGCCAGGAAGGGCATGACCCCCCGGTAGGTGTCGCGCATGGGCACATCGCGTGCGATGTTGTTGACGACGTAGACGTTCAGGCCCACGGGCGGCGCGGTCATCCCGATGCCCACCGTCATCAGCACCAGGATGCCGAACCAAATCGCCTTGGCTTCGGGGTTGAGCCCCCACAGGTCCAGGCCCATGATGGCGGGGAACAGGACCGGGATGGTCAGCAGCATCATGGACAGTTCGTCCATCACGCAGCCCAGCAGCACATAGAACACCAGCACGGCCGCCACGATCACCAGGGGCGAGACCTGCAGGTGGCTGACCCAGTCGGCCAGCCCCGCGGGCATCTGGGTGAGCGCCAGGCTGGCGTTCATCATGTCCGCACCCAGGAAGATGAGGAACACCATGGCACTGGTCTCGGCGGTACCCAGGAAACTGCGCTGCAAACCCGCCCAGTCCAACTCGCCCTGCAAGCAACCCGCCAGCAGCGTGGCCACCGCACCCACGGCCGCTCCTTCAGTGGGCGAGAACACGCCCGTGTAGATCCCGCCAAACACCAGCAAGAAGATCAGCACGATGGGCCAAATGCCCCACAAGGCCCGCCAGCGCTTGGCTCAGGGTATGGGGTCCAGTGCCGGCGCGAGGTGCGGCTGCAGGCGGCACACCAAGCCCACGACCACCATATAGCCCAACATGGCCAGAATGCCCGGCACCATGGCCGCCGCGAACAGCTTGCCAATGTTCTGCTCGGTGAGGATGGCATACACCACCAAGGGCACCGAGGGTGGGATGAGGATGCCCAGGGTGCCGCCGGTGGCCAAGGTGGCCGTGCTCAGCCCCCCCGCATACCCATGGGCCTTCATCTGCGGGTACGCCACTTGGGTGATGGTGGCAGACGTGGCCACCGAAGAACCGCAGACCGCCCCAAAGGCACCCGCGGCCATGACCGATGCCATGGCCAGGCCGCCGCGAACGTGGCCCAACAAGGCTGCTGCGGCCTGAAACAGTGCCCGGCTGAGCCCGCCCTGGGTGGCGAACTGGCCCATCAGCAAGAACAAGGGAATGACGCTGAGGTCGTACACCGTCAGCCGTGCCACAGCCGTGCCCTTGAGTTGGTTGAGCAGGGCCGTCTCGTTGGTCAGCGCCCAATAACCCAGGGCACCGGGGATGAACATGGCCGCGGCAATGGGCACGCGCACGGCCATCAACAACAGCATGCCGCCGAACATGATGAGGCCCAAGGTGGTCGGGCTCACGCGGCGTCCTTGTTCACGGGGTCCAGGGTCTTCAGGGGATGGGCCAGCACGGCAGCCGGTTCCGCACGGCGCCGCGCGGCAAAGCCGGCCACCAAGCGCCAAGCCTGCCACAGGGCCACCCCAGCGCTGAGCACCAAGCCCGGCACCAAGCCCGCATAAGCCCACCACATGGGCAGGCCCAGGATCATGGTGGTCTCAAAGGCCGCGTGGACCGACTGTGCCCCGACAGACGAGCGCCAGGCCAACAGCACGTACATGGTGGCGATCAACACGCTGCCCACGGCATCAAGCAGCCACTGATGGGCCTGGGGCAGGCCCTGTGTGAAGAAGTCGACGATGATGTTGCCGCGTTGCAGTTGGCACCACGGCAGGCACAGCGAAATGCACAGGGCGATGCCCACCTGTGTGAGCTCCACATCGCCCATGATGGGACGCGACACCAGGGCACGCCCGAGCACGCTGACCACCGTCATCACGCCCACCAGCAGCCCCACGGCAGCGCCGAGCAGGGCAAACCATCGGGCAGCCGTTCGGAGCAGGATGTGCATGGGGACCGTGCTGAACCAGGCCGCTTGGGGCGGCCTGGCACCTCAGCAGCGCAGCGGTTTACTTGCGGAAGCGGGCCAGGAGTTCGCGTGCCTCTGCCAGCAAGGCTTTGCCGTTGGCACCGCGCTTGTCCATGTCGGCCACCCAATCGTCATACAGGGGTGCAGAGGCCTTCACCCAGTTGTCCAACTCCGAACCCGGAATCGTGTAGAAGGTGTTGCCGCGGTCCTGGGCGGCTTTGCGCCCGGCGGCTTGGCTGTTGTCCCAGATCTTGCCGATTTGCTGGGACAGTGCAGCGCCGCTGTTGTTGTCGATCACCTTTTTCAGGTCAGCTGGCAGGCTGTCGTACTTGGCCTGGTTCATGGCAAACACAAAAACGGCGCTGTAAAGGGCGGGGCGTGCCGGGTCTGTTTCGCTGTGGAACTTCACCATCTCGTGAAGCTTCAAGGAAGGCATCACCTCCCAGGGCAGCAAGAAGCCATCAATGGTGCCCTTGCTCACGGCATCCGGGATGGCCGGCAGTGGCATGCCCACGGGCGTGGCGCCCAAGGAGGCCAACAGCTTGTTGGTTTGGCGCGTGGGGGCGCGCATCTTGAGGCCCTTGAAGTCCGCCAGGGTCTTCACCTGCCGGCCATTGGTGTGGACGTAGCCCTCGTCATGCACCCAGGTGGCCAGCAGCTTGGTGCCGGGAAACTCCTTGGTGGAGTGCTTGTTCATGTAGACCCAGGTGGCCTGTGCGCCCACCTCGGCCGAGTTGCACATGAAGGGCAGCTCAAACACCTCGGTGCTGGGGAAGCGACCGGCGGTATAGCCCGGCAAGGTGATGACCACATCGTCCACGCCATCCTTCACACGGTCTACCAGCTGCGCCGGGGTACCGCCGCCGCTCATGGCCGGCAGGATCTGG
>JACCEC012836872.1_pt1 | contig 27714 bp, 20 predicted proteins | sample 7450121 | NCBI WGS metagenome assembly JACCEC01 (sample SAMN15323455, study PRJNA562643) | freshwater metagenome | isolation source: river surface water | place: USA:Blue River Watershed | collected 2017-08-18 | reverse complement strand
TCTGGTAAAATTGAGGTAACATTTTCAATTTAACGGTCTTGTTCACTATTGAGACCGTTCTTTTTTTACCACATCTGGCTCTCATTCCCAACCCAAGAGGGCTTTAGCCCTCTTGTCACCCCGTAAACGGGAAAAGTTTAGTGTTCAATGACCTCTTTTGATCGAATTTTCGGACGAGGATGGATATTATTTCTAACCGTCGATAACTGACGTTTTTGGGCTTTATATACCTGCCATTGGTTCAAAAGTCCATACAGAACAACTGTTAATAATAATTCGTAATTAGAAAAGTAAACGAAGAGAAAAAGGGTTTGGAGACCAAACCCCGACAATTTTTTTGAGTTGAATAGCAAGATAATGACAGACAATACTAGAAGTATCCTTTACAGTTTAATCTCTTTTAAGCTAGTGCGAGGATTAAACGTGCGACTAGAGCGAATTTTCTCATAATATTCTCGTTCATTAGGGCTCAGTTCTTTGGGCGGAACCACAACAATTTTAACTAATTGATCGCTACGTCCTCCGCCTTTAGGTTTAGGCCATCCTTTACCCCGCAACCGTAAAGATTGTCCTGAACGAATTCCAGGGGGAATATTCATGGTCACCATTCCATCGGGTGTAGGAACTTCAACAGATGTTCCTAAAACCACTTCATCAGGAGTTAATGGCAATTCACAAACCAGATTTTCTCCGTCAAACTGGAAAAAAGGATGGGGTTGAAGTTCTACTTTCAGGTGTAAATCTCCCCGTTGTTGGGTATAGGGGTCAAGTTGACCTTGACCTCGAACTCTAATCTTACTCCCCGGTTTCACTCCGGCTGGAATAGTAACTTCCCCAGTCCCATATCGTTTTTTAGTTCCGTGAAACGCTTCACTGAGGGTAAGCGTTAAAATAGCTTCCGTATTGGCGACCGGAGAGGGATTTCGGCCATTAAATCCAGAGGAAAAATCATTATAAGCCCCCCCTCCAAATCCTGATGGCCCTGCGGTTTGGGTACGATAGGAAGAACTGCGACTGCCCCCCGTTCCCGGTCTAGTCCCGCCCCCCGCAGCACGACCTAAAAGGGCGTTAATAAAATCATCAAAACTATCAAATTGAGTAAAATCAAATCCGCTAACATCGCCGTTGGAACCTGCCCCACCGGGCCATCCTGTACTTCCGGCTTGATTCCAATATTGACCAAATTGATCATATTTGCGACGCTTATCCAAGTCAGATAAGACTTCATAAGCTTCGTTGACTTCCTTAAAACGGGCTTCGGCTTGTTTATTCCCAGGATTCATGTCCGGGTGATATTTCCGAGCCAGTTTACGGTAGGCTTTTTTAATATCATCGGCCGTTGCCGTTTTGTCCAATCCTAAAATTACATAGTAATCTTTATAATTAGTGGCAGGCATTCTTCCCCTCTCCTCAATACAGTGTTGTGAAGCTACGGATTTGGTTACAGTATTCTTTAATTAATATAGTTCAGCCACTTCATTTACATTTATGGCCAGTGATTTTTATTTAATCTTAATCGGGCTGGATTGCTTCCACACCTGAGATTCCATAACCCAATGGTAATTAACTTCTCTTACACCGTATCAAGGTTTTCAAGGTCTTTGGGTTCGGTTGTTGCTGATCAGGTGATCGCAATGTCCGAACTTTCCCAAGCCGGATCTCGACGGAAACATTACCCAGGATGCTCAGGAATCGGTAGGATCAAAAAAGCAGAGAGTTAAAAAATACTCGCTCATCAATACCGTTACCAGGAGAACCGTTCATGAATCTGGTTGTACTCCAGAATGGATTAGATAATATTTCCTTTGCCATTTTGTTTGTCACCCTATTGTTATATTGGGTGGGGGCTGCGTTTCCTAATATTCCCTATCTGTGGGCCTTGGGAACCGCAGGAATGGCGATCGCCAATCTTTCTATTGCTGCCTTATTAGGGGCCAGATGGATTGAGGCGGGTTATTTTCCCATTAGTAATTTATATGAATCGCTATTTTTCCTAACGTGGGGACTCACAACAATTCATCTGATTGCGGAAAATATGAGTCGGAGTCGTTTAGTCGGGGTGGTGACTTCCCCGGTGGCGATGGGTATTGCCGCCTTTGCCACCTTAAAATTACCGCCTCAAATGCGAGTGGCTGAACCCCTTGTACCCGCCTTAAAATCCAACTGGTTAATGATGCACGTTAGCGTCATGATGTTGAGTTATGCCACCTTAATGGTTGGTTCCCTATTAGCTGTTGCCTTTTTAATTTTGACACGGGGACAGGAAGTAGAATTAAGTGGCAGTTCTTTCGGAACCCGTATTTCTCGAAATCATCAAAAGACTGTTACGGATTTAGTCAGTTATTCTTCGCAAATTCTAACAGAATCTAACCCGACCGTAACCCCCAATGGTCAAGGGACAACAGCAGTATTAGAAGTGGTTCAAGTTGCAAACCCTCTTCCATCGGTTACACCCTTTTCCCCCCAACGATTAACCTTAGTGGAAACCATTGATAATATTAGTTATCGAATTATTGGCTTAGGATTCCCGCTTTTAACCATTGGGATTATCGCTGGGGCTGTTTGGGCGAATGAAGCTTGGGGTTCTTATTGGAGTTGGGATCCGAAAGAAACTTGGGCGTTAATTACTTGGTTAGTGTTCGCGGCTTATTTACACGCCCGCATTACTCGCGGTTGGCAAGGACGCAAACCAGCAATTTTAGCAGCTACAGGATTTGTTGTAGTTTGGGTATGCTATTTAGGAGTTAATCTATTAGGAAAAGGTTTACATTCCTATGGCTGGTTCTTCTAAATAAGTTAACTCCTTTTCCGGGGGATTCCCTGGGGTAATAGACAATTTACAGGACATACAAATGAACGATTTAAGTTATCTTCTCAATGATGATGATGTCATTAGTACCAGTGAAAGTGCCTTGATGTTTCAATGTACGTTTAAGGCGAGTGAATTTTTGTCCATTATGGAATCTAAGTTAGAGGAGGAAAATTTATTTCAGGAAGGGATTGAGTGTCAACTGTTGCGCCCTAATCAGTCTTGGACAACTGGAAAGTTTCGGATTCGCTTAGAATTTTGCCCAGATGATCTCAATACAGAATCTGAGGAGGCTCAGGGTATTCCTACTTCTGAATATACTCCCCCTCCAACAATTCCTTCTACTTCCTCAGACTCTAATTCTGAAGTTCCACCGCTTGTGAATCAAGAGACAAAAAGCGTGGGAATGTGGAGTTAATTTTTTAAATTTTCTCTTTACAATTTAACAAATTTGATTCGAGTTCAAGGTTCAAAAGACAAGAGATTGTATTTTGAATTTTGAGCTTTTTTGTTAATGAACTGCAAAATTCAACGCCTCATCCTTGACAACCCCTTGGGGTAATCCGCTATCCTTAGAGTAGTAACGTCCGCAGTCCATCCTTACTCTCAAATGGAGTTGTCCAGCCTGCGGTTGTCAGGTCTGAGAGTGAATTAAAAATAAAACCTCATTGGAGGTGAAATTCTTCTTTACTTAGCGGGACAAAACTTTTTGATTGAAGGATTATGACTCTTGCATCGGGTTTGGTGACTTTCCAAGGGCCAGTGGTCGAACTGGCAATATCCATTTAACCCATGTAAAAGTCCAGTAAGAGAACAAAAATTAATTGATTTACCCATTTTTATGAGTGTCTAATTGGATAAAACCTGAATATTTTTGTGTGATTCACAGAAAGCAGAGTTTTATCGTTATCTATGATTTTTAACCCTAAAACTATACCGATTTAAGTCGCAAAACCTCTATTTTGAAGGGTTTACGGCTGGAATTAGAGTTAGGTTTATATTCTCCCTCCTCAATATTGAATGGAGAATAACTCGAGGTTGCATTGAACAACAACCGTAATTTTTTGCTGTCAAATTTTTGATTCAATATTAAGTCAAAACCTTCCGAATTTTCGGAATAATTTGTTATGAATTCGTTAATGATTAAACCCTACGAAGGGCAAAAAGATTGGTCTGCGATCGCTCATTTATTTCAAGCGTGTCAAACCGTTGATCATCTCAGTGAAGATGAAAGTTTAGCTGAATTAAAATTAAGTTTGTCTTCTCCAAATGTTAACCCCGAAAAAGATATTCGCCTTTGGACAGATGCAGAAGGTCAACTTTTAGGATTAGTTGGAATTGAACCCCAAACCTCTAAAATAGGGATTGATGGATATGTTGGGTTTTATCTTCACCCTAGCGTCCGATCCAGTGATTTAGGAGAAGAAATGATGGGTTGGTGTGAAAAACGGATTCAAGAAATTGGACAACAAAAACGCCAACCTGTCCAACTCCGAACCTATACGTTAGAACACCAAATAGAACAAAATCAATTACTTCAACACCGAGGTTTTAAAGTAGATCGGCAGTTTATTACGATGATAAAATCCTTAGATTCTCCGGTGTCTGTTCCTGAATTACCATCGGGTTTTAGATTATCTCATATTCAGGGAAAACAAGACCTTTTAGCTTGGGTGGATTTATTTAATGAATCCTTTATTGACCATTGGGATCATCATGAATTAACCCTAAAAAAAGCTGAATATTGGCAGAATCAACCGGACTATGAACCCGAATTAGACTTAGTAGCGATCGCACCTGATGGAACATTTGCGGCTTTTTGTAGATGTCACTTAAACTCTGATCAAATCGGTTGGATTGACTGGTTAGGAACCCGACGCGGATTTCGGAAATTAGGATTAGGAAAAACTATTCTTTTTGCAGGTTTATCTCAACTGCAAAAAGCAGGTGCAACGACTGTAAAACTTAGCGTTGATGCTGATAGTTTAACGAATGCCACAAAGCTCTATCAAGCGGTTGATTTTAAACCCCTAGTTACTTGGTTTTCCTGGGTAAAACCCTTATCCCGTCAAAATCTCAGCCAACTTTTCCCTCAAAAAGCGACGGCTTAAATACGGTATACAATAGGGGTGTAAATTGTCGGTTGTCAGGAAAAACAGCTAAATCCAGAGTGCAAGCAAAAAAGGACGGTGAAAGAGTCAAACATTAATGACACTCCCTCAACTCCCTCTGCTCTCCCAACTCCCCCTAATTCCCCTGCTCTTCTAACCTATGGCTTCTGTTGCTCGTAAAAATCTATTTGAGGATATTCCCCGGTTTTTAGTGGCTCAAGCTGGGATCATGTTTGCTGTTAGTTTAGTCACGATTCAAAATGGGATTTTAACAGGGTTTATTCGCTCTTCTTCGGTGTTAATTGATCACTCGAAAGCGGATATTTGGATCGCGTCTAAAGATATGATTCACCTAGAGTTAACAATGCCAATTTCTTTGGAACGAGTCACTCAAGCTGAGAGCGTTTCTGGGGTTGAACAAGCAGAACCCTTTATCTTTAGAAATGCTCGTTGGCGAGATCCTGTCGAGAATAAAATTCATGCGGTTACAGTGGTGGGTTCTGATCCTGAAGGAGAATTATTTTCTCCTTGGAATATTATCAAAGGAGATATTAATGCTTTAAAAGAACCCTATACAATTATGCTCGATGAGAGTAAATTAAACGCTCTCAAACTGAAAAAATTGGGTGATAAAGCCAAACTAGGAGGATTAGAAGCAAAATTAGGGGGAATTACGCAAGGAACCCAATCTATTGTTAGTAATAGTTTTGTGTTCACCTCTTTAAAAAATGCCAATGCTTATGTCAATACCCCTGTAAAAACTCAAACCTTTTGTCAAGTTGAAAATGAAGATTTACAATGTACTCAAAGTTATGAGGATCAAAGTTCTAATCAAAAATCAACAAATTTACCTCCGCCAAGGGCTTTAAATTTAGCTGATCCAATTACCTATGTTTTAGTTAAAGCAAAACCCGGTGAAGATTTAACCCAACTCAAGCAAAAACTAGAGGAAACTTTACCCAATGATGTTCAGGTTTTGACCCGTGAAGAAATGTCTACGGTGATGCGAACCTTTTGGCAAAAACGCACAGGCGTTGGATTTGTTCTCAGTTTAGGAGCGGCGGTGGGAGTGTTAGTTGGGATGGTGGTTGTCGGACAAATTCTTTATTCCTCCGTCAGTGACCATTTAAAGGAATTTGGAACCCTCAAGGCGATGGGAGCGTCCGACTGGGTGGTCTATGGAATTATTTTAGAACAAGCCCTCTGGATGGCGGTTTTAGGTTATATTCCGGGTATGGCTCTGTGTTTTGGAGTCGCGTTTTGGGCAGGTGCAACCCAAGGAATTTTGATTTTAATTACCCCTTTATCGGCTGTAGGGGTCTTTGGGTTAACCGTTGCGATGTGTACGGGATCGGCTTTTTTTGCTATTCAGAAAGTTACTAAAGTTGATCCGGCAATTGTGTTTAAAGCTTGATGCCATTAAGTTTTTGTGACTTGATGGTGTTGGATCACAGGCAAGGCGCAACATTTGAGTTTAAAATAGTAGAACTAAACGGTTCAGGATAATTGATGTTCAGCACTCCTTCTCTGGAATTACCTGATTTCTTCAGTCAACTAACCTTATTTCCTTGTAATTAGTCTATTAGACCCGTCAATTCTTCTTAGCAGCCCACATCATTATTAATTTGGAACGATGATACGCACTCAAGTTAGCGAGGCAAATTCCACTTTATCCCCTCATCGGGTTTACTATTCACCCAATGCCAAATTGAAGCCTATTGGGATTCAAGCTTGTCGTGTAGAAATGGCTTATAAATCAGGACGACAAACGGTTCAAGTTCTGCAAAATATTAATTTAGAAGTCGAACAAGGTGATATTCAACTGTTGATGGGGCCTAGTGGATCGGGGAAAACAACATTGTTGTCTATTATTGCAGGATTATTGACACCAACGGCGGGACGAGTTTTTTTATTGGGTGAAGAAATTACGAAATTATCGCGGACTAAATTGGCAGAGTTTCGGTTACATAATATTGGTTTTATTTTCCAAGGATTTAATTTATTTCCGGCTTTAACCGCGTTGGAAAATGTAGAATTAGCTTTGCATCTCAAAGGAATTAATAAAAAATCCGCGAGAGAAGAAGCAAAAACACGCTTAGAACAAGTGGGTTTAAAAGATAAAATTCATTTGTTACCCCAGGATTTATCAGGAGGTCAAAAACAACGGGTTGCTGTGGCGCGAGCGTTAGCGGGAGAACCCCCATTAATTATGGCGGATGAACCGACAGCGGCTTTAGATTCTAGTAGCGGTCGGGGTGTAATTGATCTGTTAAAAACCTTGGCTAAACAAGGAGATACAACGGTATTAATGGTGACGCATGATCCGCGAATTGTGGATGTAGCGGATAATATTTTAACGTTAGAAGATGGTCGAATTAAAAATTAGAATGTAGAGGGATCACCAAAAGGGTTGGGTCTCCCAACCCCTACAGGTTTTGATCACCCATGATTATCATCAAAAAACTGGCGATCGCAAAATATTTGAGTGTTTGAACCCAATGTATAATAGTCTAATTAAAGGCATATTAAAAAAAATCCATGAAATATATAACTTAATGAATTTAATAAATGCCATCAATAAAACCGGATTTATAACTGTTATAAACCCGGTTTTTGTTACTTTTTCCAATTCTTTTCAGCCTGTTCTAAAACATAAGCAGAAACCGCTTGAATTTCTGCTTCCGTTAAGCGGTCTTTGTAAGCAGACATATTATTTTTACCATTCGTAACTAAAGCTGAAATTGATTCTATGGTATTGATATGATTACGTTCTAAGGCTTTTTTCTTGAGGGTTTTTCCCCGTCGGACAATATTTCCGCCGCCAACATGGCATCCTACACATTGCGCTTCAAATATTTGGGCTCCGGTATCAATATTAACAGCTAATGTGGTGGCATGGAACGAGGTTAGGATTAAGGTTAAAGTTAAAAATAAGATGGTCAGTAGTTTGTTGAGCATTGTTTTTATCCTTAGATTTTGGGATGGTGCGTGCGCTGCGCTTACGCACCCTACGGTTTTTATGTTAGGCAATATTATCTATTTTTTTTAGCAAAAAGTAAAAATTAGGGTAGATAAGCTGAATCAAGGATACCTTCTAAAGAAAAAGGCGGTTGTATCGGAAATAAATCACGAGGTAACTGATATTTTTGTAAAGTAGAAATCCTTGCTTTATCATAACAATCCAGAAAGCTCTCATCTAAGATTTTTATTAAACTGGGGCTATCTTCTAAAGATAAATTGATTTGTAATCGTTGTTCTACAACGGTATTACGCCATCCTCTAGCATTATATTCTTTTTCACTTTGCCAATAGTTTAATTTTAATAAATGTTCAATTAAGATAATCATGCGACTTTTAATTTCTTTTTTCTCACTTCTTCCCATACTGTCAATTTCCTCAATTAAATTATCAATATCTAACTGATTCAACTTACCTTCTCGCAAGAGTTGAGCGGTTTGGAGTAACCATAAATAATAATCTTGTTCATATAAACTGTTTTTTTGAGATAAAGCTTCCATCCCATTAACCCTTTTTAACAAACTATATTAATAATAACATACATAAACAACTCATCGTCAACAATGGTTTTTTACTGATATGGTATAATCAATCATAGACAAAACGTAATTTGATTTTGCTCAGAAATGTTGAATATTCCTCAAATCCTCGCTCAAGAACTGTCTCTGAAACCCTTTCAAGTGGAAAACGCACTACAATTGTTTTCTGAAGGAGCAACAATTCCATTTGTGGCGCGGTATCGGAAAGAACGCACGGGCTCTTTAGATGAAACTCAACTGCGGGATCTTTCAGAACGCTACACCTATTTAACAGAATTAGAAGACCGGAAAAAAAGTATTTTAGACGCGATCGCCTCTCAAGATAAACTTACGGACGAACTGCGAGAAAAAATCGAAAATTGTTTACAGAAAACCGAACTTGAAGATTTATATTTACCCTATAAACCAAAACGAAGAACTCGCGCCACCGTTGCGAAAGAAAAAGGATTAGAACCTCTCGCTCAATTTATTGCTAATTTTAATCAACCTAATTCCCCCAAGGTTTCCTTAGAAGCGGAAGCAGAAAAATATATTTCTGAAGAAAAAGGCGTGAAAACCGTTGAAGATGCCTTAAATGGAGCGTCTGATATTTTAGCAGAAATCGTGTCTGAGAAAGCGAATTTACGAGCTTATTTGAGAGAATATTTAATGAATAATGGGGTGTTTTCATCCCAGGTGAAAGAAGATTATCCCGAAGGAACGACTAAGTTTGAAATGTATCGTCAATATCGAGAAAATGTGCCGGATATTAAACCCCATAATTTGTTAGCTTTGTTTCGAGGAGAAGCGGAAAGAATCTTAAAAGTTGAGATAGAATTTGATGAAGATTTTGTACAGTTTTATTTAGAATCTCAGGAAATTAAAACCAAAAATCCAGTCATTCGGAAGTTTTATCAACCGATGTTAAAGGATGCTTTTAATCGGTTAATGAAGACTTCTTTAATGAGTGAAGTTAGAAGCGATCGCAAAACCTACGCAGATTTAGAATCGATTAAAACCTTTGAAGCGAATTTAAGAGAATTATTACTCGCTGCACCTGCGGGAATGAAACCGACTTTAGCGATTGACCCAGGGTTTAGAACTGGATGCAAAGTTTCAGTGTTATCAGAAACGGGAAAATTCTGTGAATATCAGACGATTTTTCCCCATCAAGCAGACGGTCAACGTCAAGAAGCGGCGAAAAAAATTAAACAATTAATCGATAAATATAAGATTGAATTAATCGCCATTGGAAATGGAACCGCCGGACGAGAAACCGATGAATTTATAACCGAAATTCTCGCAAAATTAGACCGGAAACCGATAAAAGTGATGGTGAATGAATCCGGCGCATCCATTTATTCCGCAAGTGATGTAGCGCGACAGGAATTCCCCGATTTAGATTTAACAGTACGGGGTGCAATTAGTATCGGACGACGGTTACAAGATCCGTTAGCGGAATTAGTCAAAATTGATCCCAAATCGATTGGTGTAGGACAATATCAACATGATGTTGACCAGAAATTATTAAAGAAAAAACTGGATGATACTGTGGAAAGTTGTGTGAACTATGTAGGAGTAGAATTAAATACCGCTTCTAAAGAGTTACTAACTTTTGTGTCAGGAATTAACCCAACGGTGGCGCAGAATATTGTTAATTATCGCAATGAAAACGGAGCGTTTAAAAGCCGTAAGGAACTGTTAAAAGTGGCAAAATTAGGCCCTAAAGCGTTTCAACAGGCGGCAGGATTTTTAAGAATTCGAGGGGGGGTTAATCCTTTAGATAATACCGCAGTGCACCCCGAAAGTTATGGTGTTGTTGAAGTCATGGCGAAGGATTTAGGGGTTCCTCTGAATAATATTAGCCAATTTAAGGATAAAATTAAATCCGTTAAACTGGATAAATACGTTACCGAAACCATTGGAATTCCCACTTTAAAAGACATTATCAACGAACTCGAAAAACCAGGACGAGATCCCCGTGCGGAGTTCAAATATGCCACGTTTAAAGAGGGAATTAAAGAAATAACGGATTTAAAAATAGGAATGGAATTAGAAGGAATTGTAACAAATGTTGTTGCGTTTGGTTCGTTTGTTGATATTGGAGTACATCAAGATGGGTTAGTTCATATTTCCCAAATCGCCGATCAATTTGTTGATGATCCGAATAAGTTTGTTAAAGTAGGTCAAGTGGTGAAGGTGCGGGTGATGGAAGTTAACGAGAAGTTAAAGCGGATTAGTTTAACGATGAAGTTGTAGGAAATGGGTTAAAATTTTCTCCAAATTAGGGTTTAAGCTTAAACCCTAATCTTAATTTATAATGATAGCGATCGCCGATAAATCGCCCCTTATTCAAAATGATGAAAATGATGCGATTACATTCATAGATTTAGGTTAAGCTACTTTACCTGGCAGACTAGAATCATTATCTAAAACATCTGGAGAGGTTAGAATTTCTCGAATTTGATTGACTACAGGAGTTTCGTATTGATACAGTATAATCAAGTGATCTCTTGCCCGTGTCATAGCAGTATAAAGTCCGGCTTTTTCCTGAAAATCCCCATCGGGGTCAGGTAAATCTTTTACTTGGTCAACACCAGCAATAATGACAGCATCAAATTCAACTCCCTTGAGAGCATTCCAAGAATCAATCACAACAAATGGCCGATTTACTACATTATGATCCCGTTGTTTAGTATTCATTGGAGCATGATTTTTAATATCTAAACCCCACAAAAATTTACTGATTTTTTGATTAAAGTTTTTGTCCGCATTTGGATGTAATAAAACGCCAATCGAAGACTCTGGATGACTATTTAATGCCAATTTAATTTGTTGAGCTATGGTACTAGCAGACATATCACTTTTAACAAGCACAGGTTTAATAGATGAACTACGAGAAGACTTTTTAATAGGTTCGACAATAAGGCCAATGTCACCCCCAGCTTTTGAACGCTTACCCGTTGTCATCTTAGCCCGCTCTAAATAAGGTACTATAAACCGCCAAGCGAGTTCTAAAATTTCTGGCGTATTCCTGTAGTTTAAATCAAAGATTTGTGAGCGACCTGTGACATTAAACCCAAGTTTAGACCAACTCCATTCTCCTTTTCTCCTATGCGGTTGACCGTAAACTAATTGAGTGTTATCATAGACAAAAAAGATAGAATTCGTCTCAGGATTGACTGCATTCAACATCGCTTTAAACCATTCATCATAAAAATCTTGAGCCTCATCAATGAGAATAGCTTGATATCTGTGTTTCGCATTATTTTCAACTAAACTAATAATTTGTTCTCGTTTTTTTGGATCATTATCCCAGTGGTAATCGTAGCCAGAGCCAAGTCGAGAAGCCCAACTATGGAAAGTTTTGCACTCTACATTTCGGCTTAAACCTTTTTCTTTCAGTTTAGAATTAAGCCAACCATTCATAAAACGGTTATAGCACAATACCAAAATATCATCGTAGCCTTCATTAATTAACTTTTCAACACGATTTCTTAAAACCAATGATTTTCCAGACCCGGCAATGCCCCGGACTAAAGAGTGATCTTTAAGAGCAAAATTTCTAGCTTTATTTTGTTGCTCATCTAAAGTTTCAAGATTGAGGCGTTGATTTAAAGATGGCTCGAAGTTAATCCATTGTTCCATAATAACCTTCTTTGTTTCAGATCAAAAACATCGTGTTCAATTGTTAACTTATTTTTTGTCGATATGTTTATGATAGGACAATCCCATCAGAAGATGGTGGTATGAAAGTTACGGACTTTAATTGCCTAAACTTCTGATAAAAAGTATCAAAAGTACGAAAAGTATGATAAAATATTCTCAATATTAGGATTAACTGGGTTTATGGATATAAAGGAAGTCCAAAAAATAGCAGAAAATCTGTTTTTAGCAAAAACGGGACAAAAGTTAGATCATTTACAAAAATTAATATTAGCAGAAACTCTCCAAGGCAAAACCTATCCTGAAATTGCAAAAGATAACGGTTTTAGTGAAAGTCATGTTAAAAATGTTGGCCATAACTTATGGCATATTCTCTCATCCGCGTTAGGGGAAAAGGTTACTAAAACAAGTTTTAAGTCTATCTTTAAAGGTTTAGAAAATAATAATTTCTCATCGGCTATTATTTCAGGAATAGGTCAAAATAATTTGACAATTAATCATGTTAACATTTGTCCACCTAAAGCGCGCTCGCCTAATTCTGATGAATCAAGTATTAAACAACCTCAAATCCACTTAGATAACGCTCCAGAAATCCTAAAATTTTATAATCGTACAGATGAACTTTCTACCCTAGAAACATGGATTATTGATGGTCAATGTCGCCTAATTGGATTATTCGGAATCAGTGGAATGGGTAAAACAGCCCTATCTCTACAATTAATTTCACAAATTAAACAGAGTTTTGATTATATAATTTATCGCAGTTTGCAATTTTCACCCCAGTTAGAAAATACACTAACTGATTTATTAAAATTTTTCTCGGAAACTGAAACTTTTGGTCAGCTTGAAACCCAACTCAGACAATTGATTCAATACTTACAGCAATATCGCTGTCTAATTATCCTAGATGATGTACAAATGTTATTCAGACCGCAAAGACTAGCCGGAGATTATCACTCCCATTGTGTAGATTATCAATTATTTTGGCAACAAATTGCTTCAACTCATCATCAAAGTTGTCTCCTGTTTTGTAGTTCAGAAAAACCGATAGAAATTGCTCAATTAGAAAAACAGGGAAATTCAGTAAAATCTTTGATTTTAGAAGGGTTAGGAGAAGCCAGTCATAATATTTTATCAGATCAAAAATTAACCGATATAGAACATTGGGAAACTTTGGTTAATCTTTATGAAGGAAATCCTTTGTGGTTAGAGTTAACAGCGAGTATGATTCAGGAATTATTCGCGGGGAAAGTCAAAAATTTATTACAATATGATACAATCATATTAAGTGATCTATTACAATCCCATTTAACTCAAACCTTTGAACGATTAACAGTTTCAGAACAAAATTTAATGGAATTTTTAGCCCAAGAAAATCAACCTCTGACTGTTTCAGAAATTCTTGTAGGGGTAGGTTCAAAAAAATCTTTTTTACCCACAGAAAACTTAAATAAATCTGCCCCATCCCTATCACCCGCAGAATTTTCTCTGACTATTCAATCTTTAATCAAAAGATTCTTACTCTTGATTTCAATTAAAAATGAAATTCCCTATTTTGAGATTAATCAAGTCTTTAAACACTATTGGAAAAATCATGATTAACCTGGTTTGTGACTTGGGGTTTTCCTAGTTCCCCTGGTTCTAAACATCTGCTAGAGGCTCCGCCTCTTAGAAACGAGATTTCAGAGCAACCTTAATGAGTATTTCTAGGTTTTACCTAGAAACGAGAGAAAACGTTGTTGAGCTTTAGCTCTAAGGGGGCTGAAGCCCAACAACGGAGTTTTTAAAGTGATATTAGTAGCTTTTGTTGGTATAGCGGCAAATTTTAATCCGTCGAAATATTGGAGTTTTCACTGCTATTCTAAACAATAACCCCAAATTTTTATTGTCCTTATGTGGCGCATCTCTATCCCCAGAGAAATTTCAATTCTGTGCTCTAAAATTTTATCACCTACAACCCCTAAACGTTATGCCATTATTGAAGCCTGTTTAATTGGCTTAGTGTCTGGTTTAGCTGCATTCTTATTAAAAGAAGGGGCTGGATGGTTGGGGTCTTGGCGAATTTCAGAATCCTTAAATACTGCGGTTCCCCCTTGGATTTTTCTTCCGACTGTGGGATTAATCGGTGGTTTATTAACAGGTTTTTTAGTCGAACGATTAGCGCCTGAAACCGCCGGAAGTGGAATTCCCCAAGTTAAAGCTTCCTTAGCAGGAGAACCGATTTCTCTGGATTTTCGAGTGGCATTTTCTAAACTCATCGGCACAATGTTTACGATGGGCTCCGGTTTAACGTTAGGACGTCAGGGGCCGACGGTGCAAATCGGTGCCGCGTTAGCCGCTTGGATTAGCCGCTGGGTTCCGACTTCTCCCAATTATCGCCGACAATTAATTGCTTGTGGCGCTGCCGCCGGATTAGCTGCGGGCTTTAATGCGCCTATTGCGGGGGTGTTATTTGTAGTAGAAGAATTGCTGCATGATATATCAGGAATTACTCTTGGCCCTGCGATTATTGCCTCTTTTATTGGGGCGGTAGTTTCCCGTTTATTAGGAGGTCAAGAACTTAGTGCTACTGTCACAACAACCATTATATTAGAAACGGTAAAAGATCGATTATTGTATGTTAGAGAAATTCCGTTATTTATACTGTTAGGAATTTTCGCAGGGGTTTTAGGAACGATTTTTAGTCGCAGTATTATTGCGGGTTCAAAATTTAATCGTCGGGTGTTAAAGTGGGGATTACCACAACGCATGGCGGTTGCTGGTTTATTATCGGGTTTAGTCGTATCTTTATTGCCCCTTTCCTTTAGAAATAATACGGGAATTCGAGAATTAATTTTAAGTGGAGAATTGCCCTGGCAAACCAGTGCTTTAGCATTTACAGCCCATTTTATTTTAACAGCAATTGCAGCGAGTTCTGGTGCACCTGGAGGGTTATTTGCCCCGTCTTTAGTGTTAGGTTCGGCTTTGGGACATTTAGTGGGAATCTGGGAATCAAAATTCATGTTAGGTATTGACCAACCGATGATTTTTGCTTTTGCTGGAATGGGGGCTTTTTTCTGTGCTGTGGCGCGAACACCGATGACTGCGGTTGTGATTGTATTTGAAATTACAACGGATTTCGGATTAGTTTTACCCTTAATGATTTCGTCGATTGTTGCTTATTTAACTTCTGAAAAAATTGATCCTGAATCTCTCTATGATCAGGTACTAAAATTGAATGGAATTGAACTGAAACCTGATCAACCTATTGATGGAGCCTTAGAAAAATTAAAGGCTGCTGATGTCATGCAACGAAATGTTGAAACCCTGGCTAGTCATTTAACGTTAGAACAAGTGATTGAAGCTTTTGCAAAATCTCCTCATCGCGGGTTTCCTGTGGTTGAAAAAGGGAGGTTAGTCGGCATTATTACCCAAACGGATTTAACTCAAATTAGTAGTCGTCAATTATCTGATCATACCCCGATTAATCAGTTAATGACAACCCAACCCATTACCGTTGGGCCTGATGATAATTTAACTCATGTTTTATATTTATTGGGTCATTATAAACTGAGTCGTTTACCCGTTATTGAACATCATCATTTAGTCGGAATTATTACTCGCAGTGATATTATTCGCGCCGAATTAGGTCAAATTACAGGGGAAACAACCCAAGTCGGACGACATTATGAACCGTCTTATATTGCTTATCAAACTAGGGGGCCGCAAACGGGAAATGGTCGTTTATTAGTTTCATTATATAATCCTCAAACTGCTCCAACTTTATTAAAAGTTGCCATTGCGATCGCCCAAGAACGAAATTATGAATTAGAATGTTTAACGGTGATTACAATTCCCTATAGTCAATCTCCTTCAGAAACGCCAGTTCGGTTAACTAAAAGTCGGCGTTTATTACAACAAGCTGAACGTTTAGCGCAACATTTAAAGATTTCGGTTCATACTCAAATTCGAGTGGCTCATGATGTCGCTCAAGGGATTTTAGAAACAACTCAAAATGAACATATTGATTTATTATTAATGGGTTGGCATGGAAATAAATCATCTCCTGATCGCATTTTTGGTAATGTGATGGATGCGGTAATTCGTCAAGTTCCTTGCCAAGTTATGTTAGTGAAATGGGCGAAACATCAAATTTCTAATGCTCTTCAAACTGATGGTAATTCAGATAGTGTGGCTTGCCCGATTTTAGGTTGGCATCGTTGGTTAGTTCCGGTCAGAGATACCCTTGATAATTCGGTTTCTGTACAACTTTTACCTGCATTAACTCAGTTAAGTTTATCTCCTCAAATTCGTCTTTGTCGGGTCGTTAAAACGGGAGTTTCTACACAAGAAATTAAAGAGTTTCAGCAAGCTTCGGAAGATTTAAGTCATTGTTTAAATACGGATGTCATTTTTACCAGTGTTTGTTCTAATTCTGTATCGGAAGCGGTCATTGATTTAGCAGCTAAAGATCAATGTGATGTGATTCTATTAGGCGCGAGTCGAGAAGGAATGTTAAGACAAGTCATTCAGGGAAATATTCCAGAAGCGATCGCTAAAAATTGTCACTGTACGGTGATTTTGGTTCGCCCAGCTATTCAAAAATAATCGATTTCAACGGTTAAATTGTCATGCCACATTCATCAACTAATAAACCTATTTATTAGTATTAACAACTGAAAAACCACGATGATAGGCTTTTTTATCTGCTATTTGCACTTGAAATTGAATAGTATCCTGTTGGTTTCCCTGTTTAACCGTTAACGTCCATTGTCCGGGTTGCAATTGCCAAAATAAAGAGTTAGCAGACTGCATCTTTAATTGTTTCCCATTTAACCACCATTCCACAGACTGTTGAGAAAGGTTAATAATTTTAAATTCTAATTGAGAAGCCTCTCCCGAATTCATCACGAAATAATCATCAGCTTGAGGAGAAATAATTTTTAACTGATTTTTCGTTAACTGAGGATGATATTGTCGAGATAACCATTCATTATATTCAGAATTTAATGGGATTTGAGGTGATTTTTGCTCATATTCATAAATGTTTTTTTGATCAAAATATTCTAATACTATCCCTCCCGAACAATCAGCAGTCGGACGTAACCCGGTTGTTGCACAAATCGGTAATTCCACTAAACCTTCCGGCGGGGGAAACTTAGCGGGTTCTTGGGTTTCATGTAAATATAATAAAATTCGATTCCATAATGGTGCTGCACCCGTTACTCCAGAGACATTTTGCATCCCTTCACCCTCAAAATTACCCACCCAAGTTGCAACGGTATAATCTGTTGTAAACCCCACTGTCCAAGTATCTCGATAATTAGACGAAGTTCCTGTTTTCACCGCAACCGGAAAGGGTAAATTTAACACTGAATCAATCCCAAAAGAATGAGCTCTTGCATGAGAATCACTTAACATATTTGTGATTAATTGCCAGGGAACAGCCGGATCAAGAGATGGTGAATTAAGGTTAATAAGCTGTGCTTCACTTAAGATAACATTAGGATTAATAATTTTACCGTTATTAGCCATAATTAAATAAGCTTTTGCTAACTCCCATAAACTGACTTCTCCACTTCCTAAAGTTAATCCCAAACCATAATAATCAGGAGAATGCGTTAAATGTTTAAACCCTAAATATTTTAAGCGTTCTAAAAATACGGGAACAGTGACTTTTTCTAATACTTTAACCGCCGGAACATTTAACGAATTTGCTAACGCAACTCGCACTCTTACTGGGCCTAAAAAGGTTTCACTATAATCTGTTGGGCTGTAAAGTTTTGCCCCCGGAATGGCATAATAAGTGGGAACATCTGCTAAAATTGTATTGGGTTGAATAATCCCTTCTGCTAAGGCTAATTCATATAAAAAGGGTTTCAATGTTGATCCGGGTTGTCGTAGAGCTTGAACGCCATCATTTCGCCCCCCTTTTTCCGTATTAAAATAATCAGGAGAACCGACATAAGCTAATACGTCTCCAGTATGATTATCAATCACAATCGCCGCAGCATGATGAACGTTATGGTCTTTTAAATCAATAATAATTTGCTGAATTTGGGCTTCAACAAATTGCTGTAATGGGCGATCAAGGGTTGTTTTAATGTAATTAAAATGCTCAGAATAAGAGGACGAATGGGTTAACTGTTCAGTTAGCCAAAATAGAAAATGAGGTGCGGCAATAATTCCTTGTTGTTGGGGTTGGAAGGTTAACTTTTCTTGATCAGCACGTTCTGATTGAATAGAAGTAATATATCCATCTTCAACCATCCGCTTTAAGACATAATTTTGTCGTTTTTTTAAACCCAATAAATTATCATAGGGATTTAAGTCTGTCGGGTCATTTGGAAGGGCGGCTAATAGACTAGCTTGGGCTAAATTTAACTCCGATGCTGAGGTATTAAAATAGGTTTTTGCAGCGGCTTCAACGCCATACAAATTTCCGCCCATCGGTAAACGATTAATATAAGCTTCTAATATTTCCTGTTGATTCATTCCGGCGGTGAGTCGCCAAGATAACCAAATTTCACCTAATTTATTCGGTAATGTGCGGGGTGCGGGTTCTAATAATCTCGCTAATTGCATGGTAATAGTAGACGCACCACTCACATTTTTTTTAGCTTGAAACGCTTCTAAAATCGAGCGAATCAGAGCAATAGAATCAACCGCCCCATGTTGATAATAGCGTTTATCTTCGGCGGCAATAATCCCGTTAACAAAATAGGGAGAAACTTGACTTAAAGGAACAATTGCGGTATGATTTTGATTAGTGCTTAGAATGGTTCCTAAAGGTAAATGATTGCGATCGCTAAATTCAAAGGCAACATCTTTTTGTTGAATATCTTCTGCATGAATGGGGGCAAGATAAGGAAGCGATCGCACCATTCCCCCCGCACAAAATATTAATAGAATGGTTCGGATCGCCCGATGGCGAAAACAAGACGAAATTTGGGGGGGAATTCTGTTCATTTCAGCCTCATGAAGAATGGCTATGTTTCTAAATAAATCAATGGGGAAGCAACAGCAGATTTTTGGATAAAGGATCTAGCTTTTTTAAGCATAGCTTCGTCTAACATCTGCTGACATTCAGGAGCAGCAAAAGCTTCATCGTGTGCAGCATCAAGATAGGGATAGTCTTGCTTGACTTTCTCCGCGTGTCGCTTGGGTGTATCGATGCGGACATAGATTTTTTGTTGTCCCATCCACTCATTCATTAAACTGAGTGTTTGATCAGAAAAAATTCCGGGGACTGACGCCGATACAATTCGGGCATTTGCAGCTAAACTCAGAATGTGTTTTTCCTCGATCATTCCGGCGTTATTACCCCCTTTAAAATTCTCCCAAGGCACTGCAATAGCAACATAGGAAGCTTTGATGAAAGCTTGTTCAATGGATGGAGAACAAACCACTTTCTCAGGAGGAATTCCTCGGTTTAATAGTGTTGATTGTCGTAGCTCTGGAATTTGCAAGGAGGGACTGAATAAGTGAACCTCTAAATCGTAATTAATGGCTTTGATTGCAATCTCTTTACCAATATTTCCTACACCAATGATAGCAATTTTACTGTGAGCTTGAGCTTTTTTTAGATTGAGATATTCGCTCATGTGCTGTGCGACATAAGGCGAATTTAGACCGGGTAAATTATCGACAATAATGTTGTATTGTTGCGCCGTTATTTTATCAATTGCTCTAGTATCAACACCTCGTCTGATAATCTGGAGCTTTTTAGCGTCTCCAACGGCATGATACCAAGCAACGATGGCTGCACGATTAACCGTATTATTGCCAACAATCAATACATTGGGTTGAAAAATTTCTAGGGCTTGACGTAGAGTTTCTAAGGTCGGGTCGTGGGTTTCGTCAGCACTCTGTTTTGAAGCAATACTAGGAATATAAAAAATTTCTTCCCCTGCATTGTTCGTGTAAAATACATCTTCTGTCATTACAGAAATGTCAGTCCCATCGCAATTGAAACTCGAACGGATTTTATTGAGTCCTAACTTTTGGATAGTCTTCTCAGCAATAGGATGTGAGATCAGTATTCTTGCCATTTTGTTTGATCAGGTGGACTGAACTATTTGATGATAAACGATTTTTTAGGTTTTTCAGTTAATCATCTGGAAATTAATCAAAGTTTTAACAACTGACTGAATCGACTATTACCAATCAAATTCAATCCAGATAGTAAACAGGGATTTATATGGTGCGTGCGCGGTGCTTACGCACCCTACGGGTTTAATTTTCATGATTAATTAACTCCATTGCTTGATTTAACAACTCTTCTCTATTGACTAACTGTTCTAATTCCTTGGGTTCATAAATTCCTTCAGAAACTTCTAAGGAGGCTTCATCAATCGCGTTTAAATAAGCATCTTCTAGGGTTTCTAACAATTCTTCTCGATTGAGGTAATATCCTCCCGCTTTGCGTCGTTTGTTTTCCCGTTGAATTTCTCGTACTGAATTCCGAATATAAACATCCCAAGAGCGAGTGGTGCGATTTTCAACGGTTCGTTTTATTAAATGCAACAGGAGAATTACCCCATAACTACGAATATTTTTGATAATATCTTTTCGACCCATTTCTTCTAATTCTTCAACAACAGCAAGGGAACCTGAAATATCGCCTTTGAGTAAAAGTTCTTTCAAGGTTAAGATTTCTTCCATAGGACAAGGACGAACAAGGTTAACTTTATTCTAACTTAAACTAAAACATCCTAGAAACCGGGTGTGTATATCAGTCTCGACGTTAATCTTTAAATAAGCTTTAATAAAACGATAGAGTATTGAGAGAAAAAATTATGTTCAAACGTCATGGGTTTTGGGGATTATTTCTAACGGTTGTTTTGGTAATCGTTGCTTTTAAAACCTGGGCACAAACGCCACCTCCTCCCGATTATTTTCCTTTACCCGTAGGAGGAGTGTGGGAATATCAAGCAAAAACGGCTGATGGAAAGCAATCTAAACTAACGGTTAAAGTTGAAGGTTTAGAAACTCAAACCGATGGAACAACGCTTTATAAAACCGAAAATAATTTAGGGTTTGCACCCTTTTATATTTGGTATGCTAAACCCAATGGATGGGTTAAGGAATATCGACAACTGTACACCTTTGGAGGAAATAACACCGAATATAAGTTAGAACCCGCTAAAACGATTCTCAAAAATCCTCTTGCATCTGGGGATAATTGGACTTGGGACGGTCAAGAAATTGCGGCGATGACTACAGAAGTTAAAGAAAATTATCAAGTTGTTGGAACAGAGGAAATCGAAGTTCCCGCCGGAAAATTTTCAACCTTTAAAGTTGAAATTAATTGAACAGATTTTATATTCCTAATTACTGAAAGGAGGAGTTAAAGGCGCGCTAGGGATATTAGATTCAGTTCCATAGTTGGGTGCGGATATCATGGGGCTAGTTTCTTCAGAAGAAACGGGATATTGAGGTTCGACAGGAACCGTTGACTCTGGGTAATAATTCGGATCAGATTCTTGATAATATGAACCTCCTCCTCCCTCGAAAGTTGTTTCTGGAGGTAGAGTCACATTAGCATCTTGAGAATAATTAGAAACAGGAGGTTGATCGAGTTGAACCGTTGCATCATTCGGTTCAGAATAGGTTGTTACAGAACTAGAGACGGAGGAGTCTGTAACGGTGTCCGATCCGACTTCATAATTATTATTTTCTTTTGATGGAGACAGTAAATATTCTTCTAATGGGGATTCTAAAGAGGATGAACTTTCGGTTTCTGTTCCAGCAATAACGCTGCTATCACCTTCTAAAGCAGTGGGTGATTCTTCCGTTTTTGCTTCTACATCATCAGAAAGTTCCCCGGTTGAATCATATTCCTCTTCTAAAGGTTCTTCGGTGGAATGTTCAGCCGCCACATCCTTCGGATTTTGAGTGGCGACTGAAGGATTTTCAAACATTGGTTCTGTTGAATCTAAATTGTTGAAGGGATGATTGATTTGTAAGTTTGTTTTCTGACTAACAATATATCCATAACGACGGGTGAGATCAAATCCAACCCAACCAAAAAATAGGGATGTAATTAAGAATAAAATCGGAAGTAAAAAACCCAAAGAAGGCGTTTTTTCGACAGGTTCCCAGGTCGGATAATTCACAACAACAGGTTGAATTTTGGGTTCCGGTGAACTCACAGGAACACTGGGGGATATTGCAACGGGAGCAACAGAAGTTTCAATTGTGGCTTTTTCCGCCACAGAATTGGGGGGAGAAGCGACAATATTGGTATTTTGAGGTTGAATCAGGGTTTTAGGAGATTGAATCACGGTGCGTGTTTCTTCAATGGGTAAAAAGGCAATCCATTGATCCAGACTTTGAGGACGTCGCGAGGGTTCAATTTCTAATCCCCAATAAATTAATCGTTCAACAACAGGACTGAGGGTGGGTTGAATTTCTCTTAATCTAGGTTTAGAAGCACTTAATAACTCTTGCGTCGCCTCATTCACTCGTAACGGTGCTTCTAAGGGCGGTTCACCCGTTAATAAACAATAGAAGGTCGCCGCCAAACTATAAATATCCGTTGCGGGGGTGAGGTGTTGATGGGGGAGATAATGTTCCAAGGACGCATAACCAACGGATAAAACCCGGTTACGAATGGGAAACCGAGTATTTTGTTGAACAAACCCACTGGTTAACCCAAAATCCACTAATGTGAGACTATCTGTTCCTTTGTAACGTAAGATATTCCTCGGTTGCAGGTTACAATAAAGTAAACCTTGTTGATGTAGGGTTCTTAAAGCTGAAGAAATTTGACGGATATATTGCAGCGCGAGATCAACCGATAACCGAGAATTGGCTTGTAAGGTTTTTTCTAGGGTTGGCCCTGGAATATAATTCATCACCAGGTAAGGTAAACCCTTTTCTTCAAAGATCTCAAGCACAGGGACAATATTAGGATGGTGACATCGACTTAAACGCTCGGCGACTATTAGAAATTGCTGTTTGATTTGGGGAAAATCAACGCAGGTAATAAATTTAGGATGCAGCGTTTTAATGGCAACCGCTTGATGAGTCAGATGGTGTGTGGCTTGGTAAGTGACACCAAACTCTCCTTGACCGAGAACAGCATCAATCCGATATTTGCCGTTCTGGAGAACAATTTCCTGTGTTAGATTCATTGTGTGATTGCCAACTCCCCACCATATACTATCGCCCATACTATAACGACTAATTGGTTTTAGTATAGTCTTACCTTTGGTTCTGGGATTGTAGCGCATCTGTTGAAATTAGCCAACTCTTGAAATGGACAACCAGGCCAGGGAAGAACAGGAGCCGGGAAAAAAGAAAAGTAGGTAGACCTAGCGGAGATGTTAAGATAGTTCTTAAAAGCAATAATTTTCAAATTAAAAATACATTGTAGATGATCAATGAGAGGGGGTAAAAATGGGAGAGGTTAAAATTTTAATTGTGGAAGATGAATTGTTAATTGCTAAGGGGTTAGCGAGAAAATTAGAAAAATTAGAGTATGTTGTGGTCGGAATTGCCTCTTCCAGTGAAACTGCGTTACAAAAAGTTGAAGAAACTCAACCGGATTTAATTTTAATGGATATTGTAATTAAAGGGGATATTGATGGCATTGAAACTACAAAACGCATTCAAGAAAAATTTAATATTCCTGTAATTTATGTCACAGCTTATGCTGATGATGAAACCCTAGAACGGGCTGAAGAAACCGAATCCTATGGATATATTCTCAAACCCTTTAAAGAGCGAGAAATTCATGCTGCGATTAAAATTGCTTTGAAAAAACATCAATCTACCCTAGAAATTCAGCACTCGTTAAAAGAGGCTCAAATCTTGAAAGATGAAAAATCCAGGTTTTTATCCATTGCTTCCCATGATTTAAGGACTCCCTTAACTGCCATTCAAATGTCGGCGGGGATGTTAAAAGATTATAGCGAAAAATGGTCAGAAGATAAAAAACAAAAACATTTAGATCGAATTCAAAGTTCGGTCATTAATATGAACAATCTGTTAGAGGAGTTGTTAATTTTAAGCCGTGCTGAATCTGGAAAACTAACGTTTAATCCTCAACCCATTCAAGTTGTAGAGTTTTGTCAATCTCTGATTGAAGAAATCAAACCCATTGCTCATTCAGGACATCGGGTTATATTTATGAGTTCTCAAGAAGTCATTCATGGGAATCTCGATAAAGATTTACTCCGCCATATTTTGATGAATTTGTTATCTAATGCTATTAAATATTCGCCGGATGGGGGTACAGTTAGTTTAAAAATTCACCAAGATGGTCAATTGATTTTGTTTGAAGTGGCAGATGAAGGCATCGGTTTACCCCCGGATTATCAAGATAAACTTTTTCAACAATTTGAACGAGCTTCTAATGTGGGAAATATTAAAGGAACAGGGTTAGGATTATCCATTGTCAAACAAGCGGTTGATTTACATCAAGGCAAAATTTATGTTGACAGTGAAATTAGAAAGGGAACTCGATTTACAGTTACATTACCGTTATAAATTGTAAATAATTTCCAATTTTAACGACGACGTAAAACCTCTAAAAGTGTTTGGAAGGCATTCGGTATAGGGGCGATCGCTTCAATTTTTTCTCCTGAAATTGGGTGGTTTAATCTGAGTTTCCAAGCATGAAGCGCCTGTCCGGGTAAATTTACGCCCATCGCTTTTCCGCGACTATATTCAGGATCACCGACAATAGGATTTCCCATAAACGAACTATGAACTCGAATTTGGTGGGTGCGTCCTGTTTCTAATGTAAATAATATTAACGTATAGTTTCCTAAACGCTCTTGAATTTGCCAATGGGTAACGGCTTCCCGTCCTCCTTTTTCGATAGGAATAATAGCCATTTTTTTCCGATCTATGGGATGGCGACCAATGGGTTGATTAATGGTTCCTGATTCGGTTTTAGGAACTCCATAAACGATGCCTAAATATTGACGACGAGCCGTTTTAGCTTTAATTTGAGCTTGCAAATTTTGCATAGCAAAATCCGTTTTTGCCACCACCATTGCCCCGGTTGTATCTTTATCTAAACGATGGACAATTCCAGGGCGTTGTACCCCGCCAATCCCTGCTAATTGATCACAATAAGCTAATAACCCATTAACTAAGGTATCATTTTGATGTCCGGGTGCGGGATGAACCACTAAACCTGCGGGTTTATTTAGGATTAAAAGATAATCATCTTCATATAAAATATCCAGGGGAATATCAACGGCTTCTAGTTCTAAAGGTTGGGCGGGAGGAAGAATAATTTCTAAGCGATCGCCCCTTTGTACAGATAGTTTCTTAGTGGTACAAACTTGTTCATTGATTTTCACCCATCCCTGACTAATTAAGGTTTGAATTCGAGAGCGAGATAGGTCAGGAATTTGTTCAGATAACCACAAATCTAACCGCCGATTTTGTTTATCCTGGGGTAAGTTTTCACCCTCTACGGTTAAGGTAATTACAGAGGAATCAGTCATTATTTTTGATCGGTTGCCGTTCTAAGGTAATCCCAAATTGATCTAAGGTTATACCCAAGCTTTGGTACAAATTGGTTAAGGTATTTACATATGCTATTTTAGCATTTAATTCATCATTTTGGGCTTGGGTTAAATCGGATTGGAATTGGACTAAATTGACAAGAGAAGATCCAGCTGCTCCTAATTTCACTTTTTCTACCTCATTTTCAAGTTGTTTTGCAGCTAACTCAGTCGCCTGTCGAGATAATTCAACGGTTTTCCTAGCGAAATCAATATCTTGTAAACTCTTCTTGACATCAATTTCAATATTTTGGGCTGCTTCTATTAAATCATTTTCGGCTTGTAAAACATTAACACGACTTCGTTGAAAATTTTGTTCTAATGTGCGATCGCCCAAGGTTTTACTCAAAACTAATCCGGCTCTTAAATCCGTTCGATTGCCAATAATATCCGGTGCGGGTTGATGTATAATCCTAGTGTTTAAATTGATATTCCATCGGCGATTATTTTCGGCAACAATTAAATCCATTTTTGATTGTTCTAACTTTAATTTCGCTTGTAAATAACTGGGTTGATTATCCAAACCTAACTGTTTAATTTCGTCTGGATTAAAGGGTGTTAGTTGAATGTCTAAATTTTCCGATGCGACAATATTAAACTCTTGATCAATATCTAATAATTTTAATAAATTCAGTCGTTGCTGTTTTAAATTATTTTGAGCATTTAATAAAGATAATTCTTGATTAGCGACACGAGTTTGGACGGTAGTTAATTCGGCTCTAGCTTGTCGTCCAGCTTGAATAAAAACCTTTGTCGTTCCAACTTGTTCTTGGGCTGTTATTAAAGATTCTTTTTCGATTTTAACTTGTTCTTGCGCTTGTAGTAAATCACGATAGGCTAGAATAACTTCGGTAATCTTATCAATTAAAGTTGATTTTAAATCCAGTAAATTAATTGTTTCTTGAATTCGGGCTATTTCAACGGGGGCTCGATTAACAGTTTCCCCAGCACCTCTTAATAAAGGTTGGTTAAATACTAAGGCTAAATTTTGCCTTAAAACATCTCGATTAGAAAATCCTGAACCTTGATAATTTTCCTGTTGTCTTTGTCCTTCCCACTCCAAATTTAGTTCTCCTCCTGTGGGAATTTTAACGAATACTTTCGCCGATAAATTTAAACCTTGACTCATTGTTGTTGTATTTCCCTGAGTTATATGATCCCATCCAATTGACAAACTTGGTGTAAAATCAGGATTAAATGTATCTTCAGCAACAGCTAAATCTTGAAGTTGTACAATTCGTTCTAAATACTGATTTTTAATCGTGCGGTTATTTTCTAATGCTAAAAAAACCACCTCTTTCAAAGTTAAGTTAATTCCATCAACTTCAGCAACATCGGGAACAGAGGGAGCAGGTTGAACTTCTAAAGAAGGTTCTGCCATCATCGGATATTGGGGACGATTTGCCATTAAATTTAACGGAGTCATTTCTATCTCAGCGATATGGGTAATTTCAGGGTTTTCTAACTGAATTTTAGACTCATTTTTTGCTATATTTAAAATTGGAGAATCGGGAATTAAAATATTAAGATTTGCTCCTAAATCATTCGGTTCAACGGGTTCTTGCTGATCAAAATTAGAGTTTTCTAAATCCTGAATTCTATTGATAGATTTAACGTCAGAAACAGACCTTAAACTTTCCATCATTAAGGGAGTAGAACTCTGAGGAGAAGGAGGAAGAATAGAAGGCAGCTTTAGAGTCGGAATTGGAGTTGAAAACCATTCTAAATTTGCAGCTACCGCAGAAGGTTCAGGGTTGATAGGTTCGGAGGGAAGTGCTGTTACAAGAATTCCTGCTAAACCCGATAATAACGTTAGAATTACCCCTAAAGGTAAAAACCTGAACGGTTCAGGGTTCGGTGATGATTCTAAATCAAAATTTTGCGGTTTCTGCATAACCCTTAATCCTTCTTTTTAGACTCAATTTTTGTTTTTCCCTACTCTCCTTTTAAGGCTTTCACGGGGTCAAGTTGACTAGCGCGTAAAGCGGGGAAAAATCCGGCTCCTACTCCTACTAATATAGCTGAACTGAGGGAAAATGCAGCCGTTTTGCGGTCAAATTCGTAAGGTAACTTAAATTGTTCTGCGA
>JACCEC012826079.1_pt1 | contig 27750 bp, 41 predicted proteins | sample 7450121 | NCBI WGS metagenome assembly JACCEC01 (sample SAMN15323455, study PRJNA562643) | freshwater metagenome | isolation source: river surface water | place: USA:Blue River Watershed | collected 2017-08-18 | reverse complement strand
CTAACTCAAAGTTGCGTGGTCGTAAGACCGCGATGCTAACCTGCCGTTGTTGTATGCTGATTAATTTCAAACACGAAGAACGTGTAAAAGAAGCCAAAACTGACATAAGGAGATATCAAAATGGCCTAGATTGAATATGCTTGTAAGGACGTGGTGTTCCATTTCAACAAAAAACACCTAGAGGACCAAACCATACCTATGTGGGTCCTAAAAACACATGGGGAATCATTTTACGTCAATCACGTAACCTGCGAGATACCTTGGACTACCAAGGAAACACCAGACAACTCGCACACCAAAGGCAGTATCAAAGTCAAAGATTGTTTGCTAACGATCGATGAAGAAAACTCTGCTACTATCAGCAATCTTTCAGTATTTGATAAAATCCGCTTACGCAATCAAAAGTTGGGTATCACTAGGATCATCTTCTCTTGGGGATCCAAGATGCACACAGCTCTAGCCGGAAACGAGTTTAAGCATAGTCCTTTCAAGAATGTTGAAGGAGGCTGTGGAACTAGTTTCATTATCTGCGATCTGTTAAAGAAAGAGGAGGCCACATTGGCAGCATTAAAGTATCCAAACTGTTGGCGTGTTCTCAAACCAAATGAGGCATATTATCAGCGATACGATCAGAAAGGCACAATTTGGGAAGATGAAGATCTTGACGACGATGACGAATGAGTGTTAAATAACTATATTGCTGTATGAAGCAGATAAAAATGTGTTCTGGACGCCGGTTCGACTCCGGCCAGGTCCACCATAAGGAGATTAGTATGGATGACAACCTAGGAAGTTTGGCAATAGGTGTAGTTATTGTACTTGCAGTATTCGCATTAGTCCTTTTATGATGGGCCTGCATTGGTTTCGACAGGGCAAGGAGTATTGAAGTGGACAGCTCGGGAAAGCAGAACCCGTAGGATTGAGGTAACTCGGTCGAAGAAGCAAAAAACGTAAATGCAAACGCAGATACATTTGACTTTACAGCGATGAGCTTCACTGGTAACACCGTTGCCAATGACAGCAGATTCGCTCTAGCAGCCTAAAAACTGCAAGTCCGGGGTAACTATACCTTGTCAACCAAAATAGTAAAGTGGCCTTCGGGCCACTTTTTCTTGATCTTTACTGATCTTTTGTTATATACTTGTCCTAGACAGTTAATACATTTGTTCAATCGATATTAGTTTTTTCAATAAGCGTCATTAAAAAATACAATGAAAAATCTATTAAAATTGCTTGATTAATAGGATAATTAAATTGTATAATAGTAATATAGAACACAAAGTTCTAGAAGTTTTCAACACACACAAAGGAGATTGTAAATGAAAACAGTTGGTGATAAGTTAGAAAAATTTGCCGTCACAGGCGTTAATCCAGGTAAAGATGATTTCTTCACAATCACAGAAGAATCATTTGCAGGTAAGTGGAAAGTGATCGTTTACTATCCAAAAGACTTTACGTTCGTTTGTCCTACAGAAATCGTAGCCTATGACAAACTGCACAGCGACTTTGCCGATCGTGATGCTGTATTGCTCACAGGTAGCACTGACAACGAGTTCTGCAAACTAGCATGGCAGGCCGCACACGAAGATCTTAAAAAGATCAAGCACATCCAATTCGCCGACACACAGCGTGGTGAGTTAAGCCTTGTTGAACAACTAGGTGTATTCTTCGCTCCTGCCGGTGCCGCTCTACGTGCTACATTCATTGTTGACCCAGAGAACGTTATCCAACACGTGACTGTCAACAACTTGAATGTTGGTCGTAGTTCAGACGAAACACTACGCATTCTTGACGCACTGCAAACTGGTGAGAAGTGTGCATGTAATCGTTCAATCGGTGGGGAGACACTATAATGACCGCTTGGGTTGATCAGTTAAAGGAAACGATTCCGGACTATGCCAAAGACACACGGCTCAACATCGATGCGGTGGTCAAGCGTTCAACCCTTCCACAGGAAGAAGCAGAAGCCGTCGCTTTAGCGGCAGCTTTTGCCACAGGCAATACCAAACTGTGGACTTGGATGCAGAGTCAGATCGCAGACCAAAAGGAAGCCGAGGCCGCGATCACTGCTGCTAGTTTGATGGCTATGAACAACGTTTGGTATCCCTTCGTTGAAATGGCCGACGATAGCAATTTGAGCGGACTACCGCCACAACTGCGTATGAATGCTATCTCAACACACGGTGGAACCACTGCCGAACGTTTTGAAGCCTATGCTCTTTCTGCTAGTATCGTTGGCAAGTGTCACTTCTGTGTTAAGGCACATTACGAAACACTCAAGAAGGCGGGCTACACAGTAGAACAACTTCGTGACATTGGTCGTATTGCCGCAGTAATTACAGCAGTGGCTAGAGTTCTAAACAGCTAATCTAAATAGCCCGTTTTATACGGGCTATTTTTTTAAAAAAGATAACTATTAGTTGTTAAAGAGGACTTTTATGATAACCACCGAATTGAATCTAAACGACATCATTAAATTAGAATTTAAAGAATGCTACTACGGAAATGGCATTTGCCTAGAAGCAGATATCGTTGATTTTTCCAAAGATCTCGGATCATTGGATAACTTTGCAAATAAGTTATATTTTAGAGTAGATACTGGTCCTTATAACTATGGTTTTCCAAATAGTACAGGTTGGAGCAATCCCGAACCTACAATAGATAGACGATTTGAGCCTGTTAAGGAAGAAATCCAAAAACCAGAGAACTATGTCTGTTGGAGATTACCTCAACATGAAAGACGCCTATGGCAAGCAGGGTTTCCTGTTTATTTTGGTTTTTTCAACGGCGAAAAAACTGTAGAAATCGAATTAGACAAACAGATCACTGACACACTCAAAAAAGATTTTGACTGATTGACAACCTCCAAAATTGATGTTACAATAGCAAATATTGTTTAACAGTTTGGAGGTTTCTCTTGAGTATGCACCTCGAAGGCCCTTGGCTCTCAACCACAGGCAAGAAAAAAGGTAAAAAGAAATTCGCATCGTCCGAACATGCCAGAAAGGCTAGAGAATTGGACGAATCTTGGAAAGCCCTACAAAAGAAATGGGGAATTGAGGCCGAAGAGCGTAAGCGTAAACGTGCTATGACAGCACCTATTATGAGCCCAGTCGTGAATAAACCTTACCGGCGAGAAACTGCCCAAATTAACAGTCTTCCGTTCACAGCTGGTCCTTGTACTAAAGCGCCCGAAAAGGTCTATACCGGCACCAAAATCAAAGGAATCGGTACTATGCATAAAAGTAACGCAGTTCCTATCTTTTCGGACGAAGAAGCTGTGGATATCGCCAAAATGCGTCGATAATCATCGGTTTTCGTGCTATAATGTGATAGATGGACTATATAAATTTACGTTTCGCAAAGAACGAAGATAGTTGGACCAAAGTATGTCAAAAGCAGAAAAGGTCTTACGAGTCTTGGCCTATGAGAAACCCGTGAGATTCGGGCGGTCAAGGCTCCAGCGGCACACAAGTTATGAGATTGTGCGTCCATTGGAGACAACTACACGAACCCTGGGTTCTTTCAAGAGCCTCGTGAAGTTAACTCCCTTAATGTAATGTCGCAAAATATCGCGGCACCAAGTGAAAGGAGGACTTATGGAAAAGTCAATTCGTATCGTATCCTATATACTAGGATTTTTAGCAGTGGCCTTTTTGGTACAATATCTAACCACTACCAAATTTGCTACCCTAAAGGAAAAGAACGGCTACTATAGCCAAGATGTTGTTTCGATCAAAACCCGCGAACAGCAACTAGATTGTCTGGCATTGAATATCTACCGTGAAGCAGGCTACGAACCTTTTGAAGGTAAAGTAGCAGTGGCACAGGTCACGATGAATCGTGTAAATTCCGGAAAATTCGGTAAAGATGTCTGCGGTGTGGTATATCAAAAAAATGTTATCATGGAAAAAGTCGTATGCCAATTCTCATGGGCATGCGATTCTACCGCTAAAGCAAGACCAGTAAACAAGGAGGCTTATAATGAAAGCTACGAAGTCGCAAAGAAAGTCCTTTTGGAAGGATTTAGATTATCTGTTCTCAAGGATGCTCTGTACTATCATGCCACCTACGTCAACCCAAGATGGCCGCTGGAAAAGATAGGACAAATTGGACAACACATTTTTTATAGAGGCAAGGAAACCAAAATATGATCGACAACATTAATAAACTTAAAGAGTTCGTTCAAACTAAAATTTCTGTAATTTCTGCAGAAACTTTTGGCTGGTTAGCCGCAATCGTATTACATGCTTCAACAGTTCCTAGCCTATTGGCAGTTATGGCCGGACTTACAGATAGACTACCAGGAGTTGATCTAGTTCTACTAGTTTGGGCAGGGTTAACTCTAATGTTCATCAAAGCGGCTATCCAAAAAGATATGCTAAACATCGTTACTATCGGTGTTGGATTCATCATCCAAGCCGTAATGATGGCTTTGATCTTCTTCAAGTAATTTGGTTATCATCGTAGTTGACTTTGGTTGGCTACGGTGCTATACTAATAACTGTCGTAACTTACACACAGAAAGAGGCATTATGAAAAAGGCAATCGCAGTAGGCATTTTGGCAGCGGCCATCACTGGTTGTTCGTCAATGAAAGATATTCCAGATCGTAAAACTTATGCTCAACCATCTTGGTATCAAGAGTGTGCTCAAGAAGGAGTCAAAGGTTGGTTCTGGTGGAAAGAAGATCACGTCTACGCCTGTGGTGCAGGCGAAAGTTCTTATGCTCAAGCCGCAGAAGAACAAATGGATGCTATCGCTATGAATAACTTTGCTAAACGAATCAACGGTACGGTTAATTCAGAGACAGTGATCGACATCAAAGACGATAAGAAAACTACTCGTACGATGATCTCTTATAAAGTGCAGGATACCGCTATCCGCAAACACGTTAAGAGTGAAAAAGGTCACTTCACTATGAATGGGCGACATTATACCTATGTTAAGCTCGAGATGAAGAAGACTACCTTTGAGCAGTTGATCGCTGAAGCTAAACAGGCCAAGGCTCAATAATGAACGACAGCTACAAGACCAAAGAAAAACTGTGGCTAGTTATTCTAGCCATGGTGGTCATTATGTTCATTATGTCAGGATGTTCGTCAACTCCTAAAGTACAGGCGCAAATGCCGCAGTATTGTCATACTAGCCAGACTATTTTAACGAAAAACGGTGAACGAGTCGAAAGCGCCACTCTAGTAGAATGTACTGATGATCAAATTAAACGTGTCACAGCATCAAGGGCCGGATTCAGTCCTTATTGCGGTGAGTTCACATATTGGATGAGAATTGGAGGACAGGATGTCCAACGTAAAGGCGTTAGTTGTCAAAAGCCTGATGGTAGTTGGGAAATTGTCAATGTTGTTGGCCGCTAATATAGCATTGGCCGGTAATATCAATAACCCTAGATTTTTTGAATACCGAAGTGAATCATTTGTTAACGAAGTAATACATATTTCTTTTGGGTGGTTTAAAACTCTTTCCAATGAACAAAAATCGATGTATTCACAATCTTTGACCCACGCTGTCATGTTTGCAGAAAACGGCCAGGCAGTAGAGTGGTATAAAGATAATGCCAGTGGTTATGCTGTTCCGGTATTGACATGGCCTAATGGTAGCGGATATTGTCGGCGAATTCATGTACAGGCTATAGCTCACGGAGTTGAAAAAACTATGAGCCAAACAGCCTGTTTCGATAATGCACATACAAATTGGCGTTGGATTAGGCAATAAATAATATTTCATGAAATATACATACGGTCTATCTGATAAAGTAATAGCGTACCTTACACTATTCAGTGGTTTAACTATATCTGCGGTCGCTATATACTATTCCGTTGCAGGTCTTGTAGCGATCTTCTCCGCGGCTGTGATCCCGATTATTGTTATGGGCGTTGCACTTGAAATCAGCAAACTTGCCGCAACTGTCTGGCTAAAACAAAATTGGAATCATGCTCCTAATTTTATTCGAGGTTACCTGTTAGCCGCTATAGCCATTCTTATGCTGATAACATCTATGGGTATCTTTGGATTCTTGTCCAAAGCTCATAGCGACCAAAGTTTAGTGTCGGGCGATGTTATCAGCAAGATCGCTGTCTACGATGAAAAGATTAAAACCGCGAAGGATAATATTGATGCAAATCGCAAAGCACTCAAACAGCTTGATGAGGCTGTGGATCAAGTTATGGCACGAAGCCAAGATGAAAAAGGTGCCGATAAGGCGGTTGCGCTCCGTAGAGGGCAGGCCAAAGAACGTACTAGATTACTTTCCGAGATTACAGCCGAACAGAAAGTTATTGCCCAGCTTAATGAAGAACGGGCACCCATCGCCGCTGAAGTACGCAAGGTGGAAGCAGAAGTTGGTCCGATAAAATATATTGCCGCATTTATCTATGGCGATAATCCAGATGCAAATGTATTGGAAAAAGCAGTTACCTGGGTAATCATTATCATAGTCCTAGTATTTGATCCGTTAGCAGTTATATTATTGTTAGCCAGTCAATACAGTTTCCAATGGTTTAGAGACCAAAAGGATAAAGTTTCTCTGGAAGAAAAAGAATTAGTAGAAGAACCTGAACCAATTGATACTGGCTATGTCCCTGGTCCTTGGCCTTTCCCGGTTAAAGAAAAGGAAGATGATTTTAAATTTTTAGCAGATGAAAAAGATCTTTATCCTGAAGGAAAGACTTGGGAAGACGAGCCCAAGATCGAACTTCCGGAAACAGTTGAGAGTGAAAAATCTCTAGATGAAGAAGCTGCGTCTGAAGAAGAAGCTATCATTGAATCAGCAGCTGAAACAGAAAAAGCCGCCATGCGTCTATGGAAGTCTGAAAATCCAGAAAACAGTGTTAAGCACCAGAGAATGTTATTGGATAGAGGTGCTATCAAGAAACTACCCTGGGACAATTACCTCAAGGCCAAACCCGACTTTGACGATGATGCAGAAGAAGAAGCAGTAAAGTGGGCATTAGAACAGAAAGAAAAGCGTGATGCTCTGAAGTTTCAAGTATCGGAGGTAGACCGTCCAGGAGATTATTTAACAGAATCAGATTCTAAAAAAAAAGATAACACGTTGGATGGAGAAGGACGGGAATCAGCAGATAATCAAGACCAAGGAAGAATAGAAGGTTATGTGCAAAATGCTGAACAAAATGCAGATACTATTTGGAACAGAATCAAGAAAGGTTAACTGTGTCTGAACGTGTGATAATTGTTACAGCCCCTGATGATTTTTTACCTGATAGTTATAGATTTATGACCGTCGACCTTAACGAAACCCAGACACAGGTTATTTCGTCAGCACTATTAAATTTAAATTCTGATAAAAATATCGTCGTCTATCTATATAAATCTACAGATCCTATAAATTGGTTTTTAGATAAAAAACCAAAAAGCGATCTAATAATTTTCAATGCAGATTCTCAAAATGACCTTTTAGTCGGATATTTAACGGCCCAACGTAACTCCTATTATTTTGGAACATTAAAAACTCTCGGTGATGCCAATAAATCGGCTATATACTCTGAAGGAGATGTTTTATCTTTATTAACATATAAATTGGAAAAAGATGAGCAAGTTTAATAATCAAATGTTTGGTAGAGTAGTGACTATCAAAGAACACGAAAACATTAATCAGGCATTACGTAGATTCAAAAGAAAAGTAGAAGATTCTGGAGTTTTAGACGATCTACGGAACCATGAATTCTACGAAAAACCGACTAGTGTTCGCAAACGTAAAAAATCTGCGGCCAAGGCTCGTTGGCGTAAGAAATTAAGAGAAAATCAATTACCTAAAAAACTCTTTTAAGAAAGGTATCCGATGCGTATCGAAGAAGAAGTCAAGCTCGACTTCAAAGACGTATTGATTCGACCCAAGCGTTCTACACTTGAAAGTCGCAAGGAAGTAGATCTAATTAGGACTTATAAGTTCAAGCATAGTAAATTCCAATGGACCGGAGTGCCTATCATGGCATCAAATATGGACGGTGTTGGAACTATCGATATGGTCAAGGCATTATACAAACATCAATTGTTTACCTGCCTCGTTAAAAATTATGACGAAGACGATCTTTTTGACTTGATAGGTAACTTTGGCGGCAAATATTTCGCTGTCAGCACAGGAACCAGCGAAAAAGATTTTCAACGTTTGAGCAGAATCGTTAACGTTTACCCAGAAATACAATTCATCTGTATCGATGTGGCCAACGGATACAGTGAACGATTTGGTGACTATGTTGCTAAAGTTCGTGCTGACTTCCCTCAACATACAATTATCGCTGGTAATGTTGTTACCGCAGACATGACACAGGAGTTAATTCTACGTGGAGCAGATATTGTTAAAGTGGGCATTGGCCCTGGTAGTGTTTGTACTACTCGTGTCCAAACTGGTGTCGGTTACCCGCAACTATCCGCGATTATCGAATGTGCTGACGCTGCTCATGGATTGGGTGCTCATATTATCGCTGACGGCGGGTGTACTTGCCCTGGTGATGTGGCCAAGGCGTTTGGAGCTGGGGCTGATTTCGTGATGCTAGGCGGAATGTTTGCTGGCACGGACCAAGGTGGTGGCGAAGTTAAAGATGGCACGGTTACGTTTTATGGGATGAGTTCAGATACTGCTATGAACAAGCATCACGGTGGTATAGCAGAATATCGTTCATCGGAAGGCCGTACTGTACAAGTTCCATACAAGGGAGATATCAATCCTATTGTTTTAGATCTGTTGGGGGGTCTTCGTAGTACCTGTACTTATGTAGGGGCTCCTACTCTCAAACAGTTGCCGAAATGCACAACCTTTATTCGTGTCAACAGACAGATTAATGATGTTTTTATAAAATAGTTGACAATTACAATAAAAGATTGTATAATAGTAATATGAATACAGATATTATGATTGATATGGAGACGCTTGACGTTCTCCCTAGTGCTACTATTTTAACTATCGGAGCAGTTAAGTTTGATCCGTTTGGTAGTGATGTTGAAGAACCCGCAATGGAAAAATTCTATGTCAAAGTTGACATTGATAGTTGCGATAGGATTGGTTGTACAGTCAGCCAATCCACATTAGATTGGTGGGGTAGCCAAAGCCAGGCAGCACAGGACGAAGCTTTTGACCCCAATGGTAGGATCGATATTACAGATGCTATGAACCAGCTTTATAAGTTCTGCTGGGGAGCCAAACGTGTTTGGAGCCACGGCGCTGGCTTTGACGTTATCATCTGCGAAAACCTATTCCGCAAGATGGGCAAAGCGATTCCTTGGCAGTTCTGGGAAGTTCGCGATACCCGAACATTGTTCGATATAGGTATTAATCCTAATCGCCCCCCGGTACTAAAGCATCATGCACTAGAAGATGCTTGGAATCAAGCAGTGGGCGTACAAAATGTCTATAAAAAACTGCGTTCAGCTAGCGGACTTGACGGTAAACTTTTTAGCCCGCTGGCTTCTCAAAGATAAATAAATTCATAAACTGCAACATAAAGTGGGCAGTTTATAGGGCATAGTGCCCAATTAGATCTTACTTTACAAGGAGATATGATATGTCAAAGATCATCGGTATTGACCTCGGCACCACCAATTCATGCGTGGCTATCGTCGAAAATGGTTCCACAAAAGTTATTGAAAATTCAGAAGGTGCTCGCACCACACCTAGTATCGTTGCCTACACCGCAGACGAAATTCTAGTAGGAGCCAGCGCCAAACGTCAAAGTGTGACCAATCCTAAAAATACAATCTATGCTGCTAAAAGATTGATTGGCAGGAAATATAAAGAAAAAGAAGTACAAAAAGATCTAGATCTCATGCCATATGAAATCATCGAGAGCAAAAACGGTGATGCATGGATCCGAGCACAGGGCAAAGAACTAGCCCCTCCACAGATTTCAGCAGAAGTTCTGCGTAAGATGAAAAAGACAGCAGAGGATTATCTTGGTACAACAGTTACTCAAGCGGTTATCACAGTTCCCGCATATTTTAATGACCAACAAAGACAGGCTACAAAAGACGCTGGTCAAATCGCAGGCTTGGAAGTACTGCGTATTATTAACGAACCTACTGCGGCAGCTCTTGCTTATGGTGTTGATAAAGCTGATAAAGCTGACAGGAAAGTTGCTGTTTACGATCTTGGTGGCGGTACTTTCGATGTGTCGATCATTGAAATCGCGAATGTCGATGGCGACAAACAAATCGAAGTATTAAGCACCAACGGTGATACATTCCTAGGCGGTGAAGACTTTGATCAACGCATCATGGATTATCTTGTTGATGAATTCAAGAAAGAACAAGGAGTTGATCTAACCAAAGATGTTCTAGCTCTACAACGCCTAAAAGAAGCTTCTGAAAAAGCCAAGATCGAATTGTCTAGCTCTGCACAGACAGATGTCAACCTGCCATACGTTACAGCTGATGCTTCTGGCCCTAAACACATGAATGTTAAATTAACCAAGGCGAAACTAGAGAGCCTGGTTGATGATTTAATTCAGCGTAGTATTGAGCCATGTAAAATTGCTCTCAAAGATGCAGGTTGCACATCTGCAGATATTGATGAAGTCATCCTGGTCGGCGGTATGACACGTATGCCTAAAGTTCAAGAGGCCGTTGAAAAATTGTTTGGCAAAGCCCCTCGTAAGGACGTTAATCCAGACGAAGCAGTTGCCGTTGGAGCAGCAGTTCAAGGAGCCGTGTTAGGCGGTGACCGCACAGATGTTCTATTATTAGACGTTACGCCGTTGTCGTTAGGCATTGAAACACTAGGCGGAGTGATGGCAAAGTTGGTTCAAAAGAATACCACTATTCCAACCAAAGCTAGCCAGTTGTTTTCTACAGCAGAAGATAACCAGCCTGCTGTTACAATTAAAGTATTCCAAGGTGAACGTGAGCTTTGCCAGCATAACAAATTACTAGGTGAGTTCAATCTAGAAGGTATAGCACCAGCACGTAGAGGAATGCCGCAGATTGAAGTTACCTTTGACGTTGATGCTAACGGTATCATGAATATCAGCGCCAAAGATAAAAACACTGGTAAAGAAAACAAGATCACTATTAAATCTGATTCCGGTTTGAGTAAGGAAGAAATCGAGCGTATGGTTCGAGACGCTGAAGCCAATGCCGAATCCGATAAAAAGGCACGTGAATTAATCGAATCTAAAAATCAAGCAGAATCCACTATTCACGAGGTTAAGCGTGATTTAGAAGAATTCAAAGAATCACTCACAGACACAGAAAGATCTGAAATTGAATCTGCAGTTGCCGCAGTTGAAGAATCCGTCAAAGGCGATGATGCAGATAAGATTAAATCAGAATTAGAAAAAGTTTATCCTGCTATGAAAATATTGTTGGAGAAACGTACCGCTAAAGAACAGGCAGCACAAGCACCACAATCGCAGGACGAAAATGTTGTTGATGCTACATACACAGAGACCAAGAATTAATTCCGGGGGCACCTCAAGGGCCCCTCGTTAATCTTACTTTATAAGGAGAAAATACGAATGAAAGTAAATCCAATTAGAGATAAAATTTTAGTAAAACCCCTAGAAGCAGATACTGTAACTGCTTCCGGTATTGTTATCCCCGATACCGCACAAGAAAAACCTATGCAAGGAGAAGTCCTTGGCGTAGGCACAGGAAAAATCACAGATGATGGCAATGTTGTCCCAATGACTATTAAAATTGGCGACAAGGTCCTATACGGAAAATATTCAGGACAGACCGTCAAGATTGAAAACAAAGATCATATCATTCTCAAAGAGGATGATGTTTTGGCCATCGTAGAATAAGGAGACAGACATGCCAGCAAAACAAGTAACATTCGGCGATAGCAGTCGTAGTAAATTAGTTGAAGGTGTAAACATTCTAGCTAATGCTGTAAAAGTAACTCTCGGACCTAAAGGTCGAAATGTAGTGATACAAAAAGTTTACGGTTCACCGATAGTCACCAAAGACGGTGTAACAGTAGCCAAAGAAATCGAACTCGAAGACAAGCTCCAAAATATGGGTGCCCAGATGGTCAAGGAAGTGGCTTCCAAGACAGCCGATAAAGCAGGTGACGGTACAACAACCGCTACCGTGTTGGCTCAATCTATTGTCCGTGAAGGCATGAAGTTCGTTACCGCAGGTATGAATCCTATGGATCTCAAGCGTGGCATCGACAAAGCAGTCGATGCGGCTGTTGAAGAACTTACAAAGATTTCTAAAGAGTGCAAAACTAATAAGGAAATCGAACAGGTAGCTTCTATTTCTGCTAACAGCGACGAAACAATCGGTAAGATCATTGCCCAAGCAATGGAACGTGTGGGTAAAGAAGGTGTGATTACTGTAGAAGACGGCAAAGGTCTAAAAGACGAATTAGATGTCGTTGAAGGTATGCAATTTGATCGAGGATGGGACAGTCCGTATTTCATCAATACTCCGGACAAGCAAACTGCGGTGTTTGAAGATCCATACATTCTGTTAACTGATAAGAAAATCAGTAATATCCGTGATCTTATTCCCGTGCTAGAAGGAGTAGCAAAAACTGGCAAACCATTGCTAGTAGTAGCAGAGAGCACAGAAGGCGAAGCATTGGCTACCCTAGTGTTAAATTCGATGCGAGGTATCATCAAGAGCTGTGCTGTGAAGGCTCCGGGATTCGGCGATCGTCGCAAAGCTATGTTAGAGGATATTGCTATCCTAACAGGCGGTACCGTTATCTCCGAAGAACTAGGGCATACATTAGAAAAAACTACACTAGATCAACTAGGTCGTGCTTCTAGAGTCGAAGTAGCCAAAGAGAATACTACCATTGTAGGTGGAACAGGCGACAAGCAGGCTATCGCTGATCGAGTTTCTGCGATCAAGACACAGATCGAAGAATCTACCAGTGACTACGACAAAGAAAAACTACAAGAACGTATGGCTAAATTAGCTGGCGGAGTTGCAGTTATCAAAGTAGGTGCAGCCACTGAAGTAGAAATGAAGGAAAAGAAAGATCGTATCGACGATGCACTGTGTTCTACTCGTGCAGCGGTCGAAGACGGAATTGTTCCCGGTGGTGGTGTTGCTTTAATTCGTGCCAAGGCAGCTATCAAAGATCTAAAAGGTTCGAATCCAGATCAAGACGCAGGCATTAAGATCGTCCTACGTGCCATGGAAGAACCTTTGCGCCAGATCGCTACCAATAGCGGAGATTCTGCAGATGTAGTAGTAAACAAAGTAGTCGAAGGTACCGCCACTTTCGGTTATAATGCCGCTACACACCAATTCGGCGACATGCTTGAAATGGGCGTAATCGATCCTACTAAAGTATCTAAAACTGCTCTAGTAAATGCAGCCAGTATCGCAGGTTTATTACTAACCACGGACTGTGCTATAAATGATGCAGCAGACAAAGAAGGTGATAAACTCAATCCAGGCATGGAAATGTAATATAACAGGGGCTAGTCCCCTGTTGACACACACTGACAGAGATACTATAATATAAATATGTTTGTAAAGTACCTAAATGGGCTTTACGATCGGACATAAAGTCCAATTATTCTTACTTTTTAAGGAGATTTAAAATGACACAATTACAACGTTTTGACGCAGCGGCTCTAAACAGAGCACTAGTAGGATTCGATCGTATCTTTGACGATATGGAACGAAGATTCGCTAATCAGATCCACAGCAACTATCCCCCATTCAATATCGCAAAGGTAGGTGAAAATCTATACGATATCGCGATCGCAGTTACTGGTTTTGAAAAGGAAGAAATCACAGTACAAGTCGAAGCCAATGAACTAACAGTCCGCGGCGAAAGAAAAACTTTAGATCAACCAGAGCCTGAATATCTACACAGAGGTTTAGCTCTACGTGATTTTGAAAAGACTTTTACTCTTGCAGAACACATGAAGGTTCGTAAAGCTGAAATTAAAAATGGAATTCTTTTGATTCAAATCGAAAGAGAAATTCCTGAAGAACTCAAACCAAGAGTAATCGATATCGTAGAAATCAAATAAGTATTGTTGGGGGCTCCGGCCCCCAAGTTAGGAGAGAAGATGACCACAGAAGCACAAATTGATGAAAAAGTCGTAACTAGTCTACAACCACCGAAGATGTGGAAAGTTATATTTTTAAATGATAATCAGACTCCTATGGAATTCGTTATTGAGCTTCTAACAGAGGTTTTCAAACATAATGAATCTAGGGCTAAAGAGCTCACTCTAGAAATACACGAAAGTGGTAGTGCAGTTGTAGGAATCTACACACACGAAATAGCAGAAACCAAAGGCATTGAATCAACCACTCTAGCACGTAGTAACGGATTCCCATTACAGATCACCATCGAAATGGAAAAATGACATTTGATGATGTCAAACTGATTAAGCATTCAGATACAGGTGCCCGAAGATTTGGTTATTGGGTACAGTTTAGAGATCGCAGACCTTCTTCAGAAGCATTAGGAGTTCGTGGTCGAAAATCCATGATAAAGTTTTTTGAAGAAAGCCTTGGCCCGATGGGCCAAAAATGGCAATATCAAAAACACGATAGCGAATACATCCTTCATCTTAACGATCAGCGAGATCTTTTATTTTTACTGTTAAGAATAAAAAATTAAATATACATATTATGAGCCTAAAAGATCTTACCTATCAAGAACACAGACACGCCGAGACTAGACCTTTCGTTAAAGTCTTATTCAAAGGCGATGTTGACCCGCAATTATATGCCACATATCTCTACAATCAATTTCCGATGTACGAAATATTAGAAGTTTGTACTATGCCACACGGAATATTAAACGATGTTTCGGAAATATTAAGAAGCAAAGCTATACGGACTGATTTCGAAGAACTATGGAATAAAGATTCAAAACCCCCAGTATGTCCTGTGGTTGATGATTATATTAAGTATATTTTGAGCATCAAGGACGATCCGAAAAAATTAATGTCACATATCTATGTGCGCCATATGGGAGATTTAGCCGGGGGACAAATGATCGCTAAACGTGTTCCGGGTTCAGGGAAATATTATCAATTCAGCGATGTAGACGGATTGAAAGAGCGCATACGTGCCAAAGTAGATGATTCAATGGCCGACGAAGCTAAAATATGTTTTGGTTATGCTGCTAGACTGTTTGAAGAGATGATGGAGCATGTCAAACAGTAAAGTATGGGATACCCTAATAGGTATCCAACAATTATTAGAAAACTCTTTCGAACGAACCGGAGTCGAAACAATCGAACCGGGGATGGGTCGATTCAATCAGCCGGGTTGGATAAATCGTGTTTGGAGCAGTGAAAATTATCGACGAGCCCATATCGATGTAGTCGATGCCCGAACAACAAAGGGCCTCTGGATGATGCATTGCTGCGTCTTTCCGCATATCCATAACCCGGCACCCATATTCGGGTTTGATGTTATAGCAGGAAAAAATAAAATCACTGGCTGTTTTATTGATTACAGTCCTACTATAGATCGACAGCATCCTATGATTGAATACTTTGCTGAAGAAGTCAGCAGATATGAGTGGATTAAAAAGCGTGAATTGCCTGATTGGGCACAGCGTATTTTCAGTTCTAGTATGGTGGCAGCAGGTAATGTCAGCGACGACGGAGAACTAGCACAGATCACCAGTCTAGCTCATATACTGGTAAATCATTACATAGAAACCGTAGGTGAAACAAATCATAAATCTGCAGATACTACTTTTGAGCAAAATTTCTATGCTCAAAACCAGAAACAGAATCCTCATACTCCTAGAGTAATGACTAGCCTAGGATTAAACGAAGAAGATGTTCGTGTGTTTATCCAGGATTGCCTGTTTCCAGAAATCCGATAAATACATAGTTATGAGATTTTTTGAATTCGCTTTATTTGATGATTATGTAGATGAAACTGTAGGAGCGGCAGGCCGCGACTACGAATTAAAAGTCTACGATACTATGCAAAAATCTGGTGTTCCTGGTCTAGATACTGGTAACAAACCCGCAGCCGGATTCAGCAGATACGGAGCCGGCGACATTGAAGCCACTCTCAACGGTAAGCCTTTTAATATAGAAGTTAAACTTAATTCTAAAGCACAGATGGGCAGCGGATCTATAAACTATAACAGATCTTCCGGAGAATTTGTTCCAACTGCCGGTTTACAAGAAAGTGCTGACGAAGGTGATCTTCTCTTAATTTTAGCCACAGCTAAAACAAAGCAATCTGCGATCGATACATATTTAGATGCATTATCCAAAATAGAACCTGTCGAATTACACTCGACTTATGCTAACAAAGGTGTACCTTTCGTTGCGTCAAAAGAAGCATTGTTAAATTTAAAAACTCAAAAGTTATTAGCAGCCATTAATGCTAAATTAACCTTAACTGCCGATCACATAGCAAGGTTATACAATAAAAAAGGTGTATTTTATATACAGGTCGGCGGCGCCGGATTATTTTATCTAGGCAACAATCCTTTGAATCTAGATGTACCAAAATTCGAAGGCGAAGCTAACATAGAAATAAGATTGAAACCAGCAGGCGACAGCACAGGATCAACTAGCAAAGCATTCACAAAAAAGGCAGGCAGCGAACAACTGATACAGGCTCGCACAGTCGGTCTTATCTGTGCTGCTAGATTCTTAAGCACTGCGAAATCACCATTTAATTTAGATGACGCTGATTCTATAGCAAAACTATTAGGCGCATCTAAAAAGCCCGAGCCTGCACCACAACAGTCTTTACCAGATACAAAAGAAATTCCTCCACAATCTTAATATAGTCATTTAATCTAGAACAAATTCGCTTTAAATATTAATACCGAGAACCGGGAGCGAATTGTGGTAAAGAAAAAAATAATAATATTAACAGCATTATTGCCTTTAACGGCAATTTCTGCTGAAATGACACATCAGTTCAATAGTCCAGCTTTCAGCGGACAAGGTTACAGTAGCCATGTACTAACTATAAAACAGTTAGAAGATCAGGCTAAAGACAAAAACAGAGCTGCTGCTGAAGCATTAAAAGCACAGGCAGAACGTGATGCGGCTAATACTCCTACAGCACGTTTTATCGCTAATTTAGAAAGTCGTATCTATTCACAATTAGCCAAACAGTTAACTGATTCGATGTTCGGCGAAGGTGCTACTTGTACGACACCTGGGGTTGTTTGCGGAACTATTCCAGACATAGGTGGAAACACTATAAGCTGGCAATTAGGTGCAGGCAGCGACAGCGGCATGATCATAATTACTATACGAAACCTGGCAGATACTACGCAGGTTACAACTATGAAAGTGCCATCGGGTACATTCTATTTTTAAGGGATAAACAATGAAAAAAACATTACTATCCCTAGCAGTTATAACAGTGCTAACAGGGTGCGCAACAGGTTCTGCTATTCGAGAAAAAATCACGGGCGAGCAGTTTGACGAACCATCTGTAGAACAAAATGTTTATCTGAAAAAACAGAATGAATCTCTAAAACCACCACAGGGAGGTCCTATTACAGTGGCGGTTTATGGATTTAAAGATTTAACAGGACAGCGTAAATCGATACCTAACATAGCAAGTTTGAGTTCTGCAGTAACACAGGGTGCAGATGCTTATCTCATTAAAGCACTACAAGATGTAGGCGAGGCTCGTTGGTTTACAGTGGTCGAACGTGTAGGCCTAGAAAATCTAATCAAAGAACGCCAGATGATACGACAAATGCGTGAGCAGTATCAAGGTCGTGATGCCAAACAGTTACCACCTATGCTATTTGCAGGTATAATTATCGAAGGCGGTATAGTAGGTTATGATTCAAATACATTAACCGGTGGTTCTGGAGTAAGACTTTTAGGCATAGGAACACAGACCCAATATCAAAGCGATACAGTAACAGTGAATTTGCGCACAGTGTCAGTAGCTACAGGAGAAGTATTAACTTCTGTAACAATTACAAAAACTGTGTTAAGTTACATGGACAAACTAGGAGTTTTAAAATTTGTTGATACAGGTACACAAGCGGTAGAAGCAGAAACAGGAGCTAGTATTAACGAAAGTATTAATAAAGCGACTAGCATGGCTATACAGGCTGCAACAGTGGCGACTATAAAAGAAGGCGCCCGTAAAGGACACTGGGCATTTAAACAGGAACAACCTGTACAGATAACACCAGTACCAGCGGCTGCGCCGGAAGTAAAAGTGGAGGAAAAGAAAGATGAGTTGGTTCAAGAGAAGACCTCACCTAAAGCAGCCATCGAGACAGCACCCCCCGCACTACAGCCCGATGGCGGAAAAAATGATTCAGGAAAATCAACAGCAGAACAACCTGAAACCAAGAACACACACACTGATGTACGAGTACCTAAAACACAAACACGATGGGGAATCATAGAAGATTGGGTCAACGCTCGAAAAACTAAAGATTACAACAGTGAAAAAATTGTGAATTTACGACCCGGCACTAAAGTAGAAATACTGAACACTGCCGGTGAATATTACTACGTCGGGGTCGACGGAAAGGAAGGTTGGATAGCAAGGAAATTTATTAAGGTACAATAATAAAAAATACAAAGTACCAAGGAGCGATCGAATGATCAAAAGTATGACAGGCCAAGGCGGTGTGCCGAGAAAATTACTCGCAATTCTAGTGGCATCTGCGATGATGACACCGGGAGCCCATGCTCAAAGCACAGGCGAAAATAAAGTCTACATCGAACAGGTTGGTAGCAGTAATACCATCACTATTCAACAAGTAGGCGGAACTAACTGGGTAGGCGGTACTGCCGTAGATCCAGCAACAACAGTCTCCGGAGCTAGAAGTGGAACTACATCTATAATATATGGCGGAACCACAACATTAAGTCCAGTGACACCTAGTGACAGTAACTATGCCACAGTGACTGGTAGTAATAATACTGTGTCTGTAACACAGACTGGTAACAATAATACCGCACAGTACAATATCACCGGAAATAGAAATAGTTATTCTAGCACAGTTACAGGTAATAGTAATCAAACTAAACTAACAATGAATACTAGTTCTGCAGTTACCAGCGGCACTAACATCGATGTCACTGAAACTATCATTGGTGATAGCAATATGATCATACAGGATATAAATTCTACACAGTTTACTTCCACAACTTCAATTGAAGGATCTAATAACCAAGTAACCGCCAGTACTACCACTACCGGTATATTGAGTAGTATTACTAATACTATTGACGGTAATCAAAACGTTATCAATATCCAGCAAGCAGATACAGGTAGACATATTGTAGTATTAAACACCGTGGGAGATTACAACGCTATTACTACTCAACAGCAGGGAACAAACAACAGTACTATTAATATTAACACAGAAGGCAGCAACAATACTGTTACTGTGCGTAGTACTAATGCTGGTAGTATAACTAGTCCGATGACTGCTATAGCGAGATAATAGATGTTGAAGTACCTAGCGGCCGTATTAATGTTAACGACATTAAATGCGTGGGCAGGTATTGGTGTCGTTTTAGACAACAAGGGTGCTTCCTGTGAAATACAGCGTGGCAAAAGCAAATTGAATGGACAAAAGGGTGCTGAAGTCGAATCAATGGATACCTACGTCACTGGCTCCTGCGTAAGTAACATACAATTCAAAGATGAAACCAAAGTCCGTATAACAGAAAATTCTAGGCTTCTCATAGACGACTTCGTCTTCGATCCCAAGAAGTCTGATGCAGGTAAGTTAGCTATTAAAGCCGCTATGGGAACTATACGCTATACCAGCGGCCAAATCGCTAAAAATAATCCTCAAAGAGTCAATGTCAAAACTCCTACAGCTTCTATCGCAGTACGAGGTACTGACTTTACTATGACTGTGGACGAGGCCGGACAAAGTTTGGTAGTTTTAGTTCCTAGCTGTAAAGATGAAAAAGATGTTAAACAATTCGAACTAGATGAACAACGTTGCAAGGTTGGAAAAATAGAAGTTACCACATCTCTAGGTACAGTAGAACTAGATAAAGCCTTCGAAGCTACATTTGTATCTAGTTCTAATTCTATGCCTACACCACCTACAGTTATTAATACCATCGAAGGAAAAATTAATAATAATCTAATTCTTGTTAGACCTCCAGAAGTACAACGTGCTATTGCTTCTGCTAGTAAAAGTAAACGTGAGCAAGAATTAGAAGAACTAGAAGCTGAAGCACAGCGTCAATTACAACAGAGAATCGATAAATCCAACGAAGAACAGCCCAGTGCGGCATTATTGCCTTACACGTTTGCCACTGGAGCCAAAGGTTGCAATCCGTCAACTAATATCTGTGTAAACTGGGAAAACCCAGATGGATCGGACATCCAGAGCAGAGGTAAAGGAGTAGCTTTCCGAAAAAATGAAGATCATTATGCCGAAGTTAAAACACTAGGATATGCTTCAAATTCTAATATCACTATCATACACGACGATCAGCCAGATACTATAATCATAGGTAGCGGCGATCCTAATGGTAATACGATATACATTAAACAAAATTCTGGCGTATTAAAGAGACCTCAATGAAAAAACTGTTGGCAATATTATTATTATTTTTTTCCACGGTAGCTAACGCTGCGTTGACTGATATTAAATTCGGAAGATATCAAATAGCCGATAGCCAATGGAATGTCAGCGCCTGTTTGTATACAACTACTTGCCAAATTTATAGTAAACAACCCGGAACAGCATATAAGATTCCTTGGACCAGTGGTCAGGTGCAATGGTCAACTGGAGACTACGTAAAATTTGAGTTAAGCGGAAATGGATCATTTCCATATACGGCAAAACAATACGACAGCGCCGGTAATTTAAAATCTACACTAGGCAGTGGTAAGATCGTCAATATGGGTCCGGATTATTTCTTTTTCGTTGGCAGTGATAATAATACTGGACAACTGTTTAGTGGAAGTTCGGGGATGAGCAATACTTCGGGAGTAACATGGACAGGTACACTGAATCCTACAATTCAACAGGCCGATACATATGCCAATGCCACATATTCAACAGTTCCGCTATCATCGGGCCAGACAGCAACGACAACTCCGAGCTCGTCAACACCAGCACCAACACCAACAGCGATTTATAATTCAAGTTCTGGCGTATATATTACTAATCATTATCCTACCAGCAATAACAGTCCTTACGGAGAAGGAGCTGCTAATGCTTTTGATAACAATCCGAATACCAAATATTTAAATTTTGACAAACAGAATGCGGGCGTCACAGTTAAATTAAATGCAGGCCGTGTGGTAAAAAGTTTTACATTGACCACAGCCAATGATTTTCCTGGCAGAGATCCTACTAGTTATAAGCTCTATGGTAGTAACGATGGTACAAATTGGACTTTAATACAAGAAGGAAATTTATCATTGAGCGATAACAGATTCTCTACAAGTTCACAGATTTCTGTTACGAATACCACCGCCTATGTTTATTATTATATTTTCTTTCCAACAACAAAGGCAGGAACAGGCTGCGGATTAAATTGTGATAGTATGCAGATCGCAGAAATTACCTACTATTATGATGCCAATGACACTACTACATCAACCGCCACAGGTTCAACCGTGAGCAACCCTGGGTCTTATTGCTGCGGTGGGTCCGGAACAGCCTTTAATATAAATTCCACACATCAATCAAAAATCAATACATTCGTGAATAGAAGTACCAGCGATAGTCAAGTATACATAGACCAAATTGGAAATTCTAATACTATCACTGTGAATCAAACTGGCACAAGAAACAATTATGCAGAATATAACGGAAACGGTAGTTACAATAATGTAACAATAACACAAAGCGGAACCGTTAACACGCAGGTAAATTATGCCGAGGTTAATATCACAGGAAATTCTAATAACGTAGATATAACTCAACAAAGCACCGGTGGCGGAAAAGGTGCTTTTATCACAGTCAACAACAATAACAATGCTGTAACATTACAACAAAAAGATTCCGGTAGTCATTACGCCAATATCATAGTCAGTGGGGGTAGTAAAACTGTAGATGTGTTACAACAGGGTTCTGCTAGTCATATGGCTAACATAAATCTTTCAGGCAATCAAACAGGGTTAAATCTAACACAGAGCGGTTCAACACAGCAATTCTACAGTATCACACATAACTGCTCTACAGCTGGAGGTTGCGGAACTATCACTGTACAGCAAGGACAATAAATAGTTTATTGTGAAAAAAGTTCTAGCTCTATTATTCGTCTTTCCCTGCTTCTCTATGGCCGAAGAACCTATAGTAGTAGAAAAACCTGTAGTATGTGGTCAAGTCAGCTCTGTATTAAATGGTCTCAAAGACACTTATAAAGAAGAACCTATTTGGGTAGGCAATGGAAACGATCGAAGTAGATATAGTTTATTTGTCAATCCGAAGACTGGAGCCTTTACTATTTTACAATTCAACAATGAAATCGCTTGTTTGATAGGCACCGGTGAATCTAGTCTAAATCTACCCACAAAGCCCACACTTTAACATCAGCTTTTTGCGGTAAATAGTTGATGTTGAAAAAAATCCTTACCAGCCCGTGGACAGCGGTCATAACATTGGCACTTATTGTAAGCATAAGAATCGCCGATCCTGTCTTTCTAGAAAGCGTAAGACTACGCTATTTCGATACACTGATCACTAACAAAGCACCTACGGAAAATAATATCGTCACAGTAAACATAGATGAAAGTGCTTTAGAAATACATGGTCAATGGCCGTTTAAGCGTGATATCTACGCTAACTTAATTGAGGGTCTCTATCGAAGAGGTGCCGGTTTAGTAGTGTTTAACGTATTAATGACAGAGCCCGATCGCCAAGACGGCGACGGAGATTTAGCCGCCACACTTAACGACTTTCCTGTAGTCCTTCCTAATATGCCTGCAGATCGAATGAAGAATGTTCCTCGACAACCGGGCACAGCAGTGATAGGTGCAGAACATTCAGAAATGATCGTAACTTATCCAGGAATCATAGCTAACGTAAAAGATATAGAAAGTAGAGCCAAGGGAGTAGGAGTGGTTAACACACTGCCCGAAGTCGACGGAGTCAATCGTCGAATGCCGTTGGTCATAGCGGTAAATGGTCGTGTTTATCCTAGCCTTGCTATGGAGGCACTTCGTGTAGCATCCGGCGATTCTACTACACAGATCAAGCTCAACGAAAACGGTGTTGAGAAAATGCGTATACCCAAATTTGGTCCAATCACCACAGACAGCCTGGGCCGTGTGTGGATCGACTGGAGCCAACGAAGCCAATCAGTATCTATGACCGAACTACCTAAAGACTTTGGTGGTGCTGTGGTTATCGTAGGTGTGGCCGCAGCAGGTTTAGGTAATCCTGTGCCTACGGCAGTAGGATCAGTTTGGCCGCATGAAGTTCAAGCAGCTCTGCTAGGCACTATGTTTAACAATGTGGTCATAGAGCGTCCAGACTATGCCGATAGTCTAGAAATTATTACACTGGCCCTAGCAGGTATTTTATTGATATTTTTAACGAGGTATGTATATGCGGGTTTGGCAACAACGATCATACTTATTGGCGGCAGCGCTGTCGGCAGTTGGTATATGTTCAATAATTTTCTATGGCTATTTGACGCTACTGCCCCTGGAATTGGCCTACTTGTGGTCGCTCTGCATGCCTATGGTGTCAAGTTTGTAAGTGAGTTTTTACAAAAACAAGCAATCAAGAAACAGTTCGCTGGCTACTGCTCTAAAGAAGTAGTAGAGATGCTACAGAAAGATCCAGACTTAATCAAGCGTGGTGTTCGCAAAGACGTATCAGTTATGTTTAGTGACTTGCGCGGCTTCACACCAATTGGCGAACACTACGGTGATGACGTTGCTGGCCTGGGCAAGTACATGAACGGTTACATGGATGCTATCAGTCGTCCTATCATGGACAACAAAGGTATGGTTATCAAGTATGTAGGTGATGCGAGTATGCACATACATGGTGCTCCTATTGAAGATCCTAACCACGCTCGTACAATCGTTGCTGTTGGCTTACAGATGTTAGATGCTGTTGATGCTTACACTAAAGAAATGGAAGCACAAGGCTTACCGCCTGCGGCTATGGGTTGGGGTTGTAACACCGGCATCGGCTTCATCGGTGAGATGGGATCAACTGATAGACACAGTTATGACATCCTAGGTGACATGGTTTCAACAGCCGCACGTTTAGAAGCACGTTGTAAGGCGTACGGAGTACTTAACATAATCGGTGCGGAAACCTACAATCGTACTAAAGATGATTTCTTTTATCTGATGCTAGACAACTTACAACCAAAAGGTAAAACAGTAGCCGATTTAATCTATACAGCATTACGTCCAAAAGGTGCAGATTACTCTAAAGATAAGATCAAACACGATGAGATGCATGCATTGTATAAAGCCAAGAAGTTCGACGAAGCAGCCGCTATATGTAAGACCATGAAAGGAACCTTTGACAGCCAGATGGACAAGTATTACAAGATCTGGATCGAGCGTTGCGAATTCATGAAACAGCAGGACCTACCGGAGAATTGGAATGGTGAATTTATTGCTCACGAAAAGTAATCCATTTGACGATTATATTGGACAATGGTTTGATCTTTGTATATGGATGATGTTACAATATCACTATATGCCTAATTATATGATAGGCAAACAAGACGAATGGAAAGAATGGGTCGGCAGCAGTCTTAACGGTTGGCGGCATTATAGTATTTGTAAATGATTTCAAAATTTATTTTATTAACCGTAATGACGGTTTACAGTTCTTTTGTTTTTTCAAAATCTATCACCGCACAGTCGTGGCTAGTAGCTGATAGAGACGAGAAAATAATAGCTGGCGAAAATATCAACGAAGTTCGAAGCATCGCTAGTATAACAAAATTAGTTTCGGCGATGGTTGTATTAGATGCACAGCAAGATCTCGATCAATTTCTAAAACCGTACACTCGTAGAGAACTTATACATCTGTCTATAGTAAGATCTGATAACAATGCTGCAGATTCATTATGCAAACATTATCCTGGAGGTTATACTAGTTGTGTGGCCGCTATGAATCAAAAAGTTAAAGATTTAGGTTTAACGAACACCAAATTTACAGATGCTACTGGGTTAGGAGTTATGAATATCAGCACAGCCAAGGAATTAATCAAGATAATAGTAACTGCTAGCACATATCCTGAATTAGTTCATGCTAGTAAAATGAGTGCTGTTAAAATCGAAGCGAAGAAAAAATGGTTAGTGTTTCGAAACACCAATCCTATCATCGGTCAACGGCATGATTTTATTATCAGTAAAACTGGATATATCCGTGCATCGGGAGGATGTATTGTTATGATGTTAGATACAGATATAGGAAGAAGAATCGTTGTGGTGCTAGGATCTAAAAATACTCACACTAGAATACCAGAAGCTGAATTTATTACCTTTATTAAAGATTAACCTTCGCCGGACGCTGCTGACTTTTTGTTTTCTTCTTTTTCGTTGTCAATGTCATCTCTGCGACTAAATGGTTTTTTATCATCAGCCGTGTCTTTTTTCATTACTTGTTTGTTAATTTCAGCTTCGGCTTCAACACGCTCATACTCTATGGTCTTACCACGTAGGTGCAGTACTGTATTAACCTTTTGATTTAAACGAATTAAGTCGTTGTCTAACATACGGATACGATCGATTAGAGCAACTAGAACCGTGTTAGCCTCGCTGATCACTGGTTTAACTTCTTTAGTACACCATTCCCAGACATACTTGATGATCCATCCCATACCTACAGCCATAACTATAGGGAATCCATATTTGTTAATCAGTTCAACGACATCCATCACTTAACTCCCTTCCATACCCCCCACGGGTCCCATACTTTCTTTTCGGGCTTCTTCGGCTCATAGAAATACCATATAGCCACGGAAACTAAAACTAAACATTCTAATAAGTAAAAAACTAAAAATGCTTCAAATAACATTATCCTATTAAAGGTCTAAAGGTCTGAATCACAGGTTTCCAAGCTACTTCGTAGCCCGCAATGAACCCTATGATAAATCCCACGACCGCTCCTATCGCTAAAGATTTATACAGATCTTTGTCATGCCATATAGGCTGACGTTTTAAATATTCTTTGGTATGTTCGGGTAAACTATCATACCATTCATTAAGTTTGCTCACGTTCTGTGGCTCCTTTAACTATAAAATTTTCAAGCTCACATACTTTGATCAACATCTGGCGACCATTTACATTTACTAATTTGAAATAGTCTCCGCCTTTCCACCCTAACCTATCAGAATTAAATTCTTCATCTAGGAGGATTCCTTCCGGCCTACAATCCCAATTATAATCTATGTATAACAATTTTAATCCCTTCTTGCATCGTTTTTGCCATCTGCTCTAGCTATCCGTTCTGCATCAGGACGTAGTCCTAGGGCATTTGATACGATTGTGTCAATTCGGATTACATCGTGGTTCATGGTTTTTACACGATTGTCTAGAGCGATAATGATACCTTTCATCCCATTGATGCTACCCAATACTCCTTGCAACAATAGTTTGATAGTTAGATATACAAAATAACCACCTGCTAGTGCTACAGCGATTGGAAAACCCAAATCACCTATAAGTTTGAAGATATCGTTCATATTTCGCTCCGTTTTATATCTGTATTTAACCACTTGACAAGAATAATCGTTGATGCTATAATATGCATATATTATAAGAAAGTGTCTTTTATGCGTGTACAGCTCGTATCTGATCTGCATTTAGAGTTCGCAGATATTAACATCCAAAATCAAAACAATGCTGATGTTTTGATTCTTTCTGGCGACATCATGGTTGCTAGTAAGGTCAATCTGCCCAATAGCGAGTATGGTATCCGTTTCCGTGATTTCCTAAAGCGTTGCTCATTCCAATTTCCTCATGTTGTCTATGTTGCTGGCAACCACGAGTTCTACAGCGACGGCAAGTTCTTTGCTGGTCTTGACGAGCTTCGTACTGCCTGTGCTGTTCATGATAATGTCTACTTCCTAGAGCGTGATATGAAAATCATCGACGATATTGTGTTCGTCGGTGGTACACTGTGGACTGACATGAACAAGTATGATCCGCTGACACTACATGCTACTCGTGATATGATGAATGACTATCGTGCCACTGTTAATGATCAAGCCGGCTATCGCAAGTTAAAGCCTGCGGATACTGTGGAGCGTCATAAGCTCACTGTAGAATACATCAAATTAGTTGTCAGTGAAAACAAAGACAAGCGTTGTGTAGTAGTCGGTCATCATAGCCCTAGCTTTCAGAGCTGTCATGAACAATACCGGCATGACCATATCATGAATGGTGCTTATCACAGTGACCTTACAGATATCATGCTGGACAATCCACAGATCAAATTGTGGACGCATGGTCACACACATCATCCATTTGATTATCAAATAGGTGAATGCCGTGTGGTCTGTAACCCTCGTGGTTACGATGGCTACGAGAATACAGGGTGGAATCCTAACAAGATAATTGAAGTATGAAAAAAATCTATTACGAAAAGGTAGGACGCAAATATGTCCCAGTTTCAGAATATGATAGCGAGTTCTTGGATGCTTTTCCTAAAGGTAACCATCTCGTTATGTGTTACCCTGGCGGTGTTAGTCGTCGCTTCAGGATTGATCCGGCCCTGGCTCCAATGATTGCCGCAGGCAGATATGCTGAAGATGCTATCTGTCGTTCTATAGCCAAGGCTGCTGAACTGCGTCCTCCACGCACACCTATCACTGAAACGCAGAAAAAGGCATGGAATCAATTAGCTGAAGCGTTTGGAGATGAGCT
>JACCEC010904581.1_pt1 | contig 27751 bp, 7 predicted proteins | sample 7450121 | NCBI WGS metagenome assembly JACCEC01 (sample SAMN15323455, study PRJNA562643) | freshwater metagenome | isolation source: river surface water | place: USA:Blue River Watershed | collected 2017-08-18 | reverse complement strand
TGCGGATCAAGGCCGTCAGTGCGGCCGGCGAAACGCCGGTGTCGAACGAACTCTCCGGCGAACCGATTGTGGGGTCGTCGCTGCTGACCATAGTGGCCGTCAACAGCCTATTGAACGGTCTCTCGGTGGTGTTTGACCGGCGGGCGGCGGGCGTACCGGCCAATGGAACCAACTACTACTATTCGTTGGACGGGGGCAACACTTTTGCGAATTCCTTGCAAAACGTCTCGCCGGTCACCTTGACGGGGTTCACAACTCCGGCGACGTACCAGGTGACGCTGCGCACCCTGAATTCTGCTGGAAAGGTCGTGGTATCGAACACGATCGAGGGCTCCCCATACATTTTGCGGAGTGCGCCGACCATTCGGCAAATTACCAGTATCGACAACGGTCTGCGCATTGACTTCGACGAATCGGCAGGTGGCTTCCCGTCGACGACGCTGTCGTACCTGTATTCGCTGGACGGGGGGGCTACGTTTGTGGACAGCTCGGCCAACACGCAGTCGCCGATAACGGTGAGAGGGTTGACCACTGCAGGTACGCGGTATGTGGTGTTGCGAGGGCGCAGCGTGGCGGGAGCAACGCCGCCGTCGAACGTGGTGGAGGGTCGACCGTACGTGGTGTGGCAGGCGCCGGAGGTGGTGTCGTTCACGACGACGTACACGAGCGCGGCGGTGGAGTTCCGTCCGTCGGTGGGCGGCTACCCCGCCATCACACACTACGTGTACTCGTTGGACGGTTGGAAGACGTCGGCAAATGTGCCTGCGGGTGCCGTTAGTGCAACCACGGGCACGATCCAGGTTGATCTGACGAATTTATCGGAAGGAACGACGTATTTCATGGCCATTCGCGGTGTCGACGAGAGGACAGTATTTAGTGAAACCGCTGTGCAAACGGTCACCATGAAATCGGTGGGCCGGTTTTTCCAGACGACGATGAACGGGGCGACGAACCGGAACCGTCCGATCTTCGTGGGGGAGCAGCCGAAGTTTGTCAAACTGCCGTCGGCGTCGGTGGATGGCACGGAAACACGGAAGGAGAGGTGGATGCGCATCATGGAAATGATCAAGGGGATGAGGTAAATAATTTGGTATTTTTGGCGGTAAAATAACCATTAAATGTGAATGATATTTATATAGCAATTACCCTACAGCTACGCGTAGAACAAAATGCCAATCAATGGATTAGCAGTGGGTTACACAAGTGCCAATCCAGCAAAAACCAGTTATTCCTACACAACCAACTACGGAAATACATGGACAACTGGACCTTCTATTACCGGTGCGGACAACTTGTATCCGATCACCGTGGCCACCAACGGTAACTTGTGGATTATGGGAGGGTACTCGGGCAAATTGGTATATGCGTACACCTATTTTGGTGATACATTCGGGAGTTGGACAGTAGCCACGGCCCCTTTTGCTGCAGCGGGTACGTCAACGATATTGTACGCGAACAACCTTTGGGTTTGTGGTATACAACAATCATCCAGTTCTTCTTGTCCCGCGATGTGGTCCACCAATGGAATTAATTGGACACAGGGTACGTTTGCAGCAGGAAGTTCGTTTCCGGCAAATTCAACCATGTCGGGTCTGACGTACACAAATGGATTTTGGTTACTGTTCAAGGAAACAAACAACAACGGTACACAGGCATTAAAATCATATGACGGAAAAGTGTGGAATTCAATTACCACTGGTATTGAAGGAGTTAACGGATGCGCTTCCAATACCACAGGAAATGTAATTGTGGCAATTGGAACAAACTCCAACAATACAAAACAAGTTCAATGGTCCTACACGCTTGGAAATACCTGGTCAACCTATCCCACAGGAACATGGGGAGTGGTGGGACGACGAGTGGATTTCAATCCGAAAACATCTATTTTTTACGGAGGCGGACAAGATACAGGGACAGGGTCAAACAAATCGATAAAAACAACAGTAGACGGAAACAATTGGGTCGACGGCGGCACAACAACTGCAATTCCATACAACACCGTCGCTACCAAAATATCTCCTTTGGGTAACCTTTTTGTGGGTGCTGATCAATATATTTATAATTACGTGGGTACATCGACCACGAATTTAACCACGTGGATATCCAATTCGGCAACGTTTGTAGTGCGAGATTTCGCGTTTTATGCGCCAGTCGTAACAGGTTCGCCGCCACCCATCAACAGTGTCACTCCCCAATTGAACGCCCTGCAAGTCAATTTCGGTGTCACAAGTGATGGCAGTCCTTCGGTGACGAGCTACCAAGCGTCAACCGATAGCACGTTTGCCAGCTCTGTGTTTTCGGCCCCCTCCAGCCCTATCACCATCACGGGATTGGCCGCACAAGCCTACACAGTCTATGTACGCGCGGTGAGCGCCACGGGGCCATGGACATCCACCAGCAACAGCTCCGGTCCCTACACTCCACAGTACGCCGGCAGCGTCACCGTCAGTGCCGTTACCAACACCTCGCAATTAAACGCGTTGGATTTGACCTTCACCACGCCCGTTCCCGGCAACCCCGTGCCGAACACCTACGCCTACTCGGTCAACGGCGGCAGCACCTACGCCAACACGACGCTGACCTCGTTGACGGTCACGGGGGTGCCCAGTGCCCAAGCCACGGTGGTGGCCCGGTCCGCCAACATCGGCATCTGGATGTCCCCCGTGTCCAATTCGGTCACGGTGTCGCCCTATTACCAAGGCTCGGTGTCCGTGGCCGTGGCCATTCCGGCCAATTACGCCCTGAACACCCTGAGTCTCACCTTCACCACGCCGGTGGTGGGCAACCCGGCGCCCAACGTCTACTACTACTCGGTGGACGGCGGGGCGTCCTTCGGCAACTCGTCCTTGTTGACCACGGCCACGGCCACGGGGCTGCCCAGCGCGCCCATCAGCGTGGTCGCCCGTTCCGCCAACATCGGGATTTGGACGTCCCCCTCGTCCAGCACCGTCACGTTGACGCCCTACTACCAGGGCGGCGCGCCCACCATTGACTCCGTGGGGCTGCAGAGTGCCTCGTACACCATGTCGTTTCCCAACAACTATACGACGCCGGTGACCGGACAAAACGCCAACACCAGCAATTTTGGCGCGGCGTGCTCTAATTACGCCCCCACGGGCAACCAATTGATTGCCTTCGCCAACGCAAACGGGCTGTTTTTTCTGCGGTACGTGAACGGCGCGATCAGCGGTTCGCTGGGTTTTGTCACCCGCAGCTTCGACATTGCACCTCCCCACGCAACCTGGGTCATGGCCTGCGCCTTGACGGCAGCGGGCACACGCCTGATCATTTCGTGCAACAACTACCAAAATGTGACCACAGGAACTGTCTATTTTGCAAACTCCACGGCCCTGCTGAACGGCACCGGCACGTCATTAACCTTCACACGAACGTTGGACACCACCGTGTCGGCATGCGTGGCCTCGCTCGCCGTGACCGCTGACGGGAGTCGGTTGGTTGCAAGCACCATTGGCAACGCCGACGCCAATTACGTTGGCAAGATTCTGTTTTCCACTTGGAATGGTAGCAACTACAGCGTTTGGACCGAAGTGACCACGGCTCCCGCTGCAACGTACAACTACTACGGCATCGACATTACAGGGGACGGAACACGCATTATATATAGCGCCAACGGAAATAACTCTGTAAATTTGGTTTTTTGGGCCAATTGGAACGGCACAACCTACGGAACACCCTCCTCCACGGCCATCGCCAGCACTGCGCGCAAAGTAGCGTTCGTAGACGGAACGGCCAACGGATTCATCAGCACACCGCTGGTGGGAGGCAACCAGTACTTCACGAAAACGGGATCGGGCTACTCCTCCGGCAGTGCCGTCAGTTCTTCCGTTATCATTTCCGGCGCGTACGGTTGGGGTATGGACATTGACAACGCAGGCAACCTGTTTTTCTGGCCGTACGGCAGCTCCACCATTTACCGCACCGCCGGCATCACCCTGACTGCAAACGCCCCCACCCTCGCAATCTCCTTCACGCCCGGTAGCGCTGGCAACCCTGCCGCCACGGCCTACTACTACACGGTCGACGCGTCCACCAACTACATCAATCTGAATTCCACGACCAGTCCCGCGACCCTCCCCAATTTTCCCTCCGGTTCGCATCTGGTGCGTCTCAAGGCCAACGCGACCGTCAACGGCACCACGGTGTGGAGCACGGCCGACGCCACCTACAACTACGTCGTCATCACCGCCGGCAGCACGCCCACCATCGCCAGCGTCGTGCCGAAACTCAACGCCTTCGACGTCACGCTGAACCCGTCCACCAACGGCTCGCCCGACGTCACCAACTACCTGATTGCCTACGACTCCTCCTTCACGACTGTGGAGGCCAACCTGGTTGCCCCCAGTGTGGGCCCCACCACCATCAGCGCCCCTCTCAATCAATCCTACACCATTTATGCCAAAGCCATTGGCGGCAGCGATTGGTCGTCTGCGTACGATTCCTCCGCGGCCACACCTTTTTATGCCGGCACCGCGTCCGTCGCCGCCGTGCCGGTGGTGGCCTCGTTGAATTCGCTGCAGCTCACCTTCACAACGCCGGCAGCCGGCAACCCTCTCGCCAACGTGTATTCGTATTCGACGGACGGGGGCTTCACCTACGTGTCCGGCAGCAGCGGCGTCGTGACCGTCGACAATTTCCCGTCCTTCCAGGCGTCCACGGTCTACGCAACAGTGGGCAACGGGTCCATCTGGACTTCGGCGCCTGTTTCCACGAGCGCAACGCCTTATTACGCGTCCACCGACCCCTCGATCAACAGCGTCGACAGCAGTTTGAACAAATTGGTGGTGCAGTTCAGTGGGCCGACGACCGACGGCAACCCCGCCACGACCACGTATTTGTTTGCTGTCGACGCCAGCGCGGCCGGCAACTTCACCTACAGTGCCACGACCTCTCCTGTGACTATCACGGGACTGAGCACCAAGGGCACCCGCACGATCTACATGAAAACGGTGGGCAATCTTACGGGTACGGGGACCACCGTATGGACATCAAACATCGTGTCTTCCATGGGCCAGCCGTACGTCACGGGTACGGCACCCACGGTTTCCTCCATCCAACCCGGGCTCAACACACTCACCGTGAATTGGAACGCTTCCACGGACGGCTTCCCCGATCCCACGAATTATGTGCTCTCCTACAGCAGTGCCTTCACCACGGAAGAGGCCAACATCGCCATGCCAGCCGACTTGTCGGCCACCCTCGTAGCCCCTCTCAATGAGTCCTACACTGTCTACGTGAAAGCGTTGGGCGGCGACTTGTGGACATCCGCCGCGGGATCCTTGTCGGGCACGCCCTATTACGAAGGCAATGTGGTGGTGGTGGCCGCGCCGGTGGTATCGACCCTGAATGCCCTGCAGCTCACCTTCACAAGCCCCAACCCGGGCAACCCCCCCGCCACCAACTACAGCTACTCCACCGACGGCGGCGCCACCTACACCTCCACGGCGTCAACGTCGGTGACGGCGACGGGATTGCCCAGCGCCTTGTGCACGGTCTACGCCAACGTGAATTCGGGCAGCACGTGGGCGTCCACAACCCCCTACATCACCTCGGCGACGCCCTACTACCGCGGCTCCGACCCGACGTTGTCCGCTCCTCTCGTCTCCGGCATCGGCAAACTGACCGTTGCGTACACGGCCTCCTCGGGCGGCAACCCGGCGGCGTCCAACTACTACTACGCCGTGGACGTGCCCACCGCGTGGGTGCCCGCCCCCGCGACCTCGCCCTTCGACATCACGTCGCTGGCGGGCGGGAGCCACACCGTCTACTTCAAGGCCGAAGGGAACCTGGCCGGCACCGGCACGACGGTCTGGAGTTCTGCGGTGGATTCGTCGGCAGGATATGTCTACGCGATTGGCAGCACACCAACCGTCCAGTCCGTCACGCCCGGCTTGTACGCATTGACGGTGCGTTTCGCGCCGTCCACGGGGTCTTTCCCCGACCTGTCGGGCTACCAGTACGCGTTTGTCAACGCCGACGCGAGTTTTGCGAATGTGCCTTCTTTGGTGGATGGCAACACGTTTACCCTCACGGGCCTGGCCAACCAACCCTACACGGTATACTTGAGAGGATACAACAGCGTGTGGACCACGGCGGTGTCCGCCTCCGCTGCCACGACGCCCTATTACGAGGGCACTGCGGGCCTTACGGCGGTCGTGCCCGCCAACAACGCACTGCAGACGATTCAACTCGACTTTACGTCGACAGGTGGCAACCCGCCGGGCACACGGTTCTTCTACTCGTCGGACGGCGGCATCACCTACGCCAACACCACCAGTGCCACCGCCTTGGTGACCGACCTCCTCTTGAAGCAGGCCTACACGTTCACGATGTATGTGCAGTCGGCCAGTGCGGAGTGGACATCGACCGCCGTCACGGCCACGACCACGCCCTACTACGCCGGCAACACCACCGTGACCGCCGTTCCCATCGTGGGAAACACCAACGCACTCGACGTCACGCTGGGCGGAACCGACGGCAACCCAACGCGCACCACGTATTCGTATTCCACGGACGGCATCACGTTCACGGACACTGTCAACACCAGCTTCCGGTTGACGTCCTTGCAAAACCGTGCGTACACCATCTACGCCAACTCGCGGTCGGGCTCTATCTGGACCTCGACGACCACCAACGTGGTGGCCACGCCCTACTATGCGGCCACGGCAGCCACCATCAATTCCGTGACTACGGTCCAGGGAGTGTATTCAGTGGGCTTCACCAATAACGTTGTCGTTGCCAGCAATTCCAACACTCAGAATTACAACGCTGCTGCATCCGATTACGCGCCGTCGGGCACACAGCTCTTCTTTTTTGCCAATGATGCCGGCCTGCTGCACATGCGAATACAAAACGCCAACTTCACGGGGGCCACCATCGCGGCCACCACAACCACCTTCGACGTGACGCCGCCCTCCGGAACAACGAAAACAATGGCCTGTGCCATCACCTCGGACGGCAAACGGGTGGTCGTTGCCACGGGTTCGTTCCAAGGCGGCAACGGTTACCTCTACTGGGGCGACTGCACGAACCTCTTCAACGGCACGTCGACCGCCATCGCCTTCACCCGCATCCTCGACAGCACGCAGCGCAGCTACAACGCGATCGCGATGACCCCCAACGGTGCGCGGTTGGTCGCGGTGTCCGCACCAGGCACCGTGCAAGTGAGCACGTGGAACGGCACCAACTACACGGCGTTGACCAATACGTTGGACACAACCAGCCGCAATTACTACGGAGTCGCCATGACCCGGGACGGCTTGCGCATCGCCTGCGCCACCGACGACGCCTTCATTTACTGGGCGGACTGGAACGGCAGTAACTACAACGCCTTCACCACGGTAACCTACCACCCCGGCAACGGCGGCCGCTCCGTGGTCTTTCCCGACGGCACCAAAAACGCCATGGTGACTGTTCCCTACGGAAACCAACGCGAGTACGTTGTGTGGGACGGTACCACAGGCAGTTACGGAAGTGCTACTTCGATTTCCACGACCTATATTCCGGCAGAGAGCAACATCGGCTGGGGCACCTTTGCGGACAGCGCGGGCTACCTGTACACGTGGCAGTACGCGTCCAACAACCTCAACCGGACGCAGGTCACGGTGACGCAAGCGCCGTCGACCACCACCGTCGCCTTCACACCGGGCACTGCGGGCAACCCGCCGGCATTTGCATACTACTATTGGCTGGACAGTTCGGCGGCGTACTTCAACACCGGTTCCCTGTCCCCCAGCTTTACAATCAGTGGCGTGAGTCCCGGCAACCACCAGATCGCTGTCAAATCAAGCGCTTTCTGGGAATCGCCGGATTCTAACGTCTACCATTTTGCGATTACGGCCACGGGCAGCACGCCCACGGTGGCCAGCGTGGTCGTCGGAATCAACCAATTGGACGTCACAGTGAATCCGTCCACGGGCGGCACACCCGACGTCACGAACTACCTCTTTGCGTTCAATTCGTCGTTTGTGCCGGTGCAGGCCAACCTGGTGGCCCCCAACGTGACCGCCACCTTCGCGGGTCTCGCAGATCAATCCTACAACGTGTTTGTGAAGGCGATCGGCGGCAACGTATGGACGTCCGGCACGGACAACGTGACGGCTACGCCCTACTACCGCGGCAACGTGGTGGTCGTCGCCTCTCCTTCGGTGGGCAATTTGAACGCGCTCCGGTTGTCGTTCACATCCCCCTACGTCGGTAACCCCCCGACCACGGATTTCTTGTATTCGGTGAACAATGAGCTACCGGAGACCTCGCTTGCGGCCGTAAACGCAGCTGCCGAAACCTACGTGTTTAACCTGCCGAGCGCCGCCGCAGCCACGGTCCGGGCCAACGCGAAATCGGGCACCACGTGGAGCACCTTGGCGCCGGTGGTCGTGTCCGCCACCCCCTACTACAAACCGCCCACGGACCTCTCCATCAACGGGATCGACAGCAGTTTCAACGCCCTCGTGGTGCGTTTCACAGTGCCGGCCACGGACGGCCACCCCGCCACCTCCCGCTACGTCGCCTCGCTGGACGCATCCAACTACCTCTACAGCACCACGACGTCGCCGTTGGTCATCCGCAACCTCACCACCGCGGGGGAACGCACGGTGTCGCTGAAGGCGATCGGCAATTTGACGGGCACGTCCACCACGGTATGGACATCCAACGTTGCGGTCGCCACTGGACAGCCGTACGTGACGGGCAACGTGCCGACGTTTTACACGGTGGTGCCGCAACTAAACGCCTTTGCGGTGACGCTGAATGCATCCACGGGCGGCTACCCGCCGCCAACGCACTACCTAATCGCGTACGACAGCCTGTTCACCGACGTGCAGGCCAACCTCGCGACGCCCACATCGGGGAGCATCACGGCCACCCTGTCCGCTCCTCTCGATCAACCGTACGCTCTGTATGCAAAAGCGATCAGCGGCAACGTGTGGACCTCCTCCATCGACTCGTCGTCGGCCACGCCGTTCTACCGCGGCAACGTGGTGGTGGTGGCGACGCCCTCGCTGGGCAACCTGAACACGTTGCGCTTGTCGTTCACGTCGCCGTACGTGGGCAACCCGGCCATCACGAACTTCTTGTATTCGGTCAACAATGTGTTGCCGGAGACCTCTCTTGCAGCGACGAATGCGGCGGCCGAAACCTACGTGACCGGTCTGCCCAACACCCTGTGTACGGTGCGCGGCAACGGCCAATCGGGATCGGAGTGGAGCACGGTGGAACCGTACGTGGTCACGTCCACGCCCTACTACACGGGCACGGATCCGGTGTGGGCGTCGGTTTCCTCGGGCATTGGCCAACTGACAGTATCGTACACGGCGTCCACGGGCGGCAACCCGGCGGTGACCCAGCACTTCTATGCAGTGGATGCGTCCTTGACGCCGGGTGCGTGGACGTTGGCTCCTTCGTCGCCAACGACAACGTTTGACATCACCGGTTTGGCGGGCGGCAACCACACCTTGTACTTGCAATCCTTCGGCAACTTGAACGGCGGCAGCGGCAGCAGCAGCACCGTGGTGTGGTCGTCGGCCGTCGACACGTCTGCAGGCTATGTGTACATTGTCGGTTCGGTGCCCACCATCCAACGCGTTGTGTCGGGGTTGAATGCCTTGACCATCACCTTCGAACCGTCGGTGAACGGATTTCCGGCAGTCACCGACGCCGACTACGAGTACGCATTCACCAACGTCGACGGCAGTTTTGTCTCCGTTCCCACGCCGCTCGTGAACGGAAACACCTTTACGATATCGGGGCTCACGGACGCCTCCTACAATGTGTATTTGCGAGCGGTCGGCAAAACGGACAACGGAACCACACGTGCGTGGGTTTCGGCGGCAGATGCGTCGTTCGGACGTCCTTACTTGACGCCCACGGCCGGCCCGCAGAACATCGACGTCGACAGCAGCTTGAACGCGTTGGTCGTATATTTCACGAAAGAACCGGGTGGATACCCCGACGCCACCACCTACTACTACTGGTTGGACGGATCCTTTGTGGATGCGGGCGTGGCAACCTCCCCCGTTGTCATCGGCAACCTCAACGCGCCCGTCCAGCACCACATTGCACTGAAGGCGGTGTTCTTGGACAGCAATGGGGGGATAGTGTGGGAGTCGCCAGTGTCCAGCACCTCCAACGGCGAACCCTACATCGATCCCATCGCGGGACCCACCATCACCGCCGTGGACAGCAGTTTGAACGGGTTGGTGGTGCATTTTACCCGGGAGGTAGGCGGCTTCCCGTTGGCGTCGTTCTATGCCTTTTCCGTGGATGGCGGGAACACCTTCACGGAATCCGTCACCACCACGGCGTCTCCTCTCGTTATTGGCAACCTCACTACCACGGGTGCACGCGACGTGGTCTTGCGCGCGATCTTCAACGACCCCTCCAGCGGACTCCGCGTGTGGGACGCCGACAGCCCCACCGCCGTGAGCGGCCAACCCTACGTCCGACCCAACGTGGCGCCGGTTCTCCAGTCGCTGACGTCGCAGGCAAACGCCCTGTCGGTGTCCTTTCTGCCGCCCACGGGCGGGTACCCCAACCCCACGACCTATTTGTACCGGTTGGACGGCAGCAACAGCGCGTTGGTGGACGCCAACACCACCGCCTCACCCTTTACGATCAGCGGCCTCGGACAACCCGTGGCCCACACCGTGTCCGTCGTGGCGCGGTTCGTGGACCCCAGCAGCGGCGACGCGGTGTGGACCACCGAGGACTCCAACGCCGAGACGCAGTACCCGTACGTTGCCCCCTCCGTGGCGCCCCATATTGACCAGGTGGTCAGCGACCTCAACCAAGTCTTGGTCTACTTCACCGATTCGTCCGGCAGTTACCCGCCCCTGCCCAACAAGTACTTTGTCTCCGTGGACGACGGCGCCACGTTCAACGAAGTCGTGGGATCGATCGCGTCGCCCATCGCGGTGCCCTTGACCGACGTGGCGCCCCCCGACGGCTACCTCGTCCGCCTCTACGGTCAATTCGTGGACCCGCAGACGTCGCAGGCACAATGGGATTCGTCCAACTCGAACGCGGTGGCGGGATTTCCCTACATCCAGCCCACGGCGCCGAGCAACGTGGTCGTGGACAGCAGTTTCCAACGACTGGTAGTAAACTTCGTGCCACCAGCCAACGGCAACCCCGAACAACCCACCGCTTACTACTGCGGTGTCGACGGCGTCTTTTTCCGTGCGGCAGAAACCGCATCGCCCATCGTGGTCGCCAACCTGTTCACGGCAGCCGCGCGCACCATCACCTTGTACGCGGTGTTCGAACAGAGCGGAAACACGGTGTGGACAACGGATGTGTCGCCCATCACCTCGACCTCCATCCAAACGCCCTACATCATCGGCAGCGCGCCCGTTATCAACACGCTGCTGACCGAAAGCGCCTTCCACGCACTCCGTGTCTACTTTGCGCCCACGACCGACGGCTACCCCGCCCCCCTGCGCTACTACTACACGTTGGATGCAGGGAACACGTTTGTCCACGCGGGCACCACGACGTCCCCCATCGACGTCTCCGGACTCACGGTGGCCACCACATACACCGTGCAACTGCAGGCCGACAACGGCATCGGCAACACCGCCTTGTCCAACAGTACGTCGGGCATCCCGTGGGTCATCGGCAGCAAACCCACCATCCGCGCCATCACCAGCGCACCCAACAGTCTGCAGGTGGCGTTCGACGACTCCTCGGGCGGCTACCCCGCCCCCTCCGCCTACTACTACACGGTGAATTCGACGGACCCCAACGCCCGCGTGCTCGCGGCCGAAACCCAATCGCCCATCACGGTGACCGCGGGCCTCACCGCCGCGGTCGACTACACGATCCGCATTGCGGCGTTCAATGCGGCCGGCTACACGGAGTTGTCGGACCCCTCGGCGGGCAAGCCGTACGTGACCGGCGCCCCACCGGTGATCACCAACGTCTCGGGCGGCGTCGAAAAACTGATAGTCTCCGTCAACCCGCCGGTAGGCTGCTTCCCGGACCCCTTCACATACTACTATTCGCTGGACAATGTGGACTTTTTCGATGCCAACACGGCGGTATCGCCGATCGAGGTGCCGACGCCCAAACAGGCGACGACCTTTGCCGTCTACTTGATGGCACGAAATTTGGCCGGCAACACCGCGGTGTCCGATCCGGCCTACGGAACACCGCTTATCGTGGGCGCGCCCCCCGTCATCAATTCCGTCACCACCCCTGCGTTGAATGTGTTGCGTGTGGCCTTCAACCTCAACAACAGCTCCGGCACGGCCAACGACACGCTCTATTACTCCGTCGACGGGGCCAATACGTTCGCCTCCACGTCGTCGATCCAAAGCCCTCTCGATATTTCCGGGCTCTTTGTCGCCAAAGACTACGGCGTCGTCATCAAGGCCGGCAGCGCAGCGGGCAACACGGAACTGTCCAACCAAGTGCACAAAGTGCCGCTGGTGATCGCTTCCGCCCCGCAAATCCAAGCGATCACACCCGGACTCCAGCGCTTGACGGTGGCCTTCGGGCCCTCCACGGACGGCAACCCCAATCCCACGACCTACTACTACTCGTTGGACAACGGCAACACCAACGTCAACGCGGAAACCGCCAGCAGCCCGCTCGTCATCCAAAGCGGCGTCAACGACGCCGTCACCTACACCGTGCGCATCCGCGGTTACAACGCCACGACGGGCTTCACGCCCCTTTCCGACGCCTCCTTCGCCATGCCCTACGTGGTCGGCCAGGCCCCGGTGATCACCGCCGTCGACCCCAGTTTGCAACGGCTCGTCGTCGCCTTCGATGCGCCCCTCAACGGCAACCCACCGCCAACCACCTACTACTACTCCCTCGACGGCGGCAACCAGTACGTCGACGCAAACACCACGGTCTCCCCTCTCACCGTTTCCGGGTTGACCGTCTCCACGGCGTACACGGTGCGGTTGCAAGCGTTCCATCCTCTCCTTGGGAACACACAACCCTTCACGTTTGGGACTGCCGTGGCGCCGTTCAACGTCGGTAGCACCCCCGTAATCAGTCGCATAACGAGTGCCCTGCAGAGCCTCGTGGTGGAATTCACGGACTCCACGAACGGCAACCCAACGCCCTATGTGTACGTTTCGACGGACGGCGGCAACACCTTTGCAAACTCCCACGCCACCGTGTCGCCAATCACCATCGCGGGACTCACGGAGAACCGTCTTTACGACGTCCAACTCCAAGCCGTCAACGCAGTGGGCAATTCGGCCGCCTCCGCGACGGTCTCGGGACGGCCCTGGATCGTCGGCAACGCCGCCATCATTACGCAAGTGGAGAGCCGTCTGCAAAGCATCGCGGTGTATTTCACCGGCTCCACGGACGGCTATCCTACACCCACCACGTACTGGGTGTCGCTGGACAACGGCAACACGTTCACGGATGCCGCCGCCACCGCCAGCCCCATCGTTATCCACGGCCTCACGCAGGTGGCGCGCTACGACGTCGTACTGAAGGCGCAAAACGCGGCGGGCAACACGGCGCCGTCCAACACAGTGGTCGGCGAGCCCTACATCGTGGGGTCCGAACCCACAATCGCATCGGTGGACAGCAGTTACAACGCGCTCTTAGTGCACTTTGCGTTGTCCTCTGGCGGCTTCCCGAGTTTCCCGCAACGCTACCTCTATTCGTTAGATAACGGGCTGTCCTTCGTCGATGCCGGCAACGTGGCGTCCTCCCCTCTCGTGATCGCGGGATTGACGTCGCCGCAGAGTTACACCGTGCAATTACAAGCCGAGTATGTGGGCGGCAACACGTCGGTGTCCACGGGTCCAGCGCAAACCCCCTACGTGATTGGGTCGGTGCCAACCATAGTGGCCCCCATCGTCAGCCAGCGCAACGCCCTCTCCGTTGCCTTCACCCCGTCGACCAACGGCTTCCCGGCCCCCTTCGTGTACTATTCCGTGGACGGCGGCAACACGTTCGCCAACGCGGGGACGAACACCTCGCCGCTGACCGTGACCGGCCTGACGGGTCTCGCACCCTACAGCGTGGTGCTGAAAGCGGTCTACGGGCCCGCAGGCAACACCGCGGCCAGTGCAGCCGTCGCTGGCCAACCCTACGTGGTGCCTTCCGCGCCCACCATCACGCAAGTCGACAGCAGCAACGAGGCGGTGATTGTGTCGTTCACGCAGCCGGCGGACGGCTACCCGAGTCCCACGACCTACTATTACTCCAAGGACGGCGGGATCAACTTCCTCGACGGTGGCGTGGCCGCCTCCCCGCTGGTGGTGCGCGGGTTGACGCAGCACGCGGTCTATTCGTTCTCGTTGTACGCCGTGACTGCTGGCGGCGACACGGCCGTCTCCAACACGGTGTCGGGCGAACCGTGGATCGTGGGGTCGGTGCCGTCGATTGCACAAATCGACGCGAGTCTGCAGGCCCTCGTGGTGCGCTACAACCCGTCGCTGAACGGCTACCCCGCGCCGTCGGCCTACTACTACTCCTTGGATTCCACGTCGCCGTCCGATTTCCAACGCGCCACGCTGTGGGACGCCAGCAACAACCGGTTCACCATTGCGGGACTCCTCGTGAGCCGGCCGTACGCCGTGCGGATCTTTGCCCAAAACGCGGCGGGCAACACAGCGGCGTCGCCCTCGCTGAGCGGGACGCCATACACGTTCGGCAACGCGCCCGTGATCACACAAATCGACAGCGTGTTGCAGGGCGTAGTCGTCAACTACCAACCCACGGTCGGCGGCACCCCCGCGCCCGTACATTACTATTCGGTGGACGGCGGCAGCTACGTGCCGGTGAACGGCAGCGCGCTCTCGGCCACGCAGTTTGCCATCGCGGGCTTGATGCTGCCAAAAACCTATGCCGTCCGGGTGATTGCCGTGAGTTCGGCGGGCGAATTGATTTCCACCACGGCGTCCGGTGAGCCCTGGATCGTGGGGTCCGTGCCCACCATTCTGCAGGTCGACAGCAGCGACCAAGCGCTCGTGGTGTCCTTTGCGCCTTCGACGGGCGGCCAACCCGCCACGCCCACATCCTACGAATACACTGTGGACGGGGGCGCCACGTTCGCGAACACCCAAACACTCAGCAGCCCCTTCGTGATTGCCTCGCTGTCGCTCGGCACGTACGATGTGCAACTGCGCGCGGTCTACCCCGGCGGCGCCACGGCGGCCAGCGCGTCCGTGCAGGGGCAGCCCTACGTGATCGGCTCCGCCCCCGTCATTGACGCTGTGGACAGCGCCGACCAAGCACTCGTGGTGCGTTTCTCCGAAACCACGGACAGCCACCCGCTCCCGGACACGTACTACTACACGTTGGACGGCGGCAACACGTTCGCCGACGCGGCCACGACCACCTCTCCGTTCGTCATCGGCGGGTTGACCACGGCGACCGAACGCGCCGTGCAATTGGTCGCACACAACCCGGCGCTCGGCAACACGGCCGCCTCCAACGCTGTCGCGGGGACCCCCTGGGTGGTCGGCAGCGCGCCCGTCCTCGGCAACGTCGTCAGCCAGCTGAACGCACTGGTGGTGTCCTTCGCGGCATCCACGGGCGGCAACCCGGCCCCCGCCGGCTACCAGTACACGTTGGACGGCGGCAACACCTTTGCGGACGCCGGCGTGCTGCAATCGCCCTTCGTGGTCAGCAACCTCACCGTGCTGCAGGACTACACCGTGCAACTCCGGGCGGCTTACCTCACCGGCAACACAGCCGCATCCAATGCGGTGGTGGCCCGTCCGTGGATCCTCGGTTCCGCGCCCACGATCACCCAAGCGCGCGGGGCCTTCCAACGCGTGGAGGTGGAGTTCACGCCGTCGCAGGGGGGCAACCCGCCCCCCGCCACCTACTTTTACTCAGTCGACGGAGGGGCGTCTTTCCAGGACGCTGGCACGACGGCCTCCCCCTTGGTCCTGGGTGGATACACGGCACCGGCCACGCTGCAAATCCAATTGTATGCTGCCAGCGAAGCGGGCAACTCGCCGGTGTCCAACACGGTGGTGGGGGAGCCGTGGGTGGTCGGCACGGCACCGAACATCAGCCGTATCGACAGCAGCAACCAAAGCCTCGTGGTGACGTTCCGCGGACCACAAAACGGGTTTCCGGCACCGACCACCTACTATGTGTCCACCGACAACGGCAACACGTACGTGGAAGCGGGTAACATCAGTTCCCCGTACACCGTTCCGGGACTGGCCGTGGCGAAGGACTATTTCGTGCGACTGATTGCGCGCAACGCCGCCGGCAACACAGCGCCTTCGGCGGCGGTGGCTGGGCAGCCCTTCGTCATCGGGACGCCGCCGGTGCTCGCCAACACCAGCAGTGGATTGCAGTCCCTCACCGTGTTCTTCGAACCCACGCAAAACGCGAATCCTGCAGTCACCACGTACTACTACTCGGTGAATGGGGGCGCGTACATCAACGCCCAGCGGGCCACGTCGCCGATCACGGTGTCCGGTCTGACCACGGCCGGCACGTACTCCATCGCCCTGTTCGGCGCCAGCGCCTTCGGCAACACGCAGGTGTCCAACACCGTGTTCGGGGAGCCGTGGATTGTGGGAACCGCACCGCAGATCACGACCTTGACGCCCTACCTGCAAGGGGTGTCGGTCGCGTTCGCTCCCTCCACCGGCGGTCACCCCGCGCCGCAAACCTACTACTTCTCCGTCGACGGCGGCAACACCTACGTGGACGCGCAGACCACGGTCTCCCCAATCGCCATCGGCAATCTCGTCGCCGCCGCCCCCTACGCCTTCGCCTTGAAGGCCTACAACGACACCGTGGGCTTCACCGCCAACTCGGCCGTGAAAACCGCCACCCCCTGGGTCGTTGGCGGCGCACCCGTAGTGTCCAACGTCGCGTCGGCAGTCAATGCGTTGGTGGTGTCCTTCGTCGGATCCACCGGCGGCAACCCACCGCCCACCACGTACTCCTACACGTTGGACAACGGGATCACCTACGTGAACATGAACACGACGGTGTCGCCATTCACCATAGGGATTTTGACGACCGTCGGACCCCGCACGGTGCAACTGGTCGCCACCAACGCTGCGGGCACCACGGCCCCCTCCAACGCGGTGTCGGGGCAGCCCTTTGTCCGCGGCGACCGCCCTGTGATCACCCGCATACAGAGCGGCTACCAAAGCCTCTCCATCGAATTCGACGCGAGCGGCGGATACAACGGCTACCCCGCGTTGACCACCTACTTCTACTCGCTGGACGACGGAGCCACCTACACGAACGCACACACGACGCAATCGCCCATCGCGGTGTCCAACCTGTTTTTGCCGCTGCCCTATACCGTCCGGCTCATGGGCTACAACGCCGCCGTGGGCAACACACAGCCCTCCTTGGCCGTCGTCGCCACGCCCTATATCATCAGCAGCGCGCCCAACGAGGTCAGCGTCACCCCCGCCTTGGAGTCCCTGGTCGTCGAGATCGACCCCGCCACCGACGGGTACCCCGCGGCCTACACCTACAAGTATTCGCTCGACGGCGTCGCCTACACGGACCTGCAGTCCAACAGCACCACCATCACCGTGCCGCAACTGACGGAACTGCGCCGCTACACCGTCTCCATCGTGGCCGTCAACAACGCCGGCACCTCCTCCCCTCTCGTTGTCCAAGGTACACCCTACATCGTCGGCAGTGCGCCCACGGTCGCCTCCGTGCAGGACGTCCCCAACGGCATCGTGGTGCAGTTCGCGCCCTCCACCGGCGGCAACCCCTCTCCGTCCACCTACTACTACTCCCTGAACGGAGGCACGAGCTACGTGAATGCCAACACCGCCGTGTCGCCGCTGGTTGTGACGGGCCTGCTGCCGGCCCCCTACGCCTTCCGACTCAAGGGCTTCTCGCCGGCCACTGGGTTCACGCCCGCCTCGTCCCCCGCGGTCTTCGGCAACGTCTCCGGGGTCGGCAGCGCGCCGGTCATCACCAGCATCGCGGGCGTACAAAACGGACTCATCGTCAACTTCCAGCCCTCGCTCGGCGGCAACCCGCCGCCCACCACCTACTACTATTCGCTGGACGGCGGCGAGTTCGTCGACGGCCACGTACAGGGCTCCCCTCTCATCATTACTGGACTCAACGTCATCAAATCGTACGCCGTGCAAGTGTTCGCGGCCAGCGAGGTCGGCAACACGGCCGTCTCCCCCGTCGAGTACGGCATGCCCTTCCTGGTGGGCGGCCCGCCCTCCATCACCGGCCTGGTGGTCGACGAAAACGCCCTCACACTGACCGTGAACTTCTTGGAATCCGGCGGCAACCCACCCCCCGTCGCCTACGAGTACTCCCTGGACAGCGGCGCGACCTACGTCAATGGCAACACGGCGCATTCCCCCATTGTTATCCAAAACATCGACCTCTTCGGATCGTACACCGTCACCGTGCGCGCCATCTACGCGTCGCCGCCGTCGCAGAGTGCCTCGTGGACCAGCAACCGCGTCGAACCCGCGCCTCTCGTTCTCTCCGTCACCACGGACTTCAACGTCCTCACCGTCGCCCTGCAGCGCCCCGACCCCGCCCATTACCCCGCCCTCGAAGCCTACTACTATTCACTCGACGGAGGCGCCACCTACGTCAGTGCGGGCACCAACCAGTCGCCCATCGCGGTGACGGGCCTCGACAGCGGCACCACGTACGCCGTCCTTATCCGCGGCAAAAACGTGTTCGGCCTCGACACGGAAGCCGCCGCCATCACGAGCACCACGCGGTCCGTAGCCAATTTCTTCGTGAATGCCATGAACCCTGCAGGCAACCGCCGGCGCCCCATTTTTGTCGGCCCACAACCAAAATTCACGGTGCTGCCCACCGGCAACAACAACAACGCCAAAAACACCAGCCAAAAATACTCCGATTACGTCAACGGACCCCACGCAACACGCCGGTAAACCGACGCGCAACATGGCCCATCGAATAGGAGTTAAAGAAACATATTCGTATTTCTGCAACGCATATGTTTCGTTTGTGACGATACCCCCCCCACTTCTCCATCCGTCTCTCCTGCTTATCCCCTCCCCCTCATGGCGGCGACCAACTGTATCTTCCTGTGTATTTTCAACAACCCCGGCTACGTCGATTTGGGGTTTCTGCTCATCGAGAGCATTTTTCTGTACGGACGAATCGATGACTGCACCGACGTCGTTGTGTACACGTCGTCGGCCTTTGTGCAACGCTTTCGCCAGAGCCATTTGTGGAACCCACGCGTACGGTTCGCCGTGCACGACGGCTACGCGACCGTCGACGCCGCCTGCAAAGCGCGGTTGGACCTCTTCCACTTGCCCCTCATCCAGCAAGCCCAGTACACCAAATTTCTCTATTTGGACACCGACGTCCTCGTCAAGTCCGATCTCCGTCCTCTCTTTGATTTGGCCACGGAGGACGTTCTCTACGCCAAACGCGAAGGAACCATCGACTGCGAAAGCGATTACTGGGGAAGGACCCTGTTTGGGCCACGACTTCTCGACGAATACGGGCCCGAAGTCCCCGCGTTCAACAGCGGCGTCCTCCTCTTCCGCAACTGCGAGACCATGCACTCGCTGTTCGACGCCATTCGCCGAGACACGGCGCAGCGTCCCGACGACAGCACGTTCCACGACCAACCCTACTTTGTGTACCATGCGTTCCAAATGCGTTGTTACAACAACTACACGCTCGACCCCTTCGTCGGCTTGAACGACCACGACGTGCACTCCCGCCACATCGTCCACCATTTTTCCGGTTGGCCCGGCCACCACGAACACAAGTTGGCACACATGCACCGATTCCTTGCACAAAAACAGGCCGAGGAAGCGGAAAAAACGAAAGCCTTGGCAACGCAGGTCATCCACGAGTACTTGATGCCGATCATTCACCGACTGGGCGAACCTCTCGAGGGCAACCTGTTCACGCGCCACCACTCCACCGAATTTAGCGACGTCTTTCTGCACAAAATCTACAATTTGCATACCCTCGCGGCCAGCTCACACATTCAAAAAGTCCTGGAAATCGGATTCAACGCGGGCTTTTCGGCGCTGTTGATGCTGTTGGCCAATCCGCGCCTGCAGTTGACGGCGGTGGACATCGCTGAACACGCCTACACGCGACCGTGCTACGAGGTCCTCCGGCAGATGTTCGGCGACCGCATCGAGTTGTTGGTCGGCGACAGCACCGAGGTCCTTCCGCGGATCAAATCGGATGCAGCCACCGCAGCACCGGAGTACGACCTCATCCACATCGACGGATGCCACGACCCCTCGGTCGCCCACGCCGACATCGTCAATTCCTACAGTTTGTCGAAATACGGCACGGTGCTGGTGATGGACGACTACGACTTCCCCAATTTGCATGCGCTCTGGGACGCCGCCGTCGATTTTTACCGCCTGCCACCACTCGATGTGCCGTTGTTTCCCTGCCGAGAACACGACGTCCGCCAAGTGCAGCCGTTCGCGCCATGAGCGGCATCCCCACCCCAACAATAACAACAACTCCAACCGGACAACAATTTCTTGTCTTGTCGTAGTGTATATTTTCCGTTCGGTCTATCCACTACGACAAGTGTTTGCGTACTGCAAAATGTGGTCTCGATTTCCCTTCCGCCGCACCACCTTGCGCCGCCGTAGCGCCCGCCGCCAACGCGGTGGCTACATCGCCAGCAAAGACGCCAGTCGGCTGTCCAGAATGCGCAGTCGCCAATCCATGACTCCACGATCACAGATGAAGGGACGTCGCGAGGACCGCTTTTCACACAGACGTTTCCGCAATCGTGCCGTCGACACGCACAAATAAAGGGTGTGTGGTCACTTGTTCTGCATTTCCTGCTGTAGTGGCTGTTGCTGCTGTAGTGGCTGTTGCTGCTGTAGTGGCTGTTGTTGCTGAAGCAGGGTTTGCTTCAATTTTTCCAAATACAAAATGGCGTCCATGTGTTCTTCCTGGGCGTGCTGCACCCAATCCAACACATCCAAGTCCTGGCGGTCCAGGTCGGTGCCGTATTTTTGTTTGCCGAATTGGGCACGGTCCATGAATTTTTCGATGACCGTGCGCACAATGCTGTCGGGTTGAAAGGCCGCAACATCGGGTGTGGACAAAGGAGCAGTCGTCGGATTATTCATGTAATTGTGCAGCAAATAGAAACAAATGATCAGCAGAATGACCATAACACAACGCAATTTGGCATAAATAGTTTTTGAAAAGAACTCTTTATGTGTTTTTGGAATCTTCTGACATGCTCCGCAAAATAATCCATTGCTCACACGCCATGAGAAGGTGAAAACAAAAATGATATCGGTACCATGACTCCTCCTGCAGAGTCCATTTTTGGGAAGATCGGTAATAACAGTACAGAATAAGCAATAACCCACTGTATGCTGGAACGGCAAATTCAACTTGGCGTACATAGACAATTCCGTTGCCCACGAAAACGGCAAAGGAATACTTTGCAAACAGCAGATCCATTTGACGGCGCCAAGAGTACGTCGCTTTTCTCCAATAATTCGCAGATATCAACGACGTTGCCACCAAGAGGAGCGAAAACGAGTTCAACCGCTGCAAATATGCATACCCTGCCGGCAACAAGAAAAACCCAGACGACAACACCAGCCATTTCGTTTGCGGCCAAGGAGCCACATACTTTTCCGGCAACACGCTTGGACCCAAAAAAGTCATGGCAATTTATTTTTTGAAAAATACGGGGCTATTTTTACACAATTATAAACAAAAATATACACTGGACGAACAAACAACCCATTCTTTATGTGTATTTTGGAATCTTCAGACTTATCCACAACCCCTGCACAAATGTACGGGTTCGCCTTTTACCGTTTGCACGGGGCCTTGATTGCACGAAGCGGTTGGGAAATTCGGGATTTTTAAAAATTGAGAGGTTGCAGAAAAAACATTTGTAACAATTTCACGTTCTGGGTACTTAAAGGATCACCAGAAAGGGCGAGCAAAAGTTGTCTGAAAAAAGGTAAAAAAATAGGGGATTTCAAGGACCCATGGGGGATTTTGGAGGGAGCGATTCTTGTGCTTCCTTGGGGGGGGGTCCAGGAAGGGACTCCCTTCCAAAAACAATTATAACAATTAGTGAATTTGGGTACTTAAAGGATTTCATGAAAAGAAGAGCAAAAGTTGTCTGAAAAAAGGTAAAAAAATAGGGCATTTCAAGGACCCATAGGGGATTTTGGAGGGAGCGTTTATTGTGCTTTCTTGGGGGGTCCAGGAAGGGACTCCCTTCCAAAAACAATTATAACAATTAGTGAATTTGGATACTTAAAGGATTTCATGAAAAGAGGAGCAAAAGTTGTCTGAAAAAAGGTAAAAAAATAGGGGATTTCAAGGACCCATGGGGGATTTTGGAGGGAGTGTTTATTGTGCTTCCTGGGGGGGGTCCAGGAGGGGGTTTGCAGAAAAAACAAATGTAACAACAATTTTTCTGCTGGAATTGTTTCCTCTCCATGTAACCCACAAAACATCCATTTCAAACAACATCAATCCGATTGTGCAACGAATTCCACGCCTCCAGACGACGGCGACCAGGCCCCTTCGGGGCCCCGGAGCTGTCGTACTCTTGCGTCGATCCCCTTGCAAATCCATTGTTTTCGACCAATATTGAGAGGATCCACTCGCCTCTCAATATTTTCAATTTCAAACCCATTTGTGCAATCAAACAGCCGCAACACGCAACTCACGGTGCACAAAGTCGCCAATTCACCCGCAACCTACAATTCATCAAAGTCCAATGTGAGAGGCGAACGCGAACCGTCCAAATCGGTGATTTCCATCCCCGACAAATCCATCATGTCGCCGTCGTCGATGCGAATCGCCGGCAGGGGCACGTCCTCGTCCTCCTCTTCGGATTCCTCTTCCAATTTCCGTTGCATGTTGCGCTCCATGCTGATTTCCTCCAGCCTCTCGATGGTTTTGGGTGCAATGATTTCTTCGCGCTGGTTGTCCACAGTCACGACCTCGTCCACGTCGTTGAACGACAACCGCGTCGTCACCGGCCCGGCGTCCACATTCTGGATCGCGGGCACCACCTCCGGCGGCGGCTCCTCCTTCGGGAGTTCGTAGCCGTCCCCGGATTCGCCCGACGAACCGTCGCCCCCCTCCGCACCCGTCTCCTCTCCCCCGTTATTCTTGTCGCCGTCCGTTTCCTCCTCCTCTTGCACCGGCTCAATCACGACTTCCTCCTCGTGCTCGATGCTTTCGTCTAAATACGCACGGATAATGGCTTCGGTGGGAATGCTGTCGCGGATGGACGCCAGCACGCACTCTTGCGCAATCAACTCCAACTCCCGATTGTTTTTTTGCACAGCGAGAGGAGTGATGTTCTTCTCAAACAGGTAGACATTCATGTAAATTTTGCGGGCCAAATGGATGTACGCCTTGTGCAAAAACGCGTCCAACTTGGGGATGCTGATGTCGACCTTCTTTTGTTTGTTGCCGACGCGCACGCAGGTCAGCGCCTTCAGCTGGTTGATGTGCACGCAGGTGATCAAATCTTCTAAATACCCGCACCCACTGCGCTCCACAATGCGTTTGCGTTCCTCCTCGATGATTTCGGTGTTCCATTTCGGCACGCGGCACAGCAGGTTTTGGAAAGTCATCAGGTATTTCGGCGCCTCGTCGTTCTCAATGGACATTTTCCAGGCTTCGTTGAAAATCGATTTGACGCCTTCGATTAAAAGGGGCGTCAAAATGTTCACCAACCGCGCGCACCACTCGTCGCGCGAATACTGCAAATTGGCCGGTACGAAATCGTCCATCGCGGTTGACTGACTAAAATCGTCTGTGAATCGGGAGAGGGATTTTCGAAAAAAAACTTCTTTCTATAAACGGAACGTCTTTCTGTTTTGCGTGGTTTTTGACGCGATCCGTCCTCCCCATCCCTCTCGATTACCCCCTCAATTACCCCTCGATGGCAGCATCGGGGGTCTGGGCTGATCGCACAATGGGTTGTGCAATGCGCCCCGTTTGGGGGGAAGCAGAAAACATTTCCGTTCTCGACGAGAGGGGCGCCGAAATGCGGCGCGTCCTTGCTTTGCAGACAAGTTCTTTGCGGATGAAGTCGCGGAGGTTGCGGTGCATCGCTCGGTATTCCGCCGTGTCTTTGCTCGTGCCCATCGCCTGGAGGTGGTGTTTTTGCAGGATGCGGACCAAGCCTTCCCAGGCCGGCGAACGCGCGAGTTCTTCCGGCGCCCGGAAGAGCAAGGACTCCATGTACGTTTCCAGATCGGTCAAGAGGTCGGTTTCGGCCGGCGGGATGAGAGCCAGCAGGTCGGAATAGACGTCCGTGACTTGGCGCCGTTGCCGGCGACGGGGGCGCGACGTGAGCGCGTTGCGTTCTGGATCTATGTTTTTTGTGTCCGTCATGGGGTTGTTGTTGTTGTTGTGTGCAAAATGATCAATTATGGGATGCAAAATAATCGCTTTATAACTTTATTTCATTTCATTCTGCGTGGCAATTCAAACACAAACATCACACATCTGCTTTTCCAAAAAAACAACAACACGGTCAACGTGGAATGCCAGGAGCAATTATGCTTTGGAGCTTGGCTTTGCTTTCTTCGTTCAAACACCGGAGCCGCTTCTCGATCCGCATGATGTTGATGAGTTCCACGGAGGCCGCCACTTCGTCCGGTGTCACATGGAGAAGGACCACCGACGTCAACGGCGTAGCCACGGTGCTGGCCACGTGCACATCAGGCAACGACGTATTTGGACAAACAGATGCATTCATAATTGATTAATTGATGAGCAAAAACAACGGAAAAACAGGGGGGCTCACTGACGTAATTACATTGTGACCGGCCATCTGGCGCCTTCTGCCGGACACGACATTCGCGTGGATGGTATGTCCCGAAAATTGAACACCACGCTGCAAACAGGTGGTATTCCATAAGTCCACAAGAGAGGTGAACATGTGCACAATGGAAATAGCAAACGGCGGATCTACCTCTCTCCTTCAATGACACAATTTTATGTTCTGCAACGAGAGGACGACATGCCGGTGCTTTGTAACCAACCTTACGGCCAAGCCGCGATGGAGGCACACTTTGCGCGCTTCCCGTTTCCTCTCAGTGATTTCCAGAAATATGCGATTGAAGCCATTGTGCTGGGCCAGCACGCTTTGGTCTGCGCACCCACGGGGTCGGGCAAAACGCTGCCGGCGGAGTTCGCCATCGACTTTTTTACCGCACAAGGCAAAAAGGTCATTTATACCAGCCCGATCAAAGCGTTGTCCAACCAAAAATACTACGAATTTTCGGCAAAATTTCCGCACCTCTCGATCGGTCTCTGCACGGGCGACATCAAAACGAATCCGTCAGCGGACGTCATCATCATGACGGCGGAGATACTCAACAACCGGCTGTTCCAATTGCGCCGCGAAGAGGGGGGGGTGGGGCAGGAGAAGGAAACACCCCAGGAATCGGCCTTTGGCCTCTCGTTTGCCTTCGGCCTCTCGTTCGAAATGGATTTGGAGAGGGAACTGGGCGTGGTGGTCATGGACGAAGTCCACTACATCAACGACGCCGACCGCGGCCACGTCTGGGAGCAAACGATCATGACCCTGCCACCCACGGCACAAATGGTCATGTTGAGTGCTACGCTGGACAATCCGTACCAATTTGCGGAATGGATTGAGAGGGCGCAAGCGGACGCGCCGATCCGCAAGCAGGTCTACCTGGCAGAAACACGGCACCGCATCGTGCCTCTCAGTCATTATGCCTACTTTCCGCCGGCGCCGAAGTTTTTGACCAAGCACGTGAAAACGACGCCGATGGAAGCGGTCGTCAAGGACGGAACCAACTGCCTCGTGCCCCTCCTGACCGCGGGGGGCGCGTTTTCCGACGAGGGCTACCGCACGGTCGAGCGGCTGGTGGACACGTGGAAAGCGGCCTCGCCCACCGGCCAAATGCCCGGCCGCAAACAAACGCTGAACGCCTTGGCGCAATTCATGAAAGGGAGCGACGACATGGACAAGGACGATTCCATGTTGCCGGCCATTGTGTTTTTGTTTTCGCGCAAACTCGTGGAGGAGTGCGCCGCGCACATCACGGCCAACGTCCTGCCCTTTGACAGCAAGATCCCCTACAACGCCGCGCGTGAGTGCGAGCACATCCTTAGGAAACTGCCAAATTGGCGCGAGTACGCCGAGCTGCCCGAGTACCAGACGCTGGTCAAACTGCTGGAAAAAGGCATCGGGATCCACCACTCTGGCATGATTCCCGTGCTGCGCGAAATCGTGGAGCTGATGATCAGCCAAAAGAAAATTTACCTGCTGTTTGCGACGGAGTCGTTTGCGATCGGCTTGGACTGCCCCATCCGCACGGCGGTGTTTACGCAACTGTCGAAATTCGACGGATCCACGGCGAGGTTTTTGCAGGCCCATGAGTACACGCAAATGGCCGGCCGAGCCGGCAGGCGAGGCATCGACACGGTCGGCCACGTCGTTCACTTGCCGTCGCTCTTTCCGTCGTTGCCGACGCGTCCCTCCTACCGCGCCATCCTCAGCGGGCAGCCGCAAACGCTCGAGTCGAAATTTCACATCGACTACGGCATGGTGCTGAGCCTGCTCAAGAAAGGCGTTCGCCGCGAGTTCCACGCCTTCGCCGAGAGGAGCATGGCGACCACCAAGTTGCAGCGCGAAATGCAGGCCACCGAGTTGGACGTGAAGTATGCACAGCAAGCCCTGGAAGCCAAACGGCGTGCCTTGGAGCACCTCCGGACGCCGGCCGCGGTCTGCGCGGAATACAGCGACCTCCGCACCTCGCTGCCCCGTTTGGTAAACAAAAAACGCAAGGAAGCCGAACGGAAAATCGCGGCCTGGAAAGACCAGTACAAGTACTTGGACAGCGACGTTGAGTTGATGGAGCGCGTCGCCGCTCTGGAGGAAGATCTGCAGAAAAGTACGCAAAAAGCAGAGGACATCGGCCGGTACATGCGCGTGCAGTGCGAGCACGTGTGCGACGTGTTGCGGTCACTCGGTCTCCTCTGTGGCGGCGCCGACAGTGAAACCGACTGGGAGTTCACGGAATGGGGAGAGGTGGCATCGCACTTTGCCGAAATCCACCCGGTGCCTTTCACTCTGCTGCTCCAGCACACCCAGTGGTTCGCCGAATTCACCGACGTCAGCGACCTCGTCCGCGTGCTCGCGGTGTTCGTCAACGTCCGCGTGCCCGAGCAATTTCGTTTCACGGACGCGTCGATGGCCCCGCGAGAAAGCCGCGGGGACGCCCGCGTGTGGGACGCCGTCGAATTCCTCGATAAGACCTACGAGCGCCTGTCCGACGAAGAACTCCGGCGGGGCATGCACACCGGCATCGCGTACGGCGACGGCGTCCTCTGCCTCGACCTCGTCGACGCCATGGGGATCTGGTGCGAGTTGGCCAACGAAACGGAATGCAAAGAATTCATTCAGGGGGAATGGGTGGCCGGTAAAGAAATATCGGTAGGCGATTTCACGAAGGCGTGCATGAAAATCAGTGCCACCGCCAAGGAAATCGGCAGCATGTGCGAGGTAGTCGCTTTGCAACGCGGTAACACGGCGGCACTGCAGCTGGCGCACCGTCTGCGAGAGGTGGACAGCCGCGTCCTCAAATACGTCGCGACCACCCAAAGCATTTACCTGTAAGGGCGGCACAAGCAGTCATATTTGTTTTATGTGCGAAGGATGTCGCAATCGCGCCACTTTACGTTTAAATTTTCATCGAACAACGGCGCAAAGGATCCGACAGATGCACTACGCGAGTTTGTTGCGTCGTTGGATAGGGATTCGAAACCCTTTTATTTGGAT
>JACCEC012322987.1_pt1 | contig 27775 bp, 18 predicted proteins | sample 7450121 | NCBI WGS metagenome assembly JACCEC01 (sample SAMN15323455, study PRJNA562643) | freshwater metagenome | isolation source: river surface water | place: USA:Blue River Watershed | collected 2017-08-18 | reverse complement strand
GTCTGCGGATTGGCGGCTAATGCGACAGCGTCGCAACCACCGGCGTATGGTCAGACGGCTGCTCCCACTTGCGCGGTGCCTTGTCGATCTCGCAGGCGATGCAGCGCTCTGCCAGCGGTGCCGAGAGGAGGATGTGATCGATCCTCAGGCCCATATTCCGGCGAAAGGCCATCTGCCGGTAATCCCACCAGCTGTAGAGCTTGTCTGCCTGTGGAAACAGCCTGAATGCATCCTTCAAAGGCAGGCCGCACAGCCGCTGAAAGGCAGCCCGCTCCGCTTCCGAGCAGAGCACCTGATCCTTCCACGCCACCGGATCGTGAACGTCCCCATCTTCCGGCGCGATGTTGTAATCGCCCAGTAGCGCCAGATTTGGATGCCTCTGAAGCTCGCCAACAAGCCAGCGCTGCAGCGCTTCCAGCCAGCGCAGCTTGTACGCATATTTGTCGCTGCCTACGGATTGGCCCTTGGGGATATAGGCGCAGATCACCCGCATGCCGTCAATCGTGGCGCTGATGATGCGCTGCTGTTCATCCTCGAAAAGCGGGTTGTTTTTGACGACGTCAGACAGCGGATGGCGGGACAGGATGGCAACGCCGTTGTACGTCTTTTGTCCGGTAAAGGCGACCTGGTAGCCCGCCGCTTCGATCTCTGCGGCAGGGAACTTGTCATCGGTAAGCTTGGTTTCCTGCAGGCAGAGCACGTCCACCGGGCTGGCCTCTAGCCATTGCAGGACTTGGGGCAGACGGACTTTGAGGGAGTTGACGTTCCAGGTGGCGAGTTTCATGGCCGGAGGTAAGTGGGTAAAGGTAGGAGATTTTACCCATTAACCGCAGGCCACCCGGCTGAACCTGCTGGGGATCAAATCTGATCTTGCTCTCCGGCCAGCTCATCCCCATAGGCTTGAACTACTGCATCAAGTGCTTCCAGATCCTTGGTCAGTTCGCCGTCTTTGTAAGGAGCGATGGTATCGAGTTTGATAAGCAGGTTTCCCAGCTGGGAGGCAGTCAGTTTTCCTGCGCGGAGTCCAAGGCAAATTTCCATGTGTGTAATGAATTCTCGAATCTCCGGTCTTTTTAACAACTCCTTTTTTGGCGACCTATCCAGAAAACTTCCGATCATGATGATCAATGATCTGTAAAGACGTAATTTGCTGAAATCCTGGTCAGTACCCTTGTGCCGATCAAGAAGTCCGGCATCCACGAAGCTATTCCATTTTTTGGCTGTGGTGTGCAGCTTGGGTTCCCTGTCGGCAGGCTTTCTCGGTGGTCGTGTTGATGGCGTAAGCGCTTCGGCTACCAGTGCGATGTGTCTTTCTGAGGAGTTGGTCAGATTTTTCATGGCTCGAAAGAATTAAGAGGACGAACTATTCAGTTGCACTGTTCGGTAGTCGGTTCAATAATTTAAATATATACTCCGGAATATTGAGGGAGGATTACGACTCGATGAATTCTCACTGAACTAAAAATAGATAAACCAAAAACAACAAGGGAGCCGAAGCTCCCTGTTTGAGTAAGTCGATGATGAGCTGGCGTCAGTGCTTCAAGCGATCCAGCAGGAACGTCGTCAACAGCGGCACGGGTCTTCCCGTCGCACCTTTCGCGCCGCCACTCTTCCATGCGGTACCAGCAATATCCAGATGCGCCCATGTGTATTTCTTCGTGAAGCGCTCCAGAAAGCATGCGGCGGTGATGCTGCCACCGGGTGGGCCGCCGATATTGGCGATGTCCGCAAAGTTCGATTTCAGTTGCTCTTGGTAGGCGTCTTCAATCGGCATGCGCCATGCGGTGTCGTTTGCATATTTGCCCGCAGCGATCAGCTGATTGGCCAGTTCGTCATGCGCCTCATCATGGCGGGTGAACAGGCCGGTATTGTGATGGCCGAGGGCGGTCACGCAGGCACCGGTCAGAGTGGCGACGTCGATCACGCAGGCGGGCTTGAATCGTTCCACATAGGTGAGGGCGTCGCACAGGATCAGCCGGCCTTCGGCATCGGTGTTCAGGATCTCGATGGTCTGTCCTGACATCGAGGTGACGATATCGCCGGGGCGGGTTGCGCGTCCCGAGGGCATGTTCTCGCAGGTCGGGATGACGCCGATCACGTTCAGCGGCAGTTCCATCTCGCCGACGGCGCGCATGGTGCCGAGCACCGAGGCTGCGCCGCACATGTCGTACTTCATCTCATCCATGCCGCTGCCCGGCTTGAGCGAGATGCCGCCGGTGTCGAACGTGATGCCTTTGCCCACCAGGACGATGGGCGCATCTTTGGTTTTGCCGCCCATATGCTTGAGCACGATGAATTTCGGTGGCTGGTCGCTGCCGTTGGTCACTGACAGGAAGCTGCCCATCTTGAGCGCTTCGAGCTGTTTGCGGTCGAGCACTTCCACTCCCAGACTGAACTCACGCGCGATTTTCTTCGCGGTGTCGGCGAGATAGGTGGGAGTGCAGATATTCGGAGGAAGGTTGCCGAGCGTCTTGGCCAAGTCCATGCCATTGGCCAGTGCGATGCTCTGTGTCAGCGCACGCTTGGTGGCGGCATCGGTGGCATCGACGATCAGGGTCACTTTGCGCACGCCGGAGGAGCTCTCGTCTTTCTTGCTCTTCAGGCCGTCTGCGCGGAACACGCTCTCGCGCAGCGCGGTCACTTCGGCGCGCAGTGCCCAGTGCGCGTCGCGGCCTTTGACGGCATCCAGCGGCAGGGCGAGCACGCCATCGCTGGAACCGAGCGTCGCGAACACGCGCGCGACGGCCTGAACGGCAGAGAGGAAGCTGCGGTCGGTCACGCCGTCTTGCGCGCCCAATCCGACCAGCAAAACGCGCTTTGCCGGGCCGCTGCTGCGGTGAACCAGCAACGTCGTGCCCGGCTTGCCGGTGATGTCACCGCTCTTCACTGCGGCGCTCAGCACGCCTTTCTGGTCGAGTGCTTTGGCAGCGGCTGAGAGTTTGCCGCCTTCGAAGACGCCCACAGCGATACAAGATGACTTGTGCTGGGCGATTGCGTTTTTTGTATTAAAAGCTTTTATGCTAAAGTCCATGGCCGCTCCTTTAATCCTGTCAATTATAGTCCCCGGATGATTTTTCAGCGCGCCATACGCCGCGAGCTGCTGAACACTGTTGGTGCAGTGTTCACCACACTGTTCACCATCGTCATCACTGTGATGCTGATTCGCATCCTGGGTGATGCCGCTGCCGGTCGAATTGCCTCGGGTGATGTGGTCGCCTTGCTGGGCTTCGCGTCACTGGTCTACATGCCCGTGATTATCTCGCTGACGGTCTTCATCTCGGTGTTGCTGGTGGTCGCGCGCAGCTATCAGGATTCCGAAATGGTGGTCTGGTTTGCCTCCGGACTCTCGTTGATGCGTTGGGTCAGGCCGGTGATGTCGGTCGGACTGCCGCTGGTGTTGCTGACAGCGGCGCTGTCGCTGTGGCTGACGCCGTGGGCCAGCCGTCTCTCCTATGAATACAAAGAGCGGTTCCGCAACCGTGAAGATATCTCGCGCATCTCGCCCGGCAAGTTTCAGGAATCAGCATCAGGAGACCGGATTTTTTTCGTGGAAGGCCTGTCTTCCGATACCCGCAAGGTCGAGAACGTCTTCGTCAGCCAGTCGCGCAACGGTGAAAGCAGCGTCGTGGTGGCGCGTGAGGGCGCGGTGCTTCTGGACGAGCGTGGCGACAAGCTGCTCGAGCTGCGCAGCGGCCGCCGTTACGATGGCAAGCCCGGCACGCCTGAATTTCAGACCATGGATTTTGGTCGCTATGTGATCGTCGTCGCCAGCGGCAACCGGGAAATCACGGACAGCAAGGCGTCTCGTGTGCTGCCCACCGCAACCCTCATTACGGAGCCCACAGACTCCAACCTCGCGGAACTGTTATGGCGCATCGCGGTGCCTCTCATGTGTCTGCTGCAGATGCTGCTTGCCATTCCGCTGGGCTTCGTCAATCCGCGCAGGGGACGAACCCTGAACCTGATGATCGCGCTCGTGCTGGCGGTTTCTTACAGCAATGCCGTGGGTGTCGTGCAGGCCGCCGTCGGGCAGGGACGCCTTGCATTTGGCATGGCGTGGTGGCCATTGCATCTGGCGGCCCTGATCATCATCGCTGTGCTTTTCTTCTGGCGCAATAACACCAACAGCCCGTGGCATCCGATGGCGCTGCTGATTGGCGTGCGCCGGATGTTCACGGCCCGAAAGGCGGTGAGCTGATGCGCGTATTGCGTCGCTATCTCTCCAGCGAGATTTATCGCTCGGTATTTTTTGTGCTGGTAGCTTTCCTGTCGCTGTTCGCTTTCTTTGACATGATGGGCGAGGTGCGATCTGTCGGTCATGGCCCGTACCGGATCGAGCATGCCTTCTTCTACGTGACCCTGCGGCTGCCCGCTTATGCCTACGAGCTGATGCCCATTGCGGCGCTGATCGGAACGATCTATGTGATGTCTCAGCTTGCGGCTCGCTCCGAGTTCACCGTGATGAGGGCGTCCTCGCTGTCCATGAGCGGTGCTGCCCGGTTGCTGCTGCCTGTCACGCTGACGCTGGCCGTGCTCACATTTGCGCTGGGCGAGTTCATCGCGCCGAAGACGTCCGATTTCGCAGAAAACTTCAGGCGCCGCATCATGGGCGCAACGATCTCTTCGGAGTTCCGCACCGGACTCTGGGCCAAGGATGTCATCCGGGGCACGGACGGCAAGACAGCGACCGGATCGCGGTTCCTGAATGCACGCAAGGTCGAAGCTGATGGCGTGCTGCGCAATCTGCAAATCTACGAATTCGATCTGGACATGCGCATGCTGGCGATGATTTCCGCGCAGGAGGCACGATTCATTGATAACGGCCAGTGGCAGCTGACCCAGGTTGAGGAGCTTCGCTTCGCCCCCGATCAATCGCCCACTGACGAGCGCAATCCGCCGCTGGTGATCAGCCGCAAACTACCGGGCAGCGTGCTCAAATCCGAGATCACACCCGAAATCATGGCCGTGCTGGTGGCCGAGCCGAGCAAGATGTCAGCCGTGGATCTCGCGCTGTTCAGCCGCCATCTCGAAGAAAACAAGCAGCGCAGCGAACGCTACGAGATTGCGCTCTGGACCAAGCTGCTGTATCCGCTGGCCGTGTTCGTGATGATGGCGCTGGCGCTTCCGTTTGCCTATTTGCAGAGCCGCAGCGGCGGCATATCGCTGAAGATCTTCATCGGCATCATGATCGGTGTTTCGTTTCATTTGCTGAACAATCTTTTCTCGCACATCGGCCTGCTCAATACCTGGCCGCCGCTGGCGACGGCGCTGACCCCCAGCGCCATTTTCCTGCTTGCAGCGATATCAGCGCTCTGGTGGGTGGAGAGACACTGATGGAAAAAAAACAGGCCTTGGTATTGTTTGCGCATGGTGCGCGCGATCCGCGTTGGGCGATCCCCTTCGAACGGCTGGCCGAGCGTGCCCGTCAGAGGCGGCCCGACACCCCCGTGTCGCTGGCTTTTCTGGAACTGATGGAGCCGCGTTTGCCGGAGCGCGTCGCCGAGCTGGTGCAGAGCGGCGTCACGCAGATCAGCGTGGTGCCGGTATTTCTGGGGCAGGGCGGCCACGTGCTGCGCGACCTGCCGCCGCTCCTCGATGAGCTGCGCGAGACCTATCCCGAGCTGGATATCCGATTGTCGAAGGCGGTCGGGGAGGATGAGTCCGTACAGGAGAGTATTGCCAGCTACTGCCTCAGTCAGCTCGATACCTAGTGCGGCGGTGATACGGCGCTCACCGGGCTGCCCACGGAGGTAGAGGGCTCGTCTACGCGCCCATTTGTCATCTTTGCATCATCAGCTCGGCAAGTCTCATTGACTTTCCTCACCGTTCCTGAAAAAATGACTCATTAATAGTGCTTAAGGCGTCGATATGATGCATTAATGAGTCATTTTATGGTAAAGCCAATTTCCCGCTCCTACTCGAAATACAGTCTTAATGCGCTTGAGTTGCTGGGCCAACTAGTGCGCGAAGCCCGCTTACGCAATGGGCTGACCACCACGGATCTGGCGGCTCGCGCCGGTATTTCCCGCTCCCTGCTTCAACGTATTGAACAGGGCGACCCGGGTTGTTCGATTGGTGCGGTATTTGAAGTCGCCGCCATTTGCGGTGTCCCACTGTTTGATCAGGAACAGCGGCAACTTGCCGGTCATCTTGTAGCGCAGCGCGAAAAAATGACTTTGTTGCCCAAAGCCGCAAGACAGGGAGTCAGGAAAGTCAACGATGATTTCTGAGCCGGACCTCAGCTACTCCGAGGCCTACGTCTGGATCTGGCTGCCCGACGCTGTCGAGCCCGTTGTCGCGGGCTTACTCTCAAGACGAGGATCGCAGCTGGTGTTCAACTATGGCCGCAGCTATCTGGCGCGTCCGAATGCTATTTCTCTGTACGCTCCCGAGTTACCCCTGCAGTCGGGGAGCATTCCCCTGATTCCCGGATTGAGCATGCCGAGTTGCATCCGCGACGCATCGCCCGATGCCTGGGGACGCCGCGTGTTGATCAACCGTAAATGGAGTGTCAAAGCAGCCGATGCGGCGCAGATTGAGCTTGATGAATTGACCTGTCTGCTGGAGTCAGGATCGGACAGAGTAGGAGCGCTGGATTTTCAGCAATCACCGACCGAGTATGTGCCCCGCCGTACTCAGCAGCCAACGCTTGAGGAGTTGTTAACGGCGGCAGAGAAAGTTGAACTCGGGGTGCCGCTCTCATCGGAGCTGGATCAGGCCTTGCTGCACGGAACCTCTCTGGGTGGGGCTCGCCCGAAAGTTTTGCTCGATGATAAAGAACGAAAATTTATCGCCAAATTTTCCGCGAGTAATGATCTGTACAATGTGGTGAAAGCTGAATTTATTGCGATGCGTCTGGCCCGCAAAGTGGGACTGAACGTCGCCTCCGTACATTTAGGTTCAGCCATGGGGAAAGACGTATTATTAATTGAGCGCTTTGACCGAGTGCGGCGTGAACAGCATTGGCTCAGGCGTGCGGTAGTATCTGCGCTCACCTTGTTTGAACTTGATGAGATGATGGCGCCCTACGCAAGCTATGAAACACTTGCCGAAATCATTCGTCATCGTTTCGTGGATCCCAAAGCCACTCTGCGAGAGTTGTTCTCTCGGATGATTTTCAATGTCTTGTGCGGCAACACCGATGATCATGCTCGCAACCATGCGGCATTCTGGGATGGAAGCTATTTGACCTTGACGCCTGCTTATGACATCTGTCCGCAATCCCGCTCAGGACAGCAGGCCTCTCAGGCCATGCTTATTCGGGGTGGCGATCGTAGCAGCCAGCTGGTGACGTGCGTGGCTGCCGCATCGATATTTTTGCTCAGTCGCAAAGAGGCAATCTCTATCATCAATCATCAGGTGGGCATCATCCTCAACGAATGGCACGCGACTTGCGATGAGGCTGGGTTGAGCGAGATTGAGCGGCGGTTCTTCTGGAGACGACAGTTCCTGAATCCCTTCGCCTTTCAAAATGCGCCGGATGACGTAAGTCAGCCTTCGTCATAATCCTGCATCACGCAGGGCCAGCCCTCATCGCTCCCGCAGGCTCTCATGCTTGTATTGCAGCACCGGGCTTAACAAGTACTCGATCACGGATCGCTGTCCGGTCTTGATTTCTGCGGTGGCCGACATGCCCGGCACGATGGCTTCCGCTCTGCCGTCGACATCGATGGTGTTTCTCTCAAGGCGGACTTTGGCCAGATACAGCAGGCCACGCTTTTCGTCGCTGACGGCGTCGCGCGATATATGGTCGACACTGCCGCGCACCGTGCCGTAGCGCGTGAACGGAAATGCTTCCAGCTTGATCTCGACCGCCTGACCCGGGTGCACGAAACCGACATCCCTGTTTTCCAGCATGGCCTCGACTTCGACGGTCTGCTGACGTGGCACGATCAGCATCAGTACTTGCGCCGGCGTGACCACGCCGCCGATGGTGTGCACGGCCAGCTGTTGTACGGTGCCATCGATGGGTGCCGTCAGCCGGGTCAGCTGCAGCCGGGACCGTGCCTTCACCATGTCTTGCTCGAGCGCAGCCGTTTTCTGGCGACCTTCCGACCAGTCATCCAGCAGCTGCCGGCGTGTCTCGGTGATCAGTGCCACGCGCTGCGCCTGACTTTCCCGCAGCGCGGCATGGATCTCCGACTCGCGGCTGCGTTGGGTAGCCAGTTCGCCCTCCTGTTCCAGTCGCAGCTGCTCTTTCTCCATCCATGCATGGCGTGACATGAAGTGACGTTCGCTGAGCTGCTTGTAATCCTGCGCGCGTGACTGCGTATAGGGCAAGCTGCTTTCGAGTTTTTTTATCTGGGTGGCGATCGATCGCAGTTCCGCCTGATGCTTATCGATTTCCGCCTGCAGGCGCGTCATCCTTGACCGAAATTCCTGATAAGTCGCCTCGGCTTTCGAGGTCAGTTCCCTGACACCCGCCGCCGACAGACCGTCGACATGCGGCAGTGGCGCGTATCGGCCGCGGTCGATGGCGTCCAGCACGTGTCGCGCTTTGGCTGCATGAATGCGAGCCGCCTGAAGATCGCTCTCCAGCCGCTCCACATCGGCGGCGGGCTCTGTAGGGTCGAGCAACAGCAGCAGCTGACCAGCCTGCACAGCATCTCCCTCGCGCACATGGATTTCCCGGATGCTGGCCGCGCCCAGCGCTTGTATCACCTTGGTGTTGCCACTGACGATGACTTTTCCGGGGGCGCTCGCCACGATGTCGAGTTTGCCAAAGCAGGCCCACAGCAGCACCAGCACAGAAAAAGCCAGCAGCAGCCAGATTGCCGCTCGGGGCGCGGGAGACACCGGGGTGTGTTGCAGCGCCAGCGAGCTGGCGAGGAACTCCGCCTCATCGTGTTTCAGGCCTTCACGATCCATGTCCGCACGCCGCGCCCATGCGCGGCGCCAGCAGGCGAGATAACGTCGACCGAGTACAAGGGCCGCGCCAGCGGCGAATGCGATGCGTGCGCTCATGTCTGTTGCAGGCTGTGCAGGTGACGATAGAAACCGCCTTGCCGGCTGAGCAGTTCCTCATGCTGTCCTTGCTCGACCAGACGTCCCTTTTCCAGTACCAGGATGCGGTCAGCCTGACGCACGGCAGTCAGCCGGTGCGCGATGATGATCACAGTTCTTCCCTGGCAGATGGCGGCCATGTTGGCCTGTATGACGCGCTCGGAGTCGTAGTCGAGCGCACTGGTGGCTTCGTCAAAGATCAGGATGCGCGGGTCGCGCATCAGGGCGCGCGCGATCGCAAGGCGCTGCTTCTGGCCACCCGACAGCCCGGTGCCATGCTCGCCAAGCAGGGTGTCATAGCCCTCCGGCAGTTCGGAAATGAAGGCATGGGCGCCAGCCAGACGCGCTGCCTGCATCACAGCCTCGAGCGAAGCGCCCGTGTCGCTGATTGCGATGTTGTCCCGGACCGTTCCGTTGAACAGCTGACTCTCCTGCATCACCACCCCGATCTGCCGACGCAGCGAGGCAGGATCTGCCAGCGCGATGTCGATGCCATCGATGAGAATGCGGCCACTGGAGGGTAGCATCAGCCGCTGCAGCAATTTGGTCAGGGTGCTCTTGCCCGACCCGGAGCGACCGACGATGCCGACGACTTCGCCCGGCCGCAGGCTGAGGTGAATGTCTGACAGCGTGTCTTTGCCCTCGGGGCGATAGCGAAACGACAGATGATCGAAGTCGATGCGGCCCCGCAGGCGCGGCAGTGCTGTGCCTGACGAAGATTTCTCAGGCTCGGTATTCAGGATGTCGCCCAGCCGCTGCACCGACACGCCCACCTGCTGAAAATCCGACCACATCTGCGCCAGCCGCATGACCGGATTGGCCACATGGCCTGCCAGCATGTTGAAGGCGACCAGCTGGCCGACAGTGAGTTGTCCTTCAATCACCAGACGCGCCCCCAGCCACAGGGTGGCCACCGTCACCAGCTTGCTGATCAGCGAGACGAGATTGCTGGCCCAGTTGCCGACATTGCCCGCCCTGAACGCCGCCTGAAGATAAGCGGCGAGCTGGTTTTCCCACTTGCGTTTCCAGCTCGGCTCCACGGCCATCGCCTTGACTGTGTCAATCGAATTGACGGTCTCGACCAGAAAAGCCTGATTCTCCGCGCCGCGCTGAAATTTTTCCTCCAGTCGCCGTCGCATCATCGGCGTCACTGCGATCGACAGCGCCAGATAGCAGGGCAAGGACAGCACCACGATCAGTGTCAGCGTCGTGCTGTAGAGGAGCATCACGCCGATGAAGATCACAGAAAACACCAGATCCAGTACCAGCGCGATGCCATTACCGGTCAGGAAGCTGCGGATATTCTCGAGCTCGCGCAGGCGCGCCACTGAATCGCCTGCGCGCCGTGCATGGAACCACGGCAGGGGCAGCGACAGTAGGTGGCCGAACAGTTTTACCCCCAGCTCCACATCAATGCGGCTGCAGGTATGCGAGAACACATACGTGCGCAGGGTGTTGAGCAAGACCTCGAACAGACTGACCACCAGCAGCCCAATAGCGATCACATCCAGTGTGCTGAAACCGCGATGCACCAGCACCTTGTCCATCACCACCTGAAAAAACAAGGGCGTCACCAGCCCGAAGAGCTGAAGCGCCACCGAGACCAGCAGCACTTCCAGCAGCAGCTTCCGGTACTTCACCACGGAGGGAATGAACCAGGTGAAGTCGAAGCGCTGAGCCTCGATCGCCAGCGACGCGCGCGAGGCAAACAGGATCAGCCTTCCGTCCCAGCGGGTACGGAAATCCTCCATCGTCATCCGGCACGGGGCCGGCGCTTCAGAGTCAACGATCATCACCCGCCCATCCTGCGCTGCTCCGTCATTCGATCCGGACGGCTTTTCTGCACGCAGAACGATGAAGAAATTTCCCTCGTTGTCTGACGCTACCGATGGCCCAGGGAATTTATGCAACCGCGAAGCGGGCACGCGCTGCTGTTTTGCATAGAGCCCCAGCTTGCGTGCGGCATGAAGAATGGCCTTGTCATCAAAGCTTTTATTGGCACCGCCAAATTCATGCAAAAGCTGTTCGCCATCGGCCGCAATACCATGACACCGAGCGATGCTGAGCAAGCATACAAGCCCGGAGGGAAGCGTCGGGTTGGCAGAGGCCTCCGGCATTTCCTCCGGGTGTGGAAGCGCTGCGGTAGCCAGTTCATCGATACAAACGTCGTTACCGGCATCAGCGATGCCGGAATTTGTGTACGTCGCTTTCATCGCCAGAACTGAGTGACCGAGGTGGTACCCGTCATCGATTGCGCAGCGATCAGTGGTTCGATGTCGGCGGCCATCAGCGTTCTGCCATCGTTTAGCTGGAAGCGCTCGATCTGATGCATCGCAGCGCCCGCCTCATTGCGCTCATACCAGCCGGCGATTCGCAGTCCGTCATTCGTGCCGGTGAATGACAGATGCAGATCTTCCCCCTGTCGCTCAAAGCGCACGCCATTCTCGGGATCGGAAATCGCTATTCTGAGCAGATCGTCCCCGGCCGGATCGAACAGCGTTTGCCAGCCATCCCCGGGGCCCAGATCATAGACATCATCTCCGGTCGTGCCGCGGATGAAGTCCTGATAGAGCTCGGCGATCGAGCGTTCGGTGGTCGTAACCGCTGCCACAGCGGCGGCTGCCGCAATGTCCAAAGAAGATGCCAGCGGATCCAGCGTCGCTCCATCGGACGATGCATCGGTGCCCGGCATCGGGACTGATGCGCTCGGGGGCCAGCTGCCCGATCCCGTGAGATCAGCAGCGCTCGTCTCGGTCGCCGCGTTTGTCGGGAACGACACCTCGATCGGCAGCAGCGCATTCCACTGAATATCGTCTTGCGTCGTGACCGCCGGCGGCTGCCAGAGGCTCTCCTCCAGCGTGACAAATTCCTCCGGCACCTCGAACGCCGGGCTGACGACCAGATTGAACACCGTCTCCGTGCTCGCCTGCTGGGCATCGGTCGCGCGCAGCACGACTTGCAGCTGAGCGGCATCCTCGCCAGAGGGCATACCCTCAAAGCGCAGCCGCTGAGGATCGAAGCTCAGCCAGTCGGGCAGCGGACTGCCGTCCGCCAACGTCGCGGTAAACGCCAGCGTGTCGCCCAGATCGGGATCGATGAAGAAGTTCGGTGCGATTTCCAGACGGAAGAAGTCGCCTTCATCTGCGTACTGGGTCGGCAGATAGCCATAGAGCAGCGGCGCATGATTGCTGTCGGCCGGGGTATCAGCCAGCTGTTTAAGCAGCGCGGTGAGTCGATCGGCCTCCATCGCGGTGGCTTCGCGTGCCGGCGCGGGCGCGGGTGCTTCAGGCCGTGAGCCATCATCGACATTGAGCCAGACATCCGCCGCTTGCAGCAAGCGGCCATCGGCGGTCACTACGCGGGTATAACCGCGCACCAGCGCATCGGGGCCTTCGAAGCGGTTGAGCACATTGCCGTTCAGGTAGAGCTGGCGCAGTCCGGCTTCCTGCAGGGTCTGCAGCTCGCCTTCATCGCTCTTGCCATTGCTGTTGCGGTCGCGCCAGAGGCGGAACTGCGACCATTTATGGTCGCTGGCATCGAAGACGCCATCCTGATTGCTGTCGAACTCGGCATGCTGCAAGGCCTGCAGGTCGCTCATGCCGGGGTTCTGTGGATCGACATGGCTGCCGAAGGAGATCTCGTCGAAGCGGTGGATCTGGCCGTCGCCATCGACGTCGTAGGCGAGGAGGCCATCGTCGGGCCCGATCCAGGCCATCCGCCGTGCTTCGCCGCTGTCGTCAGTGACGAAGCGCACAGTGCTGTGGTCGAGGTCGATGAATTCGAGGCCGTCGTTATCGAGGTCGATGATGATGGGGTCGTAGAAGGCCTTGAACGAGACGACCTCCGTTGACGAGCCGCCGGCAGAGTCGGTAGCTTTGATTGAGACGTATTGGGTAGAAGATCTGCTGCCATGGCTGCTATAGGTGGTGAGATCAGCCAGGGTGAATTTGCCGACGTGGGGTAAATCGGCCACTTTTATGCCAGCTGCTTTCGAACGGAGGTAGAAAAATGATGGGGGTGTTGGTTCGAGACTCCCCCGGTAACTCCGTGGGGTCGATAGCGTTGCTCTTCCGATCTCCGGGTTGTCTGCAATAGTAAAAGACGTCGTCTGGTCGAGCTCAGGATCCCAGGCTTTTACTCTGAACGTGGTGATCTGTTTGTTGGCGTAGCCACGCCCGTAGTCTTTCACGCTCTCGATCCAGAGCTTCAGATGCGGATTGTCATTCACAGCCTCGACCGATCCGATCACCTTCTGCGTGGTTTGCCCGCCCTTGCCGTCGCTGACCGTAAATTCAAACTCCAGTGCGCCCACATAATTCAATGGTGCCTTGACCATCACCTGCCGTTTGATCCGATCGCTCAGAACGGTCACGGTGCGCGGCTGACCTTCACCCAAGGTACGACCCGCGCCGGCTGCGATGATTTGCAGCGTATCGCCCTCCGCATCACTGGCCCCGGAGAGCAGCAGCTCATGCGAGAGATACGTCCACGCTGACTGGGTAGGATCGGTCTCGCCGCCATCTTCGAGCATCTGGAAGCCCAGCACCTTAACCTCTGGCGCATCATTAACCGGCCTTAGTTGCAGAGTGATCGTCGCTGCTTGCGAGGCCAGCGCACCGTCGGTCACCGCAAACGATACAGAGCGCTCGCCATTCGCATTCGGCGCCGCCCGAAACACCAGCTCCCGACGCTCCTGATCAAACCTCACACTATCGCCCGCGACCAGCGCCTTGAAGGAGTCAGGCAGTACCGTCAGCGCATCACCATCACTGTCAATGAAGAGCTGCACGAGCGCCGACTCGGCAATCCGGATCTCCTGATCCTCATCGGCCACCGGCGCCAGTTGCACGCCCTCCAGCCGCCGGGGCGCATCATTGACGCCGCTGATATCGATGGCGTAGATACCGGTCGTCGTCATCCCCTGTGCATCGGCAATCTGGTACGCGATCATCGCTGCGCCCGCATAATCCTTCTCCGGCACGAAGATCAACTGACCGTCCTGCACCGTCACCGTGCCGCCGCTAACCTTCCCAACCCCCGCAAACCTGAGCGACGAATGATCGTCGTCCACATCGCTCGCATGGCTCATCAGCTCGGCGATCGGGATCGCCAGCGGTTGCTCTTCCTCCGTCTGGCCGTGCAGGGCAGGCACGATCGGCGCATCATTGACCGCTGCCAGCGTGATGCTCGTCATGCCCTGCGCCAGACCACCGGCACCATCGCTGACCGTATACCGAAACCCGGCCTTGCCCACCCGGTTGGCCTCGGGCGTGAAAACGATCTGGCCATCGCGCAGCCGGGCTGTGCCGCCTTCGACCTGATCGATCGCGACCACCGAGAGCGTCTGGGCTTCACCAAGCAGAATGTCGGTATCGATGTCATTGGCCAGCAAGAGGGCGGTATCGATGATCAGTGGCTGGTCTTCGGTGGCGGCAATGGTTTCATCGGCCACCAGCGGCGCATCCGTCACCGGGTCAATCCGGAGATAGGTGCGTCCGGTGGTCGAGAGCCCGGTGGCGTCGGTGACGGTATAGCTGAAGGAGGCGATACCGTGATAGTTGCGCTCAGGACGAAACACCACGCTGCCTTCGTCGAGCCTGACCTCGCCATGCTCGGCCGAGCCCACGGCGGTAATGCGCAAGGCCGCCGAGCCGACGCGGGCATCGGTGTCGGTATCAAAGTCATTGGCCAAGAGCAGGGAAGCGGCAATGCGCACGACCTGATCCTCGCGGGCGTGGATCACGCGCTCGGCCACGACCGACGGGGCGTCGTCCACCGGGGAGAGTGCAACGCGGATCTTTGCAATCGAGGTCGCGCCTGACGGGTCGCTCACGAAGTACTCGACCGTATCGGTCACCCCGTACTGATCCGAGGGCGGGGTGTAGTGGAACATGCCATTGGCCAGCAGCTCGGCCTTGCCCAGCGCCACGCGGCCAATGCCGGTGATGGTCAGCGCATCGCCGTCGGGGTCCCCGTCATTGGCCAGAAGGCTCGCGCCATCGATCAACAGTGGCACATCCTCGGCCGAGAAGAGCGATTCGCCCCGCACGCTCGGCGCATCATTGACGGGCAGAAGCCTCATGTTCAGGCGCTGCTCAAACACACGACCCAGGGTGTCGGCCAGCACCACGGTCAGGGTCGCGTCACCCGTGAAGTTGGCCTCCGGCCGGAACTGCACCCGGGCGGCCAGATCATCGACGACCGCGCTGCCGTGGGTGCTGCTGCGAATGCCCAGCAGTTTGACGGCGCCGGCGGCGCTGCCCAGTTGCGCCATCGCCCGCTGTTCGAGCTGCGCATAGCTGACCCTGAGCGTGGCGTCTTCATTGAAGACCAGATAGAGCGGGGCGAGGCTGGCGACCGGTTGCTGGGTGACGTAGACCTGGGTGATACCAAGCGGCGCTTCGGGGCGGGCCGGGTCGCCGACCGGAATCGCTTGTTGGGTCACAAGCGTACTGTCCTGAGCGCCCTTGGTGATCTGCAGCAGGCTGTAGACGTTCGAAGGCAGTACCGATGCTTCAGAGGGATTGCCTTGCGCGAGATCGGTCGGATCCGTTACTGGATCGCTGACGATATCGGCCGCCGAGACCTTGCGGCTCTCCACCCAGCGGTCATCGAACGCAGCAGTGCTGGCGACCGCCTGCGTGCCCAGCGGGTTGCCGAAACGGGCCAGCTGGTCGTCGCCTGCGATCGATGCTGCCCCCGTCGTCCCCTCGCCGAGCTTGCGGAACCGGATGCGCATCTGCGCGAGCTGCTCCCGTAACGACGGATCGACCCAGACACTCTCATCCCCGAAGTAAATCACCGTCTCGGCGTCCGTACTGGCTGCGGTTGATTTAAGGCTTTGCACAATATCGGCGAACTCGGCCGCCTCGGGATTCAGGCCATAGCGTTTGGCCAGCGCTACGAGTTCACTGCGGCGCTCGGGCGAGAGGCTGGCTGATTGCAGCTCAGTCAGCGCACTCATGTCTTCGACCATCGTCACAAAGTTCTCGCGCAAGCCATCCTCGTGCAGCACGTTCAGGTTGGCGGTGTGCGGATCCTGCACGATCTGCAAGCCCTTCAGGTGCGAGAGTAGGTTTACCGTGTGCATGCCAGCGCTGCTGCCATCAGCAAAGCGCACGCTGTGGTTCACCAAGTCGATCGCGTCAATCGCCATCGGGGAGTTGGACTCATCTGGCAGCTGACTAGCCGGCAGCCCCACCGGTCGCAAGTGCATATCAAACACTTCCAGCGAGCCCGAGCTGCCGTCCCCGTCCAGATCCACCCACAGCCGCAACAGCTGATAGACCGGATCATCGTGATTGATCAGCCCGTCGCCGTTCGCATCGAAATACGCAAGCGACGGTAACCCATGCTGGTCAAACGGCACATCGGAGGCATTGAAGAGCTCGCTGCCATCATCCAGCACCCCGTTGCCACTGCGGTCGATCCCCAGGAGCGCATCGGCGGGCGACACCCATTGCGTGGCTTCCCGGAAGCCATCGCCATCCCCATCAAAGCGGGCGACCTGCTGGTGGGTGAGGCTCTCCAGATCGCTGCCGACCTCGCCGGGCAGGTCGTTGATCTGGATGCCGTCGCCGGCCAGATCGATTGCAATCAGTCTTGTCCATTGCAAGGCGACCGTCTCGCGTGCCGCATGGGTGCGGGCGAACTCGGCTTCTTCTTCAGCGGTGGCGCGGGCGGCCAATGCCGGATCAACCGGGTGGGCGGCATTGAATTCCTCAACGTTCACGCGGGCCGCTTCCATCTGCAGGCGCGCCTGCTCGCGCTGGGCTTCGAGTGTGCTCAAGCTGCCCGGGCGCTGGGCATCGTTAAACACTTGACCCAGTTCTGACGCCACCAGCTTCGCCGCCGACAGCGCCTTCCACTCTTCCTCGGCCTGCTCGAACGCTGCCTGCCGCCGCGAGCGTTCCTGCTCGATGGGGCTCCTGGCTCTCAGCCACGCCGACTCGGTCTGCCAGTGGACTTCATCAGCCCCGAAGGTGGCGCGCAGATGATCGATCTCCCATTGCTGCACCAGCGCTTCGGGCAGCGGCAGGGTCTGGCCATAATGGTCGATCAGATCCAGCCGCGAGATGCCCATCCAGTTGGGGTTGTCGCGCATCGGGTCGGATTGCTCGAGGGCGAAGTAGAAATTGCTCACCCCATTCTCGGTATAGCTGGGCCAGGAGGAAATGTGAATCGCCGGCATCCGCGAGGCCACCAGCCGCAGCTGATGCGCCGGATCCGCAATCACCGCATTGGCTGCGTCCAGTTGCGAGGCCAGCTTGGGCAAGAGCTCATCGAGTTGTTTCTGCAGGATGGCGCGGCCCAGCGGATTGGCGTTCTCGATCTGGTACGCGAGTTGTCCGTCGGCGTCGCGGAAGAAGCGTGCGCTGCCGACCGGAGGCGGCGGGGGTGGGTCTGACGCAAACAGCTGGTCGAGCAGATAGGCGGCGACCACCATCGCAATCGGATTGATCGGCACCAGCGCGCCGGCGCCCATCAGCGGAGTGCTCGCCGAGAGATAGCTGATCGCATTGAGTGCGGAGACGACCGTGTCTGCGGCAGAACCGACCTGACCGGCTTCGAGCATGTCGCCGAGTTTGGCGAGACTGGCAATCGAGAGAATCGCACCCGCTGTTGACAGGGCTGCGGTTTGGGTGCTCGACAAATAAGCGCCGCCCGCATGGTTGGCTGCCAGATAGTTCGTGCTGTTCAGGAGCCCGACCGTGCCGCTGAGCTTGGCCAGCGTGTCACCGGAGCGAATGGCATGCAGCGAGTTGACCAGTGCCAGACCACTGGAGACATCGCCGACCAGCCCATCGAACTCGGCAGTGACCATGCCTTCGGAGCGCGCATAGTCGAGGGCGATGCGCGCGGTGGCCAGAATCATGCCGGCCGTGTCCTTCTGGCGCAGTGCGGTCAGGAAGTCGGCGATATCGTGGTGGAGCTGTTCGCGATGTAAAGCTGCAATCTCAGCTGGCTGTTCATCCAGCGTCGCGATTTCAGATTTCCTGACATTGTTGTCCTTGTCGCGGGTGGTAAACGTTCGGGTACCATCGGCCGATAATTTGTCTTCCAGCGTCAGCGTCTCGCCATTGCGCCGGTAGGTGTGCAAGACGGTCGTCTCGACGGTATTACCATCGGAATCAAGAATACGGGTTCGGGTGGCGCTGTCGTTCAGCTGCTCCGTGATGACGGTCTGCTGGACATTACCCTCCGCGTCTTTGAATACCCGCTCGGTACGATAACGATTAATGGTTTTGATATCGACGGTCTGTACGAGTCGGCGATCTTCGTCACGACGCACCAGCTGGACATGGTCGGGCGCAACACGGATCGCGACCTGCGTGTATCTCAGGCTATCGTCAATTGCCCCGGTGTCAGCGGGCAGATAAGAAACAAAGGGTTTGTTGGACAACTTCTGCAAGCTGATGATCTTGCCGTCCGCCGTACGATTGACGCGCACATCTTCAGTGGAGGCGCGGTTCCCCTCGTAAGTCGTTTGTTCGAGCAGCATTGAATCGGCGTTCACGATGCGCAGGGTGACCCACCGCTGGTTCTCGAAACTCACTGTCGTTGACGGATCCAGGATGATGGTGGAAGTGAGCGTATCACCTGACACAGGATCCGTATGCTTGAGTAAGAGGAAACTTGATTTGTCTGGCCGGATGACAGCCATTCCCGAATCCGGGTGTGTGAGAATTTGTGTGCCATCGGTATGCACCTCCATCGATCGGCCATCTGACAAGCGGGTCACGGTAGTGCCATCCAGTGGGTTTCTGTCGACCACCATCGGAGGAAGGCCCAGCTCATCCTGACGTACCACCTCGCGATCCCATCCGGGCTGTGCCGGGCCGTACACCGACTCAGCATCAAAGGATGGCCGCGGTGAAGACGATGAACCAATCGCTTGTCCGGTGAGATAGCCACCAAAGAGAAATTTCACCGCTTGTGCTAGGTTGGCTATCGGCACGTAGCGTAGCGCCAGCTCGGCGGCGACGCCCATTACATCGGCAAATGGCTTGGGTATGCCGGCGAAACGTTGCAGACCCAGACTCATCGCTGCCGCACCCTCGCCGGGCTTGGCGAAGAGCATGGCGACATACGACGACCAGCTCATTGAGACGTAGTTATTCGGGAGATCGAGCTTCTGGTCGAGCCAGAACAGATTTTTTGTCAGGGTAGAGTGATCGAGTGTCGGTACAACCGCTGAACGCAGGCGGGTCGGGTCCCCGTAGATGTTTTGAAGGCCCTCATGGACGCCTATGCCGTTGCGATGAAGCTCAGGCACTGATCGTGCGACCTCGACCGGCAATGCCCAGCTGGTGCCTGAAAATGTGCCACCCAGCTGAGAGACAAAATCAAAGGTATTGGTAATTGAGTTCCATACCACCAGACGGTGAGGATTGACTGATTCCTGATATTCGCGAGTCTCCGCTTCGGAGAAGCCCAGCTGCTTGCTGGAGTACTCATTTCCAGGAGCATTGATTGCGACGACGGTGAGTTTTTCAGGTGGAATAAGTCGGCTAGGTTCCAGTGGGTCGGCACTGAGCGTGCGGCTATTTGAAACCAAAAGTTGCCCGAGTGACGTGGCTACGCCGCCTCCAAGGCTTTGCCCTGCAATGAGGATATTATCCAAGGCAGACAGTCCACCTAATGAGGCAATGCCGTCTTGAAGATCTTCAATAAACTTGGTGTTTTTATATAACTCCAGGGCTTGGTTTGGACCTGCACCGACTAAATCTTCTTTGGTATCTGGATTGTCATTTCCAAATCCGTTGGTGCCAGCGATTCCAATCTGGATCTCTCGAGTTTCTTTGTTTACTGCCATAAATGCATCGAGCCCAGTAGCGGAATTTTTGTATACTCCAGTAACAATGAATCCTTCTGGTAGTGACAGATTCAAGGGTTTGACGTCATTGACATTGGCAAGCGCTGAATCGTCAATGAACCTCAGAGGCTCGCCTTTTCGCAAGCCATATCCATTGTTAAGTTCGTAGGCCGTTTGTGAGATCGCGATCGCGCGTAGAAATTTTTCCGCTAATTCTTTTGTTGGGAATTTTGTCTGGGAAATTTCAGTCATTTTTTCTCCATGCAAATATCAATTACCATCCATTTGTAAATTTGTGGTGACTTTTTACGTGGGTTTTCCCTCTGAATGCCATCCATGATTCGACAGCCATTGGGAGAAATTTTTGCTCGCACACCACTGCCTTCTTCGATCCGGAGTAAGCCTTCGGGACTATCTAAATAAATTCCTTGCTTTTTCCATGCTCCGTTTCTGTGACGAACGTCCCAGATAATTCCTGCTTTTGTCGGCATGCTTACTGCTTCCACTGAAGGTGAGGCAACAGACCAGTACCAAAATAATTTAGGAGTTGGGATGGCTGCGAATTCGCCGGAGATATAAAAAACTCTTGGTCTGGATCCCAGAGCCGAGCGCTCGTAGTAAGCATTCATCCACGGGAGAAAATAAAATTCCGAGTCCAATGGCACTTTATTGGTCACGTATTTCGAGCTTCCATCTGGATTCACGTAAAAAACAGGATAGGCAGCCGTTTCGTTGGTATATTCGACTGTCTCAAGTAGATACCCATGTCCGGGCAGCAATGGGAGCGTGCGACGCATGCCCTCAGAAATTTTTTCTTTTGGCGTGGTGTAGATCTGATCTCCGTATGGAGAAAATCGACACAAATAGGGAGGGATGAGTGAATTATCGGGGTGAGATACTGGCGTGAGAGCTTCTCCCCACTTGCCGATAAACCATTCATACTTCACTTTGGAGGAATTGACGATTATTTCGTCGCCTCCCTGCCGAATCATCACATCGCCCAGATGATTCAGACAAATCAGTCTTCCCCGGTAACCGGTGTCTTCATACTCACCAGTGGTAACGTTCATTGAAATGATGCGGGAATGTTCATCTCCTGTAGCCTCCCATCCGGGTAATTTACGTGCAGAGAAAACGATGTGATCGTTATCCAGCCATGCGGCGATCGACCGTATCTTGAAGTCGCCGCTCAGTTCATACTTCTGATAGCGATCCAAAGCTTCGGTAAAGTATCTCCGCTCCGCTGGGGTGAACTCTCTCGACAACGCGCTGCCTTCCAGATCTCTGAACAGATCTACTGCGCTGGCCAAAGAACAGGTGGCCGACAAAACTGCCGCAGCAATACGCAACCATCGTTTCATTAGATGCCTCACGCTTAGTCGATGCGTCTGATCGCTCTTTACTGTCAAAGCGACCAGACGCTGGCTTGTGTGACTGCGCTCAATCCGCCGCAGCGGTTTTCTGCGCCGATGTGCCGCACGGAGGAGGGAGAGTGACCGTCATCGTCGATGGATAGTCGAAGCCGGCGCCGCTGCTCGCATCCACGGCGTAGCCGATGATGCCGCCCGCAAGGATGTTCCCCCAGACGCCGCCATTGCTGCTTGATTTGAATTTGGTCGATGCCACGGCATCGCCTTTTTTGCAATCCACGGCCAGATCGCCATAGGCTTTCTGGATCATGACTGATCCCGGTGTTTTTACGTACCAGCTGCCCTTGTCATTCATCAGGGTGCAACTGGCTTCAACGACGGGCTGCCCGTCGCAGACAGTATTCACCGAGATGGGTTGATTTTTTCCGCCAGTGATTGAGGCGCAACCGGTCAGGCCACTGAAAAAAAGAGCAGCTGCGAGGGAAATAAACAGACGGATTCGGGGCGATTCACAGACAAACACGACACTCTCCTTTGAAGAAAACGCGGAGTATCGATCGGTCGGCTTTTGCCGGCGAATATTTTTCCCTCAAATGGCGCTAGCGTAGGTCGATGGTCGGTGTTACTTGGATGAAGTGTCTCGGATTCCCACTTTTTCTTTTTGGAAAAAGCAGTCAGCATAGATTCGGCGGGAGATATATTTGATTTGTCGCTTACCGCCGCTCGCGCAAGGCCTCGCCAATCATCACCAGCACCGGCCCCGTGCAATCGGGAATGCCTTGCGCCATCTGCGCGAGCGTCATGCGCATCACGCGCTCATCCTTGCGGCTGACGTTCTCGATGCCGATCACCGGAGTGGATGCGGGCTTGCCCGCGGCGAGAAGACGCTTCGCGGTCTCGATCGCTTCCTGTCCCCCCATGTACTGCACCAGCGTGTCGCAGCCCGGCAGAGACGCCTGATCCGGTTCCCCCGGCGCGGTAGTGGAAGTGAAGAACGCAACATTGCGCGCGATGCCGCGCTTGGTCAGCGGTTGTTTTATCGATGCGGCCGCTGCAAAGGCGGTCGTGATGCCGGGGACGATCTCATACGCGATGCCAGCGGCTTCGAGTGCGCTGAGTTCTTCATCGGCGCGTCCAAACAGCATCGGGTCGCCGCCTTTGAGGCGAACGACACGTGCATAACGGCGGGCGCAGTCAATGATTTTTTCATTGATGACTGGCTGTGCGGTGGAACGCTGGCCGCTACGCTTGCCCACTGAGACCAGTATCGCCTGCGGGCAGTGCGCGAGTATCTCGGGCGTGACCAGTGCATCATGCAGCACGATGTCGGCTTCGCGCAGCAGCGCCGCGCCGCGAAGGGTGATGAGATCGGCAGCACCGGGGCCGGCGCCGATCAGCCAGACCTTGCCGGGTTGGGGGAGCAGGGGGCTGGAGAGCGGGTCTTGCATGGAGGGTCCGTCAGAAAATGCAGGTCACAGCGCCATTGTAGGCGGTCGCCGCGATGTTTCGGGGGCAGGTTTAAGGCCACAGTCAATACACCGTCATCCCGCCCCCCAAACTCTGTCATCCCGGCGCAGGCCGGGATCCATGATTGATCAGGCGGTGAGTCGCCCTATCGGTCGTCGGTGGTGCACGACGGTGGATCCCGACATTCGTCAGGATGACGATTCAGGGGACTTCAGGCCTCAATCTCGTCGTCCGGGCTCAGCCCGCAGCCGCCGGGTACGGGTGGTTTCTCGGGATCAGCCCAGACGAATCATGCCCGCAGCCACCGTCTGGTGCGAGATCTCGTCGATCAGGATGAAGCTGCCGGTTGCACGGATCGCTTCATAGGCGTCCGCAGCCAGCGGCTGCTGAACCGTCAGCTGAATGCGGGCGATGCCATTCAGTGTCAGCTCGGTCCCCTCATGACGCTGCTGTGTGTTGATATCCAGCAGAGAATCAATTGCGGTGACCTTGGCCGCCACCTGACGGGTGGTGTGCTTGAGCCAGTATTTGCGGCGCAGGTCGAGCGGCTCTTCCGACAGCCAGCAGACATCGGCACTGAAGTTCTTCACGACAGTCGCCGGTGCATCCGCAGCGGCCAGCATGTCGCCGCGCGAGATGTCGATGTACTCGTCCAGCAGCAAGGTGACCGATTTGCCGGCAGATGCGGATTCGAGTGAGCCATCGAGTGTAAGGATGTCTTTTACCGTTGCGGTCTGTCCGGCGGGCTGCACGACGATCTTGTCGCCTTTGCGCACGGTGCCGGCCTCGACGCGGCCCATGTAGCCGCGGAAGTCGTTCGCCTCATGACCATTGTGGCGGGCGACGAGCTGTACCGGGAAGCGCAGCGCGGCCGCATGCTCGTCGTCATACACGGACAGCGATTCCAGCAGCTCGATCAGGGTCGGGCCTTCATACCAACCCATCTTGTCACTGCGGGTCACCACGTTGTCGCCCGCCAGTGCAGACAGCGGAATCGGATGAATGTCCTTCAAGCCCAGTTGGGCGGCGAACTCGCTGTACGCATCGATGATGCGGTCATACACGGCGCGGTCGTAGTCGACCAGATCCATCTTGTTCACCGCAACGATCACATGCTCGATCTGCAGCAGCTTCGCAATCGTCGAATGACGCTTGGTCTGGATCAGCAGCTCGGCCTTGCCGTTCGCATCGGTCTTCACCTTCGACACATCGACCAGAATGATCACCGCATCGGCGGTCGATGCGCCGGTGACCATGTTGCGCGTGTACTGCTCATGACCGGGCGCGTCGGCAATGATGAACTTGCGCTTGGGCGTGGCGAAGTAGCGGTAGGCGACGCCAATCGTAATGCCTTGCTCGCGCTCGGCTTCCAGACCATCGGTCAGCAGGGACAGGTCAACCATGTCGCCCACGGTGCGCTTGTGGCGCGCGCGCGAGATGGCGTCGAGCTGGTCGGCAAAGATGCCTTTGCTGTCGAACAGCAGACGGCCGATCAGCGTGCTCTTGCCATCGTCGACCGAGCCGGCGGTAATGAAGCGCAGCAGGCCGCGCTCGTTCGCGCCGGCGTCGGCCGTGGCGGTGTTCTTGTCGAGTACGGCGTTCATCAGAAATATCCTTCTTTCTTGCGTTTTTCCATCGAGGCTTCCGAGGTCTGGTCATCCATCCTCGTTGCGCCGCGCTCGGTGATCTGGGTGACGGCCGTCTCGGCGATGATCTCGCTCACCGTCGCTGCGGTTGACGCGACAGGGCAGGTGCAGGAAATATCGCCCACGGTGCGGAAGCGCACGGTCTGGGTTTCGATCGCTTCGCCTTCTCTGGCCGGTGTCAGCGGCGTCAGTGGCACCAGCAAGCCGTTGCGCGGTATCACCTGACGCTGATGCGCAAAGTAGATCGGCGGCAGCGCGAGCTTCTCGCGGGCGATGTACTGCCAGACGTCCAGCTCAGTCCAGTTCGAGATCGGGAATACGCGCATGTTCTCGCCGGGATGCACGCGGGTGTTATACAAGTCCCACAGTTCCGGGCGCTGGGCTTTCGGGTTCCACTGGCCGAAATCATCGCGGAAGGAAAAAATGCGCTCTTTCGCGCGGGCTTTTTCTTCATCGCGGCGCGCGCCGCCGATGCAGGCGTCGAACTTGTGCTCGGCGATGGTTTCCAGCAGCGTCACGGCTTGTGCGGCATTGCGCGAATCAGTGTCGGGATTGCGCAGGCGCACCGTGCCGCGCCTGATCGAATCTTCCACCGACCCCACGATCAGGTGCTCGCCGAGTTCTGCGACGCGCTGGTCACGGAAGGTGATCACTTCCTCGAAGTTATGCCCGGTGTCGATATGCACCAGCGGGAAGGGGAATTTGCCGGGACGGAAAGCCTTCTCGGCGATACGCAGCAGTACGACGGAATCCTTGCCGCCCGAGAAAAGCAGCGCAGGATTGCCGCACTCTGCCGCAACCTCGCGCATGATGTGGATCGCTTCGGATTCCAGCCAGTCGAGATGACGATTGCTCGCCGCATCGATAAAAATTTTGTCTACCGGGGTGTTCATCTTGCTTGTACCTCTTGGGTTTAGCTCTTGCGTTTAGCGCTTGCGTTGCCGTCTTGCTGAGTTCCTGCCTTACGCTTCCTGAGCGGCTTTGATCCGGACCAGTTTGCCATCAACGACATGCAATCCGCATTCCTTTGACTCTGGCTGTTCCCACCACCAGCGGCCTGCACGAACATCTTCGCCGGGCTGTATTGCGCGGGTGCAGGGCTCGCAGCCGATCGATGGATAGCCTTGGTCGTGCAGCGGGTTGTAGGGCACGTCATTGCTGCGGAGGTAGTGCCAGACGTCGTCCTCTGACCAGTCGGCCAGCGGATTGAACTTTTGCATACCATGCGCGGGATCATCTTCCTGCACCGCGAGCTCACTGCGTGTGGTGGACTGCGCGCGGCGCTGACCGGTGATCCAGGCTTTGTTGCCGGCAAGCGCGCGGTTCAGCGGCTCGACCTTGCGGATCCGGCAGCATTCCTTGCGCATCTCGACGCTGTCATAAAACGCATTCAGGCCGTTGGTCTTCACATAAGCTTCGACCGCAGCGGCCTCTGGCTGGTACAGCGCGACCTCATAGCCGTAGACCTCGCGGATACGGTCGATCATGCCCAGCGTTTCCTTGTGCAGACGGCCAGTCTCCAGCGTGAACACCCTGATCGGCAGTTTCGCGTGCAGGATCAGGTCGGTCAGCACCATGTCTTCCGCAGCCAGGCTGGAGGCGAACACGGCGGGCGCAAACTCTGCCGCAATGCGTTCCAGCGTCGCACGCGTGTCAGCGAGCTTGCTGTCAAACGTGCGGTCAGACGTGCTGGCAAAGCCGGCGCTCACTGCACTTCCTCGGCGGTGGGGCGGGTCGCGCGACGGAACAGCGGGGTCTTTTGATCCCACGAGGTCTGATAGACATCGGAGAAATCGGTCAGGCCTTTCAGGGCGTCTTCGATGCTGCGATCCGGACGGGTCGCGAACGCATTGAAGCCCACGCGCTGCATGTAGAACAGCTGGTCGCGCAGCACGTCGCCAATCGCGCGCAGTTCGCCGGTGAAGCCGATGCGCGTGCGCAGATTGAACGCGGTCGAATAACCCCGACCATCGGCAAAGTTCGGGAAATCCACCGCGATCAGCGGCAGACTGCCTGCATCGTCCTTCAGCGATTCCGCGCGCTCGTCCGGCGCGAGCCAGACACCGATATCGCTGCGTGCGGCCAGCACCGGTTTTTGTGCGAGCCAGACGGCCAGCGGCACGATCTGTTTGCCGGCAGGGACAGTCACCGATTCCGGTGCGTCGCCTTCGGCGAGCTTAAGCAGGTTCCAGTCGTCGGCGACGATGGTCTTGTCTTTGATGATCTCAGGCATACGCGGTTTCTCCTGCGGCGTCAGCGACTTCATCGATGGGGGTCGCATAGACATGGGATTTGAAAGGCTCGATGCCGAGGCGATTCACGGTGTCGATAAAGCGTTCTTCCTCGATGCGTTCGCGCACATACACTTGCAGCAGACGACCGATGACTTCCGGCATCTGGCCGGCGGCGAACGACGGGCCGATGATCTTGCCAATCGCCGTGTCATTGCCCTGCGCACCGCCGATCGAGACCTGATACCACTCCGAGCCGTCTTTATCGACGCCGAGGATGCCGATATTGCCCACATGATGATGGCCGCAGGCGTTGATGCAGCCGGAGATGTTCAGCTCGATCTCGCCAATGTCATGCTGGAAGTCGAGACCATCAAACCGCTGCGCGATCGCCTGTGCAATCGGGATCGATTTTGCATTCGCCAGCGAGCAGAAATCGCCGCCCGGGCAGCAGATCATGTCAGTCAGCAGGCCGATGTTCGGTGTGGCCAGGCCTTGCGACTTCAGTGCCTGCCAGATCGCGAACAGATCGGATTGTCTGACATCCGCGAGCACGAGGTTCTGCTCATGCGTGACGCGCAGCTCGCCAAAGCTGTACTGGTCGGCGAGGTCGGCGACAAAATCCATCTGCGCATCAGTCGCATCGCCCGGCGGGATGCCGGTTTTTTTCAGGGACACGGTGACGATCGAATAGCCGTTGACCTTGTGCGGACGCACGTTGCGGCCCACCCAATTGGAGAACGCCTTGTTCTCGTGGCGCAGGTTTTGCAACGCGGTTTCGTCGCTGGGCAGATTTTCGTACGCCGGCGGCGTGAAATAGCTGGCCACGCGATGGAGTTCTTCCGGCGTGATCGTGCTCGGACTGTCTTTCAGGTCGACCCATTCGGCCTCGACCTGACGGGTGAATTCTTCCACGCCCAGCGCCTTCACCAGAATCTTGATGCGCGCCTTGTACTTGTTGTCGCGGCGACCGTACTGGTTATAGACGCGCATGATCGCTTCGATGTAGGTGAGCAGGTGCTCCCATGGCAGGAATTCGCGGATCACGCTGCCGATGATCGGGGTGCGACCGAGGCCGCCGCCGACCAGCACCTGAAAGCCCAGCTCGCCGGCAGCGTTCTTTACCAGATTCAGACCGATGTCGTGTGCCTGCACCGCAGCGCGGTCCTCGGCAGCTGCATTCACCGCGATCTTGAATTTGCGCGGCAGGAAAGCGAATTCAGGGTGGAAGGTGCTCCACTG
>JACCEC010651214.1_pt1 | contig 27787 bp, 23 predicted proteins | sample 7450121 | NCBI WGS metagenome assembly JACCEC01 (sample SAMN15323455, study PRJNA562643) | freshwater metagenome | isolation source: river surface water | place: USA:Blue River Watershed | collected 2017-08-18 | reverse complement strand
GTTTAGTTTATAGGGAATTGTTGCAGATTGCGAGGCAATTTTCCGGAGATTTTGGCACGTTCAATAGCTGAAAGCACCTATGGACGTGCCAAAATCTTCGAAAAGTGCTCGCAAGATGCGGCAAGGTTCTTATGAAATAAACCCATTATTCAGGTTCCTATAGCCCGTAAGACTGTTTAAGTTGCAAAAAAACAATTTTAATTAGTCATCCCTGAAGTCATCCACTTCTCCGCATAGAAAATACTCGAAAATCCAAGATGCTTTTTCCACAAAGCGCAAAAACCCTTGAGGAAACTGCGACGCTACCTCGGCAATCCCTTGAAAGAGCTTGATCCACATTTGCAAACAAGCCCTCACCTTTTGCTTCGCGACATGGCAATCGGTGCTAAACTGCTCTTGCAAAATTGAGAGGACAAGAACAAACCTTCAGGAATGACTAGATAGAGAAGCCTCAATCTCTTCTAAGCTTTTCCCCTTTGTTTCAGGGATATAGCGCCAGAAGAACCAGAGGGCGGCAATTCCAATCACTGCATAAAGGCAGAAGATTCCTGCAGAACCTAAGTGCTGCATCAGATCGAGGAATGTGAACGAGACCAGGTAATTGAAAAACCAGTTGCTCATCGTACCGACCGTCATCGCTTTTCCACGAATTTTTAACGGATAGATCTCGGAGAGCAGCAGAGAGGGAATAGGCCCAAGACCGATCGCAAAAGATGCGACATAAGTCATCAAGCTCACAAGGGTAATCAGATCGATCAGTTGCGATTCAGTAAAAAATGCCAAGGTAAGCACAAACAAACTTACCACCATTCCACCAACTCCCCAAATCAGCAAAGGTCTTCTTCCGATCTTATCGAGGAGCCAAACTGCGGCAATCGAGAAAACGACGTTGACACCTCCAACTCCCAATGTCGCTAAAATAGCGCCAAACGCAGACTCAAAACCAGCGATCTGAAAAATTTTGGGAGCATAGTAAATAACGGTATTGATCCCCGTGATCTGCTGGAAGCAGTTAAGGAAGATCCCAACGAGAAGCACAGAGCGGAGCTTTGGATTGAAAAGGGCTAACCAGCCTGATTTTTTTTGAGGCGCAGCGCTACGTTTCATCTCTGATAGATGCTCTTTCCACTCCGAATCGCTCCGGAGTTTTTGCATCACAGCGATCGCTTTTTTCTCCTGATGCTTGATCAAAAGCCATGGAGGCGTTTCAGGGATAAAATAGAGCGCCCAAATCTGGACCAGTGCAGGAATGACACCGACTGCAAACATCATCCGCCAGGCCCCTTCATTAGAATAAAACAAGCTGACAGTATAGGCCGCCAGAATCCCTATCGTCGTCGCTAATTGGCTTAAAGAAACAAACCGTCCCCGATAATGAGGAGGGGAGATCTCAGCGATGTACAGCGGCGCGGTCAGGGAGATAATGCCGACGGCAAGTCCTGTGACCGCTCGCCCAACAGAGAGAAAGAAAAAAGAGTGGGAGACACTGATGATCGTTGCTCCAAGAATGAAGATCAGGGCAGTGAGCAGGATTGTCTTCTTCCGTCCTAACCAGTCAGCAAGCGTGCCTGAAATCAATGCTCCACCTAAAGCGCCAAGCAGGATGATGCTGACGATAAATCCCTCATCAATCGCTTTCAAATTAAACGCAGGAGCTAAAAAGATTAAAGCACCTGAAATAATTCCGGTATGATAACCAAACAGAAATCCCCCCATTGCAGCAACAATGACTGAGAAAAGGGTGTAGCTTGTGAAGCGCTCTCTCATCCTGTTTCAAGCCTCTTTATAAGTGGGGAATATCTCTTGTTGCGATGATTGCGGAAAGGCCTTTTTCATCAAACGGTACATCTCTCCAAAACGGTTGATCAAGTCTCCTTCCCCGCTGTAGCCCATCCTTTGGTAAAACCCTTCCGATTCTGAGCGCACATAAAGGTAGACATCGCGAACCCCTTGTTTAATCAATGAGCGTTCTAACGTTTGAAAAAGCTGTCGACCAAGCCCTCGGCCTTGGTACTCTTCGCTGACTGCCATCTGAAAAATACGCCCGTTCGTTTCCGTTTCTGGAAAAAAACAGACACATCCGACGATTTTTTTACCGATCGAAGCGATGAGATGAAAACTTTGATCCTCTTCTGGCAACTTCTCAGATCCTGGAGGCATACCGAGAGGTTTTCGCAAAACCTCCCAGCGCAGCATCCGCTCTGCTGCATAATCGGGTCCATTTGGAGCAATAAAACGAAATTTGATCATCTAAACCTCCTTGTCAAATTCCCGATTCTTCAAGTTATTTCTGTATGTCTCGACTTTGCAACTCTTTAAGTTCCCTTAAAAACCTGAATAATGGGTTTATTTCATAGAACCTTACCGCATCTTGCGAGCACTTTTCGAAGATTTTGGCACGTCCATAGGTGCTTTCAGCTATTGAACATGCCAAAATTTCCGGAAAATTGGCTCGCAACCTGCAACAATTCCCTATCAACTCAACCCATTATTCAGGTTATTCAGGTTAAAAATGACAAAATCGAGCTTATGCAGCCGAATTGAAACTAACTTGATCAGTTTGCCTCCCCCCTATTTCAAAGGACTGGCTCATTAATTCACAAGTTAACATAACAATTGGGAATTTGGCAAAGCGACTGATTTCCGAGCCTTTCCCGCTGGGGCATGAAAAGACCTCGAGATATTTGTTCATTGCAATGACGATTTGATCAGTAAACTTTTAAGATACTCTCCTTCAGGATGAGCAAGCAAGATCGGATGGTCCGGAGCTTGGATATGTTTTGATAGAATCTGAGCATCGGATCCCGCATCAATTGCAGCTTGGAAAACCACATTTTGAAAAAGTCCCTCGTCAATAAAATGGGAGCAGGAACAGGTCAGAAGCAGAGGAAGATGAGAAGGGCATCTCTTCAATAGTTCAAAAGCGAGCCTATTGATCTCTTTGTAGCCGGCACACGCCGCATTCTGATCTGCCCTTTTCTTGGCAAAAGCGGGCGGATCGAGAATGATCAGATCGTAACGATCGGAGGTTTGTTTCAGAAAATCGAAGACGTCGGCTTCGACGATCTCATGCATATTGGGATTGATTTGATTTAATGCGATGTTCTTACGGGCCAACTCTAACGCATTGGCGCTGCAGTCGACGCTTGTGACGTGGACAGCTCCTCCACGTAGAGCATAGACTGAAAACCCTCCGCTATAGGAGAAGCAATTGAGCACGCGCTTTCCTCGGCTAAGCTCCCCAATTTTTTTGCGCATCTCCCGTTGATCGAGAAAAAACCCCGTTTTCTGTCCCTTTTCTAAAGAAACTTGAAATAGGGCCCCATGTTCCCGCACGACCAGATCGCCACTTTGTTTAGAATAGACCCAGCCTTGGAAATCGGCAAGTCCTTCTTGCCGTCTAGCAGAGGAGGAAGATTTTTCATAGATCGCTTCTGGAGCGCACTTGTGGACGAGCATCTCGATGATATGGTTTTTAAGCCGCTCGATGCCCCATGTATTGATCTGGAGCACCAAGATCCGATCGTACTGATCAACGATCAGGCCTGGGATCCCATCCCCTTCTGCATTGATCAGACGAAAACAATTGGTCTCTTGAGCTGATAAGAATGCTTTCCTAAGCGCTAGAGCTCGATCGATCGCATCATTTAGAGCATCTTCAATAGGTTGATCGGAGAAGGTCAATACCCTTCCTGAGATCGAGTTTTGATCGTGGAAATATCCTTTGGCAAGGAATTTTCCCGCAGAGCTAAAAACAGGAAGGATCTCTCCATTTTCAATCAAAGGGAAGCTTGCAATCGCTCCGGAAAAAATCCAGGGATGCCTCTTCAATAAAGACTTCTCTTTGCCAGGTTTCAAAACAACTTCTTTTTTCATGCCAATTGAAGCTTTGAAGATTTAGGTTTCACTTTCTTTTCTTCCGAGGTGTACACAAACAACCTCAAGAATCGGTTTCTGCCAGTATCGTCAACCGCTGAATTTGAGCCCTGCCCGCATCGCCCAACTGATTCAAGTTGAGCTGCTTCGACACCGGCTGCGCCTGCCTCAAATTCAGGGCGTCTCCTTGGCATACTCCTGATTGTTGAGGTTGTTTGTGTATAATCGGCCCAAGCACACGGCCGATTAAATCGTATTCGGTAATGTCAGTGATCTCCACTTCATAAAACCGGCCAAACGCTGTCACTTTCCTTCCGTCATTGATGATCACTTGGCCATCAATTTCTGGACATTGCCCATAAAATCTGCCGCGCATCAGGAAGTCCGATTCAGGGTGGTAGCCTTCAACAACAACGTTGAGACGTTTGCCGATGTAAGCCTTGTTCCGTTTTTTCACCATTTTCATCTGCGTCTTTGCAAGCATCTCATAACGGGCCTTCTTGATTTCATCACTGATATGCCCAGGCATTTTGGCAGAAGAGGACTCCTCTTCGCGCGAGTACTGGAAAATACCGATATGATCGAGCGGATGCTCTTGGATAAACTGGACCATCTCTTCAAACTGTTCTTCAGTCTCCCCAGGGAAACCGACCATCAGGCTCGTGCGGATGATCACACCGGGAAGGCGCTCGCGCAAAGTCTTAATGATACGGATAATCTGTGCACGATTTGTCTTGCGACGCATCGCTTTGAGCATCCCATCATTGATGTGCTGGATCGGCATATCGAGATAGCGGCAGATCCGAGGATCTTTTTCTAGAATCCCGATCAATTCCTCGGTGATCTCATCGGGATATAAGTAAAGAAAACGGAGCCAAAAGTCTTTGGGCGATTTGAGCAGTTCACTAATGAGGTTCTCTAGCCCGTTGACCTCTTTGCGCTCTTTGCCGTAATCTCCTAAATCTTGAGCGATTAAAATGACCTCATGAACGCCCTGATCGAGAAGCGTGTTGAATTCTTTGACAACCCGGTCAACAGGCTTGCTGCGCAGGGGACCTTTGATCTTCGGAATGATGCAGAAGGCGCACTGCTTAGCACACCCCTCGGCGATCTTTAAGTAGGCGAAATGCTGAGGCGTCGACAACTGGCGCGGTACTTCACCCCATTCGAGATAACTTCTTGCACTCGTCACAGCTTCGCCAGCAACAGGCGCCTGAATCGCCTCCAACACCTTTTCCACATCGCCTGAGCCCAAAAAGTAGTGGATATCTGAAAATTTTGCCTTCAGCTCATCTTTATGCTTTTGGACCATGCATCCGGCGACGATCACCTTTGCGCCTTTCTTCTTCTCCCTGAACATCTCATCGATCGTATCGCACGACTCTTGCCGGGAAGAAGCTAAAAAACCACACGTATTAACGATCAAATAATCGGCCTCAGATAGATCAGGCGTCGCTTCATAGCCAGCTTTCAGCAAAATGCCGACCATCACCTCCGTATCGACGAGGTTTCTCGAACATCCCAAGCTAGTAAAGTGGATCTTATTACCATTAAAAACTGGTTTCTTCATACGATAAGTCCTAAATGAGTCGAGGCAGCTTATCAGCTATCTCAATTTTTTTTATTAAGTGATTCAAATGGCAAGAGTATACCTAAAAAAATCTCCTTTGAAAACGATTAAAAAAAAGTGTGCACGTCCAAAGGCTCAAAATCCGTAGATATTTATCGTTGAATCCGTTAGACTTTTTTGATCTCTGTTCACTTCCAACGGTCTGGCTTAAAAGGGCCCCCCCGCTCAACCTTCATCAGTTCGTTGAAGAGTCTAGCGAGAAGCCCGCTTAACTCATCAAGACCTTGGCTGGCTGAGTTTCTCTATGAGCTCATTGATTATACACAACTCACTTGAAGGATCAAAAATTTGACAAGGAGCCGCCATGAATTTGAGTCAGGAAAAGCCTGCACGGAAGCAGCTCAACTTGAATAAGTTGGGCAATACAGGCGGATCTCAAATGCGTTGGCCAGCGACGCTGGAAAAAACTGACTTTTCAATTTATTTCGGTATATAGAGGCATATGTGCTGCTTGAGATTATGTTTTTTTCTTATGTTTTCGAAAACCCAAAAGAAAGTGATTTCAAACTATTTTTAATTCCTCTGAACCTCGTTTCTTCGGGAAATTGAGTTTACAGAAAAAATGCTATACTATCAGGTAATTTTTATGTTTAAAATAAACCCAAAAAATCCTCAGCCAGCGAGTTTAGAACTTCAAAATTCCAAGAAATTTCGCGGAGAAATAAACGAATCGGTCCATCGATCGCCACAGGACCATCCGGAGCAATCCAACCAGGCAAGTCGACCGCCATCACTAAATGAGCACAGATTTGAGCTTATTGAAGGGGCAATGATCGGAGAATCGAAAAAATTAGATTCGTGCTTTTCAAAGACGATGTGGGTATCTGATAAGGATCCGCAATGCTACCAAGTTTGCAGACAAGCTCACAGAATTGATCAGGTCAAAAAAAAAGTATTGAGTTCAAGCAAATCGAACTCTCACAAGTCAAGCGGGGAAATACGACCCATTAAAGTCCTTCCACCTTCTATTTCTTTAAAAAATCTACAGGATCTGACTCAATTTTTAGAAGAGGAATCTAAGGATTTTCACTTTGAACCTAATGCTGCAAGAGAAATAGCGGAGGATATCGTCGGAAAGATAAAACAAGAAAAATTTCTCGAATTGCTTCACGGAGGCAAGATTAGTATTGAGAGGGTCGGATGGAGAAAAGCTGGAGCAGAGGATAAATATTACCTCATCATCAGAGACCCTAAGGAAGAAGGCGGACTTAGTGTTCTTGTGAGCGGGTATAGCAGAAGAGGCTCGCCACGTGCGGTCACTATTAGAAAAGGAAATAATGAAAACACAGCCTGTTTACGAAAAAGAAGCCAAAGATTGAATAAACGGGATTTAATCAGAAATCAAAACCTCGAGCTAGCTAAGCTACTAACAAAAGAGAATGCTCCTAATGTTTGCCAGATGATGAGCTATGAGGACGGTATTAAGGTTTCGCGACTTGGAGACATGGACATCAATCAATTAAATCTTGAAAAACTGACAAAAATGCAACGATTGAATCTATACAGGAGCCTTTTTAAAGGGATTTTCCAAATGCATTCTCTGGGACTATGCCACAGAGACTTGAAATGTGAAAATGTTGTTGTTCATATCAATGAAGAAGAAGAACCTATTGCCTGGATCATCGATTTTCTTGACTTCCTAGAAGAAGAAGGGAAGAATCGTTTAGGTACACCAATAATTGGAACCTATTGTATGTGGTCGCCAGATTGCGTTGCAGCTTATGAAAAATGGAAAGAGCAAAGCAAACAACCAGTCCAAGAAAGAACGGCGGTTGCTCTGGCCAATCCGAAAGATGATGTGTGGGCGGCGATGCTAATCATCTGTGAATTAGAAAGCCCGCTCACAGAACAACATCGGATGCTGAGTCCTGAACTCATCGAGGTATTTGAGGAATACAAAAGGACGGTGATGGATATAGATGAGGATATCGAAGACTTGCTGGAACATTTTCACAATTATTTTAAAACACATCCGAATAATCTATTTGATGCGAAAAGAGCATCCATAACCGAGTACCCATTAGACTGTTTGATCTATCAGATGGGATCGATGCGAAGCGAACGAAGGCTTTCTTCTAAAGAAGTATTGGAATGGCTCCCTGAACATCCAGATTCCTTTCGTATTGATGTTCCGGTTTCTAGGCAAACAGTGATGGAGCTGCAAGCACTACGTAAAAACTTCTTAACATTATCAAACCTTGGAGATCTGGGGTGGAAAGAATGTGAGCAGCGTTACAATGCATGCATAGAAAGTTGCGAAAAGGGGTTTAAAGATACATTTTCTGTTGTGTGCAGAAAAATTGTTCAAATCAAAGCTCCGGAGGCTTGGCAAAAACATGAGGGTCAACATTCGATCAGTTCAAGCCAACACTGTAGAACTCCAGAAATAAGAGATGATATTGAGCTCCAAGCTCTCGAACATCTATTGAATAATCTCTACGTCCATTTTTTAGATGAAAAAAAACCTGTTCATGCATAAGCGGAAAATAACCTCACTTTTTCAAGATGTGGGAGTTTCTTTAACAGCAGCCATTAGCGGGGAGCATTAACATGACAGTCCTGCAAACAGTGCGAAGAGCTGCTTATGGAAATAGGGATCGCAGTCGTTACCCAAACGAACATAGAGGTCTCGGGTCTCCAGGGAAATGACATCGAAGTGCTTCATCACCTGAAATAACTTCAAGGATCGGTTTTTCCAAGCATCGCCAGCCAATGAATTTGAGATCGGCTTGAGTAGCTCAACTTATTCAATTTGAGTTGCTTAGGCATCGGCTTTGCTTGCCTGAAATTCATGGCTTCCCCTTGCCAAATTTCCGATTCTTCAATTTATTTCGGTCTACGTCTCTTATTTTTGCTTAACTTTTAACCTCCAATTTCTATAATCGGTCTGTTCTAGTGATTGAGGTCTTGATGAAATGGTCTTTGTGTTTTTCTATTACGCTGTTGCTAGCAACAAGCGCCTGCCAAAATTCTAGCTCATCTTTCTATAAACCCACTAAGCAAGAACTCCGGTTAAATATCCATAGTGAACCCCCCACGTTAGACCTTAGGAAAGCCAACGACACAACCTCGATAGCCATCATCAAAATGTGCTTTGAAGGGCTCGTCAGGCTCGATGAGAACAACACACCGATCCCTGGCATTGCCAAGCGGTTTGAGCATTCGGACGATTATAAGACTTTTACATTCTATTTGCGCGATGCCCGGTGGTCGGACGGCCATCCGATCACAGCCTATGACTTTGAAGCGACTTGGAAAACGATGCTCTCCCCCGCTTTCCCTTGCGAATTTGCCAATGACCTGTTCATTCTTAAAAATGGCCAGGCCGCCAAGTTCAACCGCTGCCCTGTGGATGCAGTTGGGGTCAAAGCAGTTGATGCACAGACCTTAATCGTCCAGCTTGACCATAGCGTCCCCTACTTTCTGCAGCTGGCTGCAACCCATTCTTTTTTTGCTGTCCCAGAGCATATTACCTCCTCCCATCCCGATTGGGCGGACAATAGCGGCGAAAAATTTGTTTGCAATGGCCCATTTCTTATGAAAGAGTGGCGCCACTACAATTTCATCGAAGTTCAAAAAAATGCTCAATACTGGGAGAAAGAAAAGGTCCAGTTAGAGAAAATCTCCTTAGCGCTGATCGAAGATGAGAATACCGAGCTGACGATGTTTGAAAACGGGGAGCTCGACTGGGCAGGAAGTCCGATGTCGAGCCTGCCAAACGATGCCCTCTCTACACTCAAGAAAACGGGAAATGTCACGACTTATCCGATCTCGGGCGTCTATTATTACATTTTCAATACGAAAGAATTTCCTTTTAACAACGTCCATATCCGAAGGGCTTTTGCTCTCAGTATCAATCGGAAGGCGATCATCGATAACATCACCCAGTCGGGCCAGGTCCCTGCAATGGCCATAATCCCTCCGACGATGTGGAAACAAGATCGCCACTATTTTCAAGACCATGACCTCAAAGAGGCCAGGCGCGAATTTGACCTAGGGCTAAAAGAGCTCAACATTAATTTGTCGCAATTTCCAGCGATCACTTTAAGCTTCAACTCCGCCAGCGCCCACCATAAGATTGCCCAAGCGATCCAAGAACAGTGGGATCGGACGTTCGGCATTCGGGTCCGATTAGAAAATAAAGAATGGAAGGTCTTTTTAGACGAGCTGCGCCACAATAAGTTCCAAGTTGCCCGGATGGGAGGGATCGCCAACTTCCGCGATCCGATCTCGTTGTTAGAGTTCTACAAGTATCTGTCGAGCAGCAACAACCACTCCCAATGGACAAATCCCCACTTCACACAGCTTCTGGAAAAAGCAGACATGACCTTAGACCTGGAGAAGCGAACAGCTTTGCTGATGGAGGCTGAAAAGCTCTTGATCGAGGATATGCCGATCGCACCCATCTATTATTACACGGGCTCCTATATGAAAAAGCCTTATGTTAAAAATGTCCAGCTTTCCGATTTAGCCGATATCGATTTTAAAACGGCCTATGTGGAGACCAAATGATAGGGTATTTGATGAAAAAAGCGGCGATCCTATTGACCTCTCTTTTCGCCGTCTCCACCTTGACTTTTTTTCTGATGCATGCCATTCCAGGAGACCCTTTCGTCCAAGAAAATGCGATCCCCGAAGAGATTTTAAAAGCCCTGCATAAGCATTACGGCCTCGACCAGCCTCTCTATGTCCAGTACGCTAAGTACATAAAAGGGCTCTCAACCTGGGAGTTCGGACCCTCCTTTAAATACCAGGGAAGGACAGTTAATCAGATCATCTCCGAGGGATTTCCGGTTTCATTTGTTCTCGGGATGCAAGCCCTTTTTGTTGCTGTTTGCGGAGGCATTACGTTGGGAGCGATTGCTTCTCTTAAACACCAGAGATGGCAAGATCAGATGACGATGGTCATTGCAGTAATTGGTATCTCGGTGCCTAGTTTCATCATGGCTTCCTTTATGCAATATCTGCTTGCCATGAAGCTTGACCTCCTTCCTGTTGCCCGATGGGGCTCTTTCGCCCAGACGATCATGCCTGCCATTTCCCTTGCCGCCCTACCGATGGCGTTCATCGCCAGACTGACCCGTTCCAATATGGTCGAGGTGCTGCAACAGGACTACATCCAGACAGCAAAGGCCAAGGGGCTCAATTCGATTGCGATCTTGATCAAACACGTGATGCGCAACGCCCTGCTTCCTGTTCTGACCTACCTTGGACCACTGACGGCAGCCGTTCTGACGGGGAGCTTTGCAATCGAAAAAATTTTTGGGATCCCAGGCCTTGGGCAATGGTTTGTGATGAGCATCACCAACCGTGATTATACCGTCATCATGGGAACGACCATTTTCTACAGCGCAATCCTCCTTTTTTGCATCTTTATCGTCGACCTCATGTACTGCTTGATCGACCCGCGCATTAAAAACAATGGGAGAAAAACATCCTGATGGAAGATCAATCTCTATTTCAACCTCTTGATCGGGCTGCCCAACTCTCTGTAGAAGAAAAAGAAATTCTAGAGCCTATCTCCTACTGGAAAGATGCTTGGCTAAGGCTGAAGGCCAACCGCTTAGCGATGTTTGGACTCATTACTCTGACCATCCTCCTTATCCTTGCGATCTTTGCGCCTCTATTTTCCCATCACACCTATTACGAGACGCAGCTGCATCTTAAAAATGAGCCGCCAAGCGCCACATTTTGGTTTGGCACGGACGAGCTCGGACGGGACCTCTTCACCCGCTGCTGGTGGGGAGCCCGGATCTCCCTTTTTGTCGGGATCACCGCATCTCTGATCGACCTAGTCATCGGCGTGATGTTCGGCGCATTTGCAGGCTTTGCTGGCAGCAAGACGGAGGAGTGGATGATGCGCTTTGCCGATATCCTCTATGCGATCCCCTATCTTCTGGTCGTGATCCTCCTCATGGTCGTCATCGGCCCTGGGATATTCACGATCATCATCGCCTTGACATTGACTGGATGGATCAATATGGCTAGGATCGTGCGAAGCCAGATCCTTCAACTCAAACAGCTTGACTACGTGAAAGCAGCCATTGCCCTCGGCGCTTCCCGCAAGCGGATCCTACTATGCCATCTGATCCCCAATGCGATGGGCCCGATCATTGTGACCATCACGCTGACGATCCCTTCCGCGATCTTTGCAGAGGCTTTTTTAAGCTTCCTCGGCCTCGGTGTGCAAGCGCCGATTGCCAGTTGGGGGACGATGGCCAATGATGGACTCTCAGCCCTCCGCTACTACCCCTGGCGCCTATTTTTCCCTGCCACCTTCATTAGCCTGACCATGCTCAGCTTCAACCTGCTGGGAGATGGGCTGCGCGATGCTTTCGATCCGAGGTTGCGCCGATGAGCACGCCTCTTCTTAAGATTAAAAATCTCAATGTCTCATTCCTATCGCAAAAGCAACGGCTGCACGCTGTGCGCAATGTCGAATTTGAGCTTCACCCGGGAGAAACATTGGGAATTGTCGGAGAATCGGGCTGCGGTAAAAGCGCGACAGCAAAAGCGCTCGTTCAACTCATTCCAAGACACTATGCAGATTTGAGCGGCGAAATCTGGTACAGAGATCAAAACTTAGCCACCTTTTCCGAAAAGCAAATGCAGAAAATTCGGGGTAAAGAGATCGGGATGATCTTCCAAGACCCGATGACATCCCTTAATCCCACGATGAAGATCGGCAAACAAATTGTCGAAGGGTATCTGCGCCACTATCCTGGAGTTTCTTGGAAATCAGCCTGGGCCTATGCGATCGACATGCTCCACTTGGTCGGGATCCCCAATCCTGAAGAGAGGATGGGCGACTATCCACACACTTTAAGCGGTGGGATGCGCCAGCGGATGATGATCGCCATTGCCCTTGCTTGCAAGCCTAAACTCATCCTTGCCGATGAACCAACAACAGCTCTCGATGTAACGATCCAAGCCCAAATCCTCGATCTCATGAAAGAGATCCAACGTAAGACCCAGACAAGCATCGTCCTCATCACCCATGATTTGAGCGTCGTCGCCAAATTCTGCGACCGGGTTCTCGTAATGTACGCAGGAAAAATCGTTGAATCTGCAACCGTCGATCAACTCTTTGCAACCCCTCAGCACCCTTACACACAACGCCTCCTTCAAGCGATCCCCCGTCTCGACAAATGCAAGACCGAACCTCTTATCCCGATTGAAGGGACGCCGCCGAACTTGAGCTTACCCCTCCCTGGATGCGGCTTTTGCGCACGGTGCCCTTATGCAATGCGCATCTGCGTAGAACAATCTCCTCCCCTCCTCCATTTGGGAGAAGAGCACTACAGCGCCTGTTTTAAACACGACCCAAGAATAAGCAGATGAACAATACATCCCCTCTTCTCGAGATTAAAGACCTGAAAAAGACCTATTCTGTTTCCAAACAACTCCTCACAGCAGTCAACACGATTTCGTTTCAAATCTTTCCTGGTGAAACGCTCGGTCTTGTCGGAGAAAGCGGCTGTGGCAAGTCGACCACAGGACGTTGCCTGCTACGCCTCGAAGAACCCTCCTCTGGCCATGTGTTCTTTGAAGGGAAAAACGTGCTTGATTTCAATGCGCACGAACTCTTCCACTTCCGCCGCCAAGCACAGATCATTTTCCAAGACCCTTACGCCTCGTTGAATCCTCGGATGACAGCTCAAGAGATCATCGCAGAACCTTTGCGGATCCACAACCTTGCCGATGAATCTCAAATTCCCCACATGCTCGCCCATCTGCTCGATCTTGTGGGCTTAAGCAAGACCTCCCTCTCCCGCTTTCCTCATGAGTTTAGCGGCGGACAACGGCAAAGGATCGGCATTGCCCGCGCACTCGCTGTTAAGCCCCGCTTCATCGTCTGCGATGAACCGATCTCAGCGCTCGATGTGTCGGTCCAAGCGCAGATCATCAACTTGCTGAAAAACCTCCAGAAAGAAATAGGACTTACCTACCTTTTCATTGCACATGATCTGGCGATGGTGAAATACATCTCCGACCGGGTTGCTGTCATGTACCTCGGCCACATCGTTGAGCTGGCTACTGCAGAAGAGCTCTACAGCCATCCCCAGCACCCCTACACCCAGGCGCTTCTCTCGTCGATCTCCATTCCCGATCCGGTTATTGAAAGACAACGGACCAAAGCTCCTCTTAAAGGAGAGCTGCCAAGTCCCTTGAAAATTGCCAAAGGCTGCCCCTTTGCATCCCGATGCCCTCACGCTCAATCCATCTGCCATGAAGAAAAGCCCGCCTTGCGGCAGGTCGCTCCTGAACATATTGCAGCCTGCCACTTCCCCCAAATTTTTGAAAAGTGCCTCGCAACCTGCAACCATTCCCTATGAACTAAACCCATTATTCAGGTGAGCATTTTTTCTAACTTTTCAGAATGCGCTCTGCCTCGCTAGCACAGACCCAAACACGGCAAGGGGCTTCTTTGAGGATCTTTTCAGTGATTGCCCCCAATCCTTTGAAGCGAGCTTCTTGAGTGGATTTGAGAGCTCCTAAAACTAACAAATCGTACTTGCCTTTTTGAAGCAGCTCTAAAATGGTGTCGGGAATCGATCGGGAGCGGACGAGCTTCAATTCGATATCGACATTCAAATCTTGAGCGATTGCCTCCGCTCTCTTTAAGATCGCTTCTGCAGCTGCAATGCGATGGGGAATCTCAATGTCCAGCGGCAGTGAAGAGGCTATTTCAATGACTTGAATAGCGGTTAATTGAGCGCCATGGGCTTTGGCCACCTCGCAGGCCATCTGGATCGTTTCCGTTTGCAGTTCCCCGCGCGTCGGCACTAAGATCCTCCGCACATTCATCGGTTTATAGCCGGGAACTTTAACCTGTTCGATCTCCACATGTCCCATCGGTTTCATCTTTTTTGCCTTGCGATAATAAAAGTACATCGCTATTCCAAGCGCCATCCACGCCAATCCCAAATAGCGGCCATCGCGTTTTGTGATCACGACAAGGCACCACACACTGATCGTAGCTATGCATCCGATGACCGCTGTAACAGGAATCTCATAACCTCGAATTTTAATATTGAACGGGATCTTAAAAGGCCGCTTGAGATGAGGTTTTTTCACCCTTAAGACAAAAAGAGACAAATGCGCCGACGTAAAGGCTAGCATCGCGCCAAAGTTATACAAATCGGCTAAGAAGTCAAGATTGCCGCGGCTAGCTAAAATGATGAAGCTTGCTACAGCAGTAAAAAATGCAAGGGAGATCGCTGGCGTGCGGAAGCGGGCCTGCAACCGATAAAAGATCCGAGGCAGTTGATAATACTCGCCCATATTGAACGATAATCTTGAAGAGCCAATTAATCCTGCATTAGCAGCAACTGTTAAGACGACCGCTGCTAGCACAGAAATGCAGGGCAAAAGAAAATGTTTGCCAAGTGGCAATGCTTCGACAATCCCCGCAACGGGATTTAACACATACTTAGTCCCTAGATCATGAGGAGTGATTGCAGACAACGCAGTGATCGAAAGGCCAAGATAGACAGCAATCAAAACGAACATCGTTAAAATGATCGCGCGAGGCACCGTGCGAGAAGGTTTTTGAGATTCCGCTGCAAGCTGAGCGATCGATTCAATTCCCGTATAGGCCACCATCGCCATGGCTGTCCCTTTAATGAAATCGCTCCACGAAGGAGACCAGGCCTCATTTGGAATACCGATTCGCATATGGTTCACAATCGTAGACAGATCTACAATGCTGCTAAATCCGATCGTGATCACAATGGCTTGGATCAAGATCGTAAACGTCGTGAGCAACAAACTGATCCGTGTCGACTGCTTCACTCCAAAGACGTTCATCAGAAAGAGGATGCAAAGTAAACTGATCGAAAAACCAATCTGAACTCCAGCCTTCTGAAGGGGAGCATAGAAAAATGCCAAATATGGCCCTACCGCAAAAGCGGAAATCGCAATGGTCACAATGTAATCAAGCAGAAGCCCCCAACCCGCAATAAATGAGATCAGGTCATTGAATGCATGACGAGCAAAACTTGCAGATCCTCCCGACTCATGAAATGTTGAGGTCATCTCCGCATAAGTGAGCGCTGTGCAAACGAACACAAGCCCTGCCAATCCCAAAGAGATCGGTGTTGCTCCCAATGCAAAAAGTGCAGTGATCCCCAGCGCGTAATAGATCGATGAGCCTAAGTCACCATAACCGATCGCAAAGAGGTCAAAAATCCCCAGAACGCGCTTGAGAGTCCCTTTATGCAGTTGGACGACCGTAGTCTTATCGTTTCCCGACTGTTTTGCCATTAATTGACGACCTTTTTCATTCCCCGCTCTTTGAGCTAGGTATCGCCCTTGCTGACATTTTTATCAATAGACATCTTGCATCACCCAATTTACGTGCCCGACCTCTATTTACGAACCATTTTGATTAGCAACCTGAATAATGGGTTTATTTCATAGAACCTTGCCGCATCTTGCAAGCACTTTTTAAAGATTTTGGCACATCTATAGGGGCTTTCAGCTATTAAACGTGCCAAAATCTCCGGAAAATTTCCTCGCAACCTGCAACAATTTTCTATATAACGAAATCACTTGAAGAATCGGAAATTTGGCAAGGAGCCGCCATGAATTTGAGCCAGGCCAAACCGACGCCGAAGCAGCTCAACTTGAATAAGTTAAGCGATGCAGGCGGATCTCAAATTCATTGGCATGCGACGCTGGCAAAAACCGATTCTTCAAGTGATTTCGGTATAAACCAAACCCATTATTCAGGTTAAAAAAAGGATTATCATGTCTTTAGAACCATCATCAACCTCTGCTATTACATCGGCAATTTATCAATATCCTGATGAGGTGTATGAACCCAATGACCCAGCTGTAACGATGGCGGGTTCATTGGATGATCCGTTTCCTGAGCTGGAAGAGATCTTAAATAAATGGGTCGAGGAAGGAAAATCTGAAAAGAGCAGAGTTGACGCTCGATCTAAGATTATTGATTTTCTAAGAGACTCTGGAAAAACGGAACTTGTATTGGCTGGTTTGGGTTTAACATCTCTTCCAGATGTTTTTGGTAAACAGCCATTAGTTTCCAAAGTAATTAGTCTAAACCTCTCTAACAATTACCTCACATTGCTCCCCGAGCAAATCGGTCTGCTTGAAAATTTAACGCATTTAAACCTCTCTAACAATCAGCTCAGATCGATCCCCATGAGCATCGGTCTACTTGAATATTTAACGCATTTAAACCTCTCTAACAATCAATTCAAATGGCTCCCCATCCAAATCAATCAACTTGAAACGTTAACGCATCTAAACCTCTCTAACAATCAATTCATATCGTTCCAAGAGCCGATTGATCTGCCTCAAAATTTAACAGATCTAGACCTCTCTAACAATCAATTCACATCGATCTCCGAGGAAATCGATCAGTTCAAGCATTTAACAATGCTAGATCTCAGTGGTAACTCCAAACTGGAAAGCCTGCCCAACGACCTGGCTAATCTATCTAAACGTTGCAGAATTTATGCTGAAGGGACCGGACTTCCCGAACATGTCCTCCGCAAGCTACAATTAACCTGAATAATGGGTTTATTTCATAGAACCTTACCGCATCTTGCGAGCACTTTGCGAAGATTTTGGCACGTCCATAGGAGCTTTCAGCTATTGAACGTACCAAAACCTCCGGAAAATTGCCTCGCAACCTGCAACAATTCCCCATAAACTAAGCCCATTATTCAGGTTATAGAAATGAAGGTCTAATGATCCTTTAACCTTCGACAAGTACTTGCTTCGGCAGCTGGAACACGACATCCTCTTCCGTAAACACAACATCTTCGACTGCCGTTACGCCAAGAGAGCGAAGGCGCTCGATGCAGCGCTGAACGACATGCTCAGGAGTCGATGCGCCAGCAGTCAGGCCGATCACTTCGACATCTTTGAGCCATTCAGGAAGAATTTCCCCCTCATCGTTGATAAGATAAGAGGGAACACCGCGGACATCAGCCACTTCACGCAACCGGTTAGAATTGGAGCTGCGTGGATCACCGACGACAAGGATCAGGTCTGCCTCATCGGTAATCGAGCGGAGGGCCATCTGGCGGTTGGTCGTCGCATAGCAGATCGATGAACTCGGGAGGGTCTCAATTTGGGGATATTTCACCATCAGTGCTTCTGTGATCTCTCTGACATCGTCTAAGCTCAACGTAGTCTGGGTCGTGTAGAAGAGCTTTTGATCTTGCGGGAACTGAAGAGCTTCGACGTCGCTCACCGATTCAACGATCGTTGTCACATCGGGAGCTTCTCCCGCCGTTCCGATGATTTCAACGTGCTTCTTATGGCCGATCAGAATGATCTGGTATCCTTTTTGTGCATAGCGCTTCACTGCTGAGTGGACTTTAGTGACAAGGCCGCAGGTGGCATCGATTTCGATCAAGTTGCGCGCCTTGGCCTGGTTGCGGACCGCAGGAGATACGCCATGTGCCGAATAGATCAGGCGAGCGCCGCTCGGCACTTCGCTAAGATCTTCGATGAAAATGGCCCCTTTCTGTTTTAATCCTTCTACGACATATTTGTTGTGGACGATCTCATGTTTGACATAGATGGGAGCTCCCCAAAGCTCTAAAGCACGTTCGACCGTATCAATTGCTCGCTCGACTCCAGCACAAAATCCCCGGGGTTTAGACAGCAACAGTTTCATGAGAAGCTCCTTGAGTTATAACCTGAATGATGGGTTTATTTTATAGAACCTTACCGCATCTTGCGAGCACTTTTCGAAGATTTTGGCACGTCCATAGGGTGAACGTGCCAAAATCTTCGAAAAGTTGCCTCGTAACCTGCAACAATTCCCTATAAACTAAACCCATTATTCAGGTTAGATAAAAGGGATCGGAGACCTCTTCGTTTCGATGGTGTTGTGCAAAAGGGGTGGCAAGAAAAATTTTCTTCCTTTCTGGATCGGATGCCAGCGTTTCCAGCTGCTCTTTGATCTCGCGGTTAACGGCAAAGATATAATCAAATTTTTTAAAATCGATCGATTCAAAAAGTTGAGCAAGATGGCCGATCGCCCCCCCTCCCCCCTTTTTTCCGCGACGGCGAGGATCCGATGATCGGCTTGTTTGCCAATGAAGTCAGTGGTCATGGCTGGGCTGTCGATGAACAGCTGGTCTCCAACTCCTTTTTCTTCCGCAAGCTTCTGAAGAGCTGCCGCTAAAGCGGGAGATCGGCAGATGTTGCCCATGCAAACAAAGAGAACACCTTTTGTCTTCATGAGACCTTATTCTGCCACGTCGGCTGCACAGCGGAAACCATAGGTTCTGTTCATGATCCCTGGGTTATTGCGATGGCGGTGGGCGCACCGGAGGTCCTCTTTCAAGCTCTTCCAGCAGCCCCCTCGAAGAATGCGGTAAACCCCTTGCAAAGGACCTTTGGGATGATCGGGTTCTTGGACAGAGATGTCATAATAGTGGTAATCATACCAGTCTTGACACCACTCATAGACATTGCCTGCCGTATCGTAGAGGCCGTATCCATTAGGTGGATAACTTGCGACAGTGGTCGTATCGGAGCTGAAAAAATTGGCCTGGGTCCGCTCGATGTCGCCGCCTGTTGGAAACATGTTATCTTCACGACCGCCATAAGCTGCAATTTCCCATTCGGCTTCCGTGGGCAGACGTTTGCCGATCCATTTTGCGTAAGCGATCGCCCCGTACCATGTGACCCCAACGACGGGATGCTTGGCATAGCCCGATTCGATACTGATCCTGCCAGCACTCCGCTTAATGCGGGAATCGCGCAAACGGATGATATCGTTGTTATTGACATCTTTTTCACCGCCCATCGCTTCGAGAAATCGGACAAATTGTTCGTTGGTCACTGGATGGATGTCCATCGCGAAAGCCTCCATGTTAATCGCGTGGCGCGGCATCTCATCGCGGGCGCCATGGTTGCTGCCGCGGTAGTACGTGCCACCAGGGATAATGACCATATCGGTCATCATGGGCTCAACAGATTTTTCCTCTTCGACTTTAGGCTGATAGCGTCCGACAAGGAGCTCCTTTTGAAAAATCTCGCCTGGATCGACATCAAAGGACGGGCGGACGACTTCTTGCGGATTAAGGACAGGTCTTAGTCCAGGCGCAACTTGCTCGGCAGAGACCACTTCTTCTGGTGGTTCTGAAACCACCACTGCAGGCTCTGACCCATGCTCCGCAATCCCTTTGAGTTTCTGAAGCTGCTCTTTGGCAGCCGGAGAAACGATAGTGTTGACTAACTCTTCGATCAATGGAGAAAGCAGTTCTGGCCTTAAAGCAGGATCATGATGAAGACAGCGGGCGAGCAACACATCCCAATGCCATTTTTGATCACCGCTTTTTTTAGGCAGCTCGAAAAAACCTTCAGGCATCTCGCGCTTCAACAGGTAATAGATCAATGTGCCAAATGCATAAATATCTGCTTTAGCAGGATTGGGACGAGGCTGGGAAAGGTGTTTTTGTTCAGGCGCTAAAAAGGCGAAATTTTGCAAAAAGGACTCGTGGAGAACCGTCATTGCATTGGCATCAATTTTTCCAGCTGCGTACTTCTCTTCTCCCCGCTTGTTCCATGTAAAACCGATGTTGGTCGCGAGTTGATCCGCTGCAGCTTTGTATGTACGGCTAAGCACTGCGCCAGGACCGATGATCCTTGACAGGCCGAAATCGCTCAAATACAAATGGAGCCCTTCCTTCGAAGAGCGGAGCAAAATGTTATTGAGCTTAAGCATGCCGTGAGCAAAGGGCTCGATACCCATTTTTTTCTGATGGGCATAGTCTAAAGCAGAAGCAATCTGCCTTGAAATCCGAACGATCTCTTCTTCTGAAAGTTTATATTTGCGTTTCGAAAGGTACTGGTAGAGATTGCAGGGATCTCCATCGGCGTTGACGATGCAATCGGTCACTAGAAAGTGCTGTCCATCTGCGCATGAGACGTTGTGGATCTTCACGATGTGGGGATGGTCGAGGCTCGATAGGGCCAGCACTTCGTTTTCAAAACGGTGGATGAAGTTGGAGTCTGACGAGAGTTCTTGAGGGAGCACTTTGACAAGACATGGCTGCTTCATGAGCCGGTGTTCAGCAAGGTATGCCGTGCCCATCGAACCCACTCCCAGCTGTTTGAGCAAGGTGTAGTCTCCTAAAATCATTCGCTGTGTCATCGCATCCTCCGAAATTTACAAAGATTCGATCGCCTTGAAGATTTCCTCTTTGGCTAACAATGGAGCTTCACAGTGATCCTGTCTGCAGATATAAACTGCAGTCTGGCCATCGATCATTTTTTTATCAACTAAAGAAGGAACAAGGGCGTCCAATAACGTATCATTTGCCTTCTTCCAAACGACAAGCATGTGAGGGTTAAAATGAACTGCTAAACGCTCTTTGATCTCTTTAGCTAGGGTCTTCTCTTCATCAAACGCAATCACGACGAGCGGCGCTTTGGTCTGGTAGTAGCGCTGGAGAGCCTTTAAGTGGTAGCATGCACCTGGCGGATAACTTTCGATATAGGTCTTTGCAGCTTTCAAAATATCTTCTGCTTGAGAAAAGTAGTTGGAATCCCCTGTTAACTGGAACAAGCGAAGTAAATTCTCACAATGGACAGCATTTCCTGAAGGTTCTGCCCCATCGTAAAATTCACACTTGCGGATCAATAAGGTCGGATCGGAGACATTACAATAAAATGCTCCTTCTTCAACTTTAAACTCTTTCGAGAGCAAATCGGTCAAATCGATCGCCCATTTTAACCATTTTGTTCCAAGGTCTAACTCGAATAACGTGATCAGTCCCTTGATCAAGAAAGCATAATCATCAATTCCCCCGTCAAAGCGGGCCTCATTCTCACGCCATCTTCGCTTTAAATGGCCATCCTTGTACAAATGGGTGAAGAGGAACTCAGCTGTCTTAAGGGCAGCTTCTGTGTACGTTTTTTTCCACAATATGCTGCCGCCCTTGGCCATCGCATCGATCACAAGCCCATTCCACGAACACAGGATTTTATCATCTTTAAAAGGGCGAGTCCTAAACCCGCGCCTCTTTAACAGTTGCATGGAACTCCGCTCTAAAATAGCCTCCACTTCCTCTTTGGGCATCCCGATCCCTTCAGCAAACTCATCCAATGGCGTTGGAACATACAGAACATTCCTACCTTCGAAATTGCCATCGCTCTTGATCCCATAGTATTGGCAGAACACTTCTGCCTCTTCATTGGAAAGAATTTCGCGGACCTCAAAAGGAGTCCAGGTGTAATACATCCCCTCATGCCCTTCCGAATCGGCGTCTTCAGCAGAGTAAAATCCTCCGTCGGGATGCATCATCTCCCGGATCAGATAGTCCAATGTCTGCTCTGCCGCGCGGGCATAATTTTTTTTCTTAGAAAATTGGAATGCTTGGAGATAGGTCTCTGCTAAAATGGCGTTATCGTAGAGCATTTTCTCAAAGTGGGGAACAATCCAGCGCTCATCCACGGAATAGCGGGAAAAGCCGCCGCCGAGCTGATCAAAAATTCCACCGAGAAGCATCCGATCCAATGTCAGTTCAACACAGAACATCGCACGGCTGTCTGACTTCTCTCGGGCATGCTCGAGCAAAAACAAAGATTGATAGCCCATCGGAAACTTCGGTTCACCTTTAAGCCCTCCATAGATCGGATCGATCATTTCGAACATCACTTCTGCCGCCGCATAAAGAATCCCCTGCACAGGCATGGCATCACCGGAAGAAAGGGTCGATTTTTCAAAAATTTCAACGATCTTGTCCGCTTGATCGACGAGCTGTGTCCGCTCGTCGCTTTGCCACATCTGAGTGATGTGCTGGATGAACTGCTGCATTCCAATAAGCCCCCGACGGTTCACAGGCGGCAGATATGTCACAGCAAAGAACGGTTTAAGCTCGGGAGTTAAAATGAGATTAAGCGGCCATCCGCCAGCGGATGCCATCAGGGTCTGGGCAAATTCCATATAGATGCTATCAATTTCAGGCAGCTCTTCTCTGTCTACTTTAATATTGATGAAGGAATCATTCATCAACCTAGCGATCTCTGAATTCTCAAAAGATTCTTTTTCCATGACGTGGCACCAATGGCACGTCGCATAACCGATCGATAGAAAAATCGGTTTTCCTTCCTTTTTTGCCAGTTCAAACGCTTCTTTTCCCCAGGGATACCAATCGACAGGATTATGCGCGTGTTGGAGCAGATAGGGAGATTTCTCGTGAATAAGGCGATTAGTATGGGGAGGTAAAGACATATCTTATAGCAATTAAATAACCCCTAAAAACTTAGCCAAATACCAAGCGACGACTAAGACGAGAGCCACAGCCCCAGCCCATAGTAAATTGGGAAGCCATTTCACACCACCGCCCATGCTGCCTCGCACTTCCAGAGTGCCAATCCCATAGGAGAATTCATGCTTTTCTGCCGGCATGCGGAAGACATGGGGATTTTCACGGATCATCGTTTCCATATCAATGCCTAGGAAATTGGCATATTGCTTCATAAATCCAAGCGCATAAACTCCCGAGATGAACTGTTGGATCCGGCCCTCTTCGATCGCTTCTAAATAGGAAGAGCGGATAGAAGTAGAATTCTCAACTTCCTTGAGCGTCAAGTTCAACTCTTTTCTTTTCGACTTGAACAAGGTGCCGACGCGCTTTAGTTCTTCACTCATAGTCCTCCAAAACAATTGCAATCAATAGAATCTATGTTATCTTGTTTTTTTTCGAAATCAATGTAAAAATGAAACCATATCCATTCCGTCCTGCGCCAAGTCAATGCCTCGACTCGACACGTGAGAGGAACCTCGTACAAAACTCCCCTTTTGTAGGAGAGAGGATTAATACGCAAGAGGAAATTGCAAAATTGCTTTTTTCGAAAAAATTGATGATTTTAACGAGAAAAGGAATTTTGCAATTCCCTCATAATTAAAAAAAGTTCATGACAGAAAAAAAACACACAGCAAATCCCTGTTTTGTAGCTACAGTCGATGTTGGCTTGGCCGACAAGATGCAGCATGAGTTAGCCAACCAAGGCTTTGACATCACCCATCCTGCCTACACCTTGTTTTCAGCTCAGAAAAAAGGAGTTTCCTGCACACTATATACCTCGGGCAAGCTCACCGTCCAAGGAAAAGATAAAGAGGAGTTTATCCAATTTTACATCGAACCGGAGATCTTGCAATCGCTCGCTTTTTCCTATCCAGAAACCCAGATCGACCTCAAAACACGCATCGGCGTCGACGAAGCTGGAAAAGGGGACTTCTTTGGCCCCCTTTGCATCGCCGGCGTCTTTGCTACCGAGGACCACATTCAAGAACTCCTGAAGATCGGTGTGAAAGACAGCAAGAAAATGACCGATAAGGCGATCCTAGTCCTCAGTCAAAAAATCAAAAAAATTTGCCCTCACTCTATTATCCAGATCACACCGAAGCGTTACAATGAACTCTATGCAAATTTCCACAACCTGAACCGACTTCTTGCTTGGGGCCATGCAACAGCCATTTCCGAGCTACATACCCGCACGCAATGCACCAATGTCATCATTGACCAATTTGCAAACGAAGATGTGGTCCTCTCCGCTCTCAAACACAAAAATATCCAGATCGAATTAACGCAGCGTCATAAAGCAGAATCTGATCCCGTTGTTGCAGCAGCATCAATCCTCGCACGAGCAGCTTTTGTTGAAGGGATCGATCAGTTGGGAGTTAAAGTCGGTATCGAACTTCCTAAAGGCGCCTCTGCACAAGTGATCATTATCGGTAAAAAATTAGTCGCCAAATATGGAGAATCCATTTTAAGCACCGTCGCTAAAACGCACTTTAAAACAGCATGTGAAGTCCTTCATGATTAACCACTTAAGATTAAAAAACCTCGTTCTTATCGACTCGTGCACCCTCGATCTTCCTCCCCAGTTCACTGCGCTGACGGGAGAAACTGGCGCTGGAAAAACAGCTTTGATCGAAGCGATCAACCTCGTCCTTGGGGCCCGAGCAGATAGCACCATGATCCGAAAAGGAGAAGAGAAGGCCTATATTGAAGCTGCCTTTGACATCGATGGCCTGACTGAAACACATGCAATTTTGGATGATGCCGGCATCTCCTACAGCCCAAACGAAGAACTGATTATCCGCCGCGAAATAACTCGGGAAGGAAGAAATCGGGCATTTATCAATGGACAATTGACGCCCCTTCCCCTCCTGCAGAAAATTGGAGCCACCCTTCTTGAGCTTGTCGGCCAGCACGCCTACCACACTCTGACCTCTGCCGAATCACAGCGAACAGTTGTGGACCAATTCGCTGAACTCTTCCCTCTGTTAACCCAATTTCAACAGGCCTATTCTGATGAAAAAAAGCTCAAGGAAAGGCTTAGCGCTCTCCTGCAGCAAGAATCAGAGCGGCGCAAAGAGGAAGAACAGCTCCGCAGCCAACTAGAAGAGATCGTTTCCGTTAAACTTAAGAACGGAGAAGAGGAGGAGATCACCGAAGAGCACAAGCGGCTTGCCTATACCCAAGAAATTCTCGAAAAGATCACTCCCATTACCCAAACCCTGTCCAATCTTCTTCCCCATTTAAACCGCTTTTACAAGTCATGCGAATCCATGACCTCCTACGATGCGCGTCTTACGCCCCCTGCAAACCTTCTTCAAGAAGCATCGATTGCAGCAACGGAGGCTTTCAACGAACTGCAACAGTACACGGAAAAGCTCGATAAAGACCCCAACCGTTTTGCTTACCTCGAAGAAAGGCTTGCAGCTATCGACTCGTTGAAGCGTAAATACGGCGCAAGTATCGAAGAGGTCCAACAGTTCCAGCAAAGATCCCAACATAAGCTTGATCAATTGGAAAATCTTACTGATGAGATCGATGCGCTCCGCACCAAGATCGGACAAAAGGAACAAATAACAGGACAATTAGCTGCCCAGTTGACCCAGAGCAGAAAAACCGCAGCAGAACGCCTCGCCGTCTCCTTAACGGAGACCCTTCAGTCCTTGAACATGCAAGGTGCTGAGATCACGATATCCGTTCAACCTGCAGAGCGGATGCAATCAGGAGATGACACCATCCTGTTTTGGATGCGCGCCAATATCGGCGAACAATCGGTCCTCGTTAAAGATCACTCAAGCGGCGGGGAACTCTCCCGCCTTTTGTTCGCAATCAAAACAACACTCTGTGAAAACAATCAAACCCCGACCCTCATTTTCGATGAGATCGATGCCAATGTCGGCGGTAAAACAGCCAGTGTCATCGGAGAACAGTTGAAAAAGCTCGGCAAGCACCGTCAAGTGATTTGCATCACCCATTTCCCCCAGGTCGCCGCCAAGGCGGACCACCATTTGAGCGTCCAAAAAACCCACTCCAATGGCCGCACCATCACCACCATTCAAACCTTGGGCAGAATGGAGCGCGAAGTGGAAATTCTCCGTATGCTCGGCGGTGAAAAACCGGAGCTAACGCTTTCTTCTTGAGCCTTTCCCGCTGTGGCGTAAAAGGCTCTCAAGCAAAATCCCATCGACAAAAAAATCCCGTCGAGATTAATTTTAAATTCTTTCATACTAACCTGAATAATGGGTTTAGTCGATACCGAAATAACCTGAAGAATCGGGAATTTGACAAGGAGCCGCCATGAATTTAATCAGGCAAAGCCGATGCCGAAGCAGCTCAACTTGAATAAGTTGAACGATGCAGACGGATTTCAAATGCGTTGGCCGGCGACGCTTGCAAAAACCGATTCTTCAAGTTGTTTCGGTATATAGGGGATTGTTGCAGGTTGCGAGGCAATTTCCCGGAGATTTTGGCACATTCAATAGCTGAGAGCACCTATGGACGTGCCAAAATCTTCGAAAAGTGCTCGCAAGATGCGGCAAGGTTCTATGAAATAAACCCATTATTCACGTTACTAGGGATTTTGTAGAAAATAAATGGAGTTGAATTTGTGAAATTGCGATATGCCTTTCCGATTTTCGTTCTTGCTTCTTCGTTTGAACTCGTAACCGACTACTCCTTTGTCAATCAGAGCCACCCTGTGCACTTCGACGGCGAGTTCCGCGATGTCTCCCCAGCTGAGTTCCGGACTCATTCGGTCAAACACTCTAAAGTTCATTATGCAGATGCTCACGCTTTTCTCTACTACTCCCATTTCCTAAATCCCAATAACTCTCTATGCTGGAAGGTCGGCTACTCTTTTCTCGAGTTCAACTGGCCCAAAAATCCTCGCTTCACAGAAGATGATTACCACTTTGCAAGCGCTTCGATCGGCTGGGTGTCGACCTCACTAAAAGACTGGCGCTGGATCCTTTCCGCAGCAACATCTGTCGATGCGCAAACATGGGACTTCGGGCAATCGGGCGTCTACTATGGATTGATGTGGGGGCGCTATCAATACTCTGAAACCATCGGCATGCATGTCGGATGGGCTGGTTATGTCGGCGTTGAAAATGGATACATCCTTCCCATTTTAGGCATCGACTGGAGGGCTTCAAAAAACTGGCAGATCAATGCGATCTTCCCTATCGATGTCTCCATTGAGTATTTCTTCAACACCTATTGGTCGACGTCACTCATGTGGGCAACGTTTGGACGTCCTTACCGCTTCCCGATGCGCGCGCATGGAGGGATTGGCCGATATCGAAATGGGATCTTCGAGATCTATTCCAAAGGCATTGAACTGGACTTGAACTTTAAGACGGACCACACATTTTCAGCATCGGTCGGTGCTGGATGGAATTTTGGCGGCTGGATCTTTATCAAAGACAAGCATAATCATCATGGCAAATACTACAAATACGACGATGCCCCATATGCTCAAGGGAAAGTAACGTTGACTTTCTAACAAAAACCATCCATTCAAAAAAAATGATTCTGTTTTTATAGCGAGTTTTTCCAGAAAATGTCAGGTGTTGACATCAGAAGATATGAGAGAATTGCTAAACTATGACCTTATCTCAGGGAACAATCACCGAAGGTACGACATGTGATTATACCGAAATCACTTGAAGAATCGGTTTTTGCCAGCGTTGCCTGCCAATGACTTTGAGATCCGCCTGCACTGCTCAACTTATTCAAGTTGAGCTGCTTCGGCGTCGATTTGGCCTGACTTAAATTCATGGCGGCTCCTTGCCAAATTTCCGATTCTTCAAGTGATTTCGGTATACAACGCAAATGAACTGTTAGCGTTATAAACCTGAATAATGGGTTTAGTTTATAGGGAATTGTTGCAGGTTGCGAGGCAATTTTCCGAAGATTTTGGCACGTTCAATAGCTGAAAGCACCTATGGACGTGCCAAAATCTTCGAAAAGTGCTCGC
>JACCEC010494675.1_pt1 | contig 27793 bp, 15 predicted proteins | sample 7450121 | NCBI WGS metagenome assembly JACCEC01 (sample SAMN15323455, study PRJNA562643) | freshwater metagenome | isolation source: river surface water | place: USA:Blue River Watershed | collected 2017-08-18 | reverse complement strand
GAGGAATTAATACAACATCAAATAAAAGTTATACTTTATCAAATGCTAGCGCTCAATCAATTGCTTTAGTGTATACTTCAACTTTAACAGATACAGGTTCAACAGATGCTACTCTTGAACTTTGGCATGTTATTTCTTAAAGGTTGATTTTAAAATGACATTTTCATCAAAAAATTATTTAGGTAATAAAAATACTAGCACTTCTTTTGTGGAATCTAGAATTATAAATTATATTATAAATTATAATAATCCTACGACTTATATTGTTCTAAATTCAAGTACTTCGACCCCTAGTTACGTTCAAACATTTATACCTCAACCTAAATTTGTTAATTCGAATTCAACAACATTACCTAGTCTTGTAAGTTCTTTTAATGCAACTTACGCAAATCAAGTAATTGTCAATAACGGAACAAATAATTGGACATTAACTTTGCCATTAGGACCAGGTGGAGGAACATCAACGTGGATAACTGGTACTTTTATGTTACATATTAAAAAAACAGGTTCAGGAACTTTGACAATTCAAACACCTGCAGACAGCGCAGGTGTAAGAGTACGAGGAATTAATACAACATCAAATAAAAGTTATATTTTATCTAGTAGTAATACACAATCAATTCAACTAATATATACTTCAGGATATACAGACAGTGGTAGTGTTGATACGACAGCTGAAATTTGGCATGCTGTAAATGACACATCTTTAAATCCTACCTCTTCAAATGGTAGTATTTTATTTTCTGGCACAACTTCAACTTATTTAACATTGCCTGCAAATGATAATCAATTATTATTTAGGACAGGCGATTTTACAGTAGAATGGTGGCAATATCAAACAGATTCGAATGCTGCCCCTCGTATTTTTTCATTTGGAACATATCCTACAGCAACGTTTGGTGTTTCGATAGAAGGCGGAACTTTTTATTTATGGATTAATGGCGCTGCAAATAATATTGGTAGTGTAGGAACTTATAAAAATGTATTTACACATTTTGCAGTAACACGTTCAGGCACAACAATAAAGGTTTTTAAAAATGGTACACAATTAGGTTCTAATTTGACATCATCTTATGATTTTAATGATACAACTAATAATTTAAGAATCGGTAATGAACAATCATTGACTAATAATGCAGCATTTGGTGGAAATCTTAAAGGGTTTAATTGGGTAAAGGGTACAGCGTTATATTCTTCAAGTTTTACGCCTAACTATAATTCTATTTCACCGCATGCTGATACACATTTGTTATTAAATGTTAGTGATTCTTCAAATTTAGTTACAGATAGTAGTGGTTTAGGAAAAACTGTGACAAATACGGGTTGTACTTTTTCATCAATTACTCATCCGTTTTATTAATTTTTGTATATACTTAAATTTTTATTATAATTATTTTATTTAACGTTTTAAAAGCGAGTAAATGATGCAAGAGAAAGTTCTAAAAGAGCATGTTTCATATTCAGAAGTTCGAACATGGAAAGATTGTTCTTGGAAACACAAATTGTTATATTTAGACAAGGTTGATGTCTTTGAAGAAAGTCCTCATTTGTATTATGGTTCAATTGTGCATGATGCTGTGGAGCATTTTTTAAAGACTAAAGAGTTAAAATTTGAGGAGATGGTAAATAATTTAAAAGCAGAGTGGTTACGTGTTGATTTTGATGGTAAGTGGAAAGAGATGCAAGAGACAAAGAATAAAGATTATACCCATATTGTTTTTGAAAAGTGGCAAAAATGGGCTGAAAATAGTTTAAAAGCTTTACCTGATTGGATGGATTTAAATTTTCCTAATTGGGAAACTGTTTCTGCTGAAGAGATGTTGTATGAGGAGATGCAAGATTTACCTTTAAAGTTTAAAGGGTATATTGATTGCATTATAAAGGTGCCGCAGAAAGCGGCAGGAAAGTGGAAGTATTATATACTTGATTGGAAGACGGCGTCAGCCCGGGGTTGGGATCGTGAAAAGCAGCAGGATTTTTTAACGCAAATGCAATTATTGTTATATAAACATTTTTGGATGGGTAAGAATAATTTAGCATCTAGAGATGTGCAGTGTGCGTTTGTGTTGTTGAAGAAAGTTGATAAAGTTGAAAAAGTATGTCAGATGATTTCAATAAGTTCGGGACCGAAGAGTATGGAGGAGGCTGTAAAAATTGTAAGATCGATGGTAAAGGGAATTACTAAGGAGAATCCAATGACATTGAAAAATAGAACATCATGTCAGTATTGTCCGTTTTTTAATACACTTCATTGTAAATAATTTTATTTATTTTTTTTTATTTTTAATATTGCTTAATATAAAAATGGGTAATAAATTGATATATATAATATTTTTTATATTAATCTTATTGAGTATTTCTATTTTCTTCTGCGTTAAATTTGCGTTGATTATTTTAAAGATGCAAGATGTGATTGAAGATAGTTTAGATGTACTAGATGAAAAGTATGCAAAAATTTCAGAAATATTAAATATTCCGATTTTTTTTGATTCAAGAGAAGTAAGGGACGTCTTAAAAGAAATAAATGGCGTTAGGGATTCAATTTTAAATATAGCACAAAAACTAACAAATCAAAAAGATTTAGAAGAGGATGATGATATAAATGGCGATAACTAAAAGAATTAAAGAAGGTGAAGATTTAAAAAACGACACATTTGAAAATGAATCAGGATCAAAAAAGGGACGAAAAAAAACTGTTAAAGAAAAAGGTGGTGAGAAGAAGGAAGATCAATATTTTAGTAAAGATACACAACAAAAATTAGAAGATTATAAATCTGCGACATCAGATGAAGAAAAGGGCAAAATTTATTTAAACGATATTCTTCCTGCTTTTGAAATGTTAGTTGATAAACTTGTGTCAGTGTATAGTTTTAAATCATTTGATGGTGATATTGATACAATGAAAAGAGATTGTGTCTTTTTTTTATGGGAAACCATTCAAAAGTGGGATAGTTCAAAAGGTAAAAAAGCTTTTTCTTATTTTAACGTTGTTGCAAAAAATTGGTTAATTGCAAGATCACGTAAAAATTATTTACAATTTAAAAGAACTGTCGTAATTGATGATGGTAACATGAATTATACTCCAAATACTCAACCTAAAGAAGAGAGAAGTCAACAAAAAAAATATCCTAGGATTAATTTATCAACATACATGATTGATGAATCAAATAATCCTGAGGAACAAATGATTGCTGATGAGCGGTTGCAACGTGTTCATGATATTATTGATCATTTATGTGATGTAATTACTGACACTCGTGAAAGAAAGTGTGTTGAAGCGATTCGAATGTTATTTCAAAATATTGATAATTTAGAATTTTTAAATAAGAGAGCGTTGTTGGTATATTTGAGAGAAATTTCAGGTTTAAATAATTCTGAATTAAGTTCGGCTCTTTCATCTGTTCGAAAAACTTATAAACAAATAAATAAAGATATAGAAGATAATATCTTTGATTTATTATAGGAGTATTTAAATGTCAGAAAATATTGAATTATTAAGTAAAAAAATGGATGATAACGATAAAAAAGAAAAAAAAATTAATAATTTTATTGAAATCTTAGATAATTTAGCTTCGACCGAGGAAAAGAAAAAATTATTGTGGAAAGAAATTTATGAAAATGCGTTAGATGATCGGGAAAAGGCAAAAATATTATTTAATGATTGTTATCAAGCCATGGGTTCAACTGATGTTGCTGATCATGTTAGCGTTGGTCAAATTATGTCAAAATATTTGGAAAGAATGTCAAAGTCGAATGATCAAATTTTAAAGCTCGCTGAATTAATTGCTCGTGAAGAAGCCGCACAAGAAGAAGTGTCAGAAGACGAATTATTTTTAAAAATTCAAGGTAGCAAATAATGTTTAAACGAGCGATTGTTTTAGATGTTATTTCACATCCTTCAGTTTTAAGTAATTCAATTGTTGATAAATTATTAAACAACAAATCATCAACTTTATATCGAGTTAAAAAGAAGGAAGTGTTAAAAGATTTACCTAGAAATTCAATAATAGCAACTTTTGATAACGATCAACAACAAATTTTTGTTGCCTTACCCTTCTTTTCTTCACATTTATCACTGCCTATTAAACCAAATGAAGAAGTTTGGATTTATGAAGATACAGGCAAAAATCAACAAGATAGTATTGAATTCTTTTGGGTTTCAAGAATTCATGGTTTTAATTTTATTGAAGATGTTAATTATACACATGCTGATCGTCGTTTTTTAAAAAACTATAATGCTGATGATTTTGCAAAAGTTGAAACAAAAGAGAAAATACCTTTACCTATTTTTAATAATGGACCGATTAGAAATATGTTTAATTTACCGTCAGGTGATAGTTTATTAAGAAGTAAAGATATTAAAGTTAAACCATCGTTAAATATTTCAGGTAAATGGCTAATGGAAAGTGTGCCTAGATTTACAAAAGATCCAGGTGATTATGTGATTCAAGGGTCAAATAATACTTTAATAAAACTAGGCACAAATAAAGCCAGAAAAAATGTTAGTTATAATGAAAAATATAGTAATACGTTAGCCTTTTCTGAAGTTGATGATAATTCAGGTACAATTGATATTGTAGCAGGTCGTTGTGGTATTGCACATTCATTATTAACAACAAAAATTGCAAAAACGCATGAATCCACTGATAAAAATTTCACAACATTTGTTGCGCAAGATGTATATAAAAATGCAATGTTTTCAATTTATAATGAAAAAAATGTTCTTGAAAACATGAAAGATAATAAATTCTATTTAGGTATTGATAATCAAAACATTGCTGAAGGTGATGCTGATTTTTATACTGATATTAGTCGTTTATATGTATCTGCACGATGTAATGGCGATGAACTATTAACTTTGAATGATTTAGTCAAGGTAGACAAAGACGGTCTTCAAACATCAATTGCGCAAGTAGGAAAAAGAGGATTTATTATTGGTAAATCAGATGAAATTCGTTTTGTCGCCAGATCACAAGTTTTTAATAGATCTTTGGAAAATAAATTATTAAGCAGGAACAACGAGGGTTTATTAGATACACCTTCATCTGGTTCAATTAAACTAATTAAAGAAGGATCGTCTGGTGATGATCGTGCATATATCAGTTTAGATTATGATGGTGCAATTACTATTGATGGGCCCATGATTGTGATAGGTGATAAAAGTCGTGAAGCTGCTGAAAATGGTAAAGGCACCAATATTTATTTGGGGAATGATGCAAAAGAACCAGGCGTTTTAGGTTATATGTTAAAAAATAAAATTGAGAATTTTATGGATGAAACAATTCGGGCTTTAAATATTATTGGTTTATGTTTAAAAGATTTAGATTCACATGTTCATCAGTACGCAGGACCATCAGGGATTACTTTGCCACCTCAAAAAGGTACTACTCCATCAAGTATAGATCTGTTCTCCACAACAGAAAATGGAAGTTTTTCTAACTTCGAAAAACCCGAAGCTAACGCGGGACCACGTCCTGTAAATAATGAAAATGGTGATTATGGCCCTATCGCAGGTATGAGTGTCGAAACGAGTAAAAAATTATCTGATAAAGTTTTAAATCTTAAGACGATTAGGGATTCATTGGGTGAAATTTTGAGTAAAATGGTTAAAACTAATTAGAAAGAAATATAAATGAGTAATGAAGAATATACTTTTTCCGAAAAGAAAAGGGTTATTGAAGAAATTTTGATGCCTTTTTTTCAGCAACAAACCCCTGATACTTCACATGTTGATTATATTTTAGTTTTAAAAGAATGTATTTTAAAATTTGACGTCTTTAAAAATTCAGTATTTGAAACTTTGGGTATTTCTTTTATCTATGATGAAACATTAATACAATCGCAGATTGAAACAAGAATAACATCATTACAAGATATTAACTCTTTATCAATTATTTTAAATGAAGCTTTTTCTTATTTTTCTGGAAGCGGTCAATTTTCACAACTTATGTCAACAGCGACTGTAACTTTTCTTTTACAGCAAAATGTTCTGATACCTGTTGACGATAATGTGACTTTAAATGAAAAATTTTATGACAAGATTAAAGAATTAATTTCCGATGTTAATTTAAAGTTATCAATTGATGATTTTGCATATATTAATTCTTTATCGATATATTATATTTTAAAATATATGGCTGATTGTACATTTTTTCAATTAACATTACCAAATGGTGTATTAGTTCCTTTGAATGTATCAAGTGATGCCCCTATGCAGCTTGATACTACAAAAGAAGAAGAGGAAAGAAAAAAAAAGATTTTAGAAGAAAATGTTCAATTATTTTCAGATGATTTAAAAAATTTTTCAAGTATGGGTTCTTTTGCGCAAATGAAAATGCTTGAACTTTCGCTTTTATATAATTTCACTACACCGTCAGCTGTTATAAACACTAATAATATTTATAATATATGAAAGAGATAAGGTAATAATTAAATGTCAAATGAAAATAAAGGTATTGTTTTTAAATCAAGTGGCAATAGTCTAAAAGAAGCCTATGCTAAGAATATAAACAATAATCTTAATAATATTCCTGTGCCATTAGGTATTAAAACACCATTAGAGTTATCTGCACAAGATGACTTGTTTAAAATGCATTATAATTTAGAGGATATAATTGAAGATAATTTAAAAAATTTAATTAGAACTGAACCTGGTGAAAGATTGTGTTTTCCGTCGTTGGGAACATTATTAAAAAATATATTATCAAGAACTGATATTGACAATGTTGATGAATTAGCTATGCAAGAAATAACTCGTGCGATAAATATTTATTATCCACCACCATTAATTAGTTTAATTTCTTTTACATCATATAAAGATGCTTTTGAGTCTGAAAAACAATCATTACCTGTTTTGATTGTTAAAATTTCATATACAATACCAATTGTATCTGATCGTCGAAAAGAATTAATAATTAAATTAGGAATGAACAATTAAGGAAACATTATGGCAATTGATAATCTAGATATTAAGAAAAGTATAAACGATGAAAAGAAATTAAAAAGAAATTACCTGACCAAAGGTTTTTCACAATTTCGAGAAGAATTATTAAATCATGCAAAAAATTATTTTCCGACAAAAATAAATGATTTTTCAGAGGTTTCTTTGGGCGGTATGTTACTTGATTTTGCAGCAATTGTAGGCGATTCATTATCTTTTTATATGGATCATCAGTATAACGAGTTAGATATTTCTACAGCTATTGAAACTGAAAATATTGTTAAACATATGAAAAATGCTGGTATTCGAGCTGTACCTGCATCACCGTCATTAGTTGAATTAATAGTTAGAGTTGAAGTTGATGTAGGTACTGATGTTGATGCTAACACAAATAATTTATTACCTAATCCCACACAACTACCTAAAATTTTAAAAAATGTTAAATTATCTTCCTTGAATAATATTTCTTTTTATCTTTTACACGATATTGATTTTAGCGATGGTGATTATATTATTGAAAGAAGAACATCGTCGACAGTTATTTTAAAGAAAAAAGGTTTGGCTGTATCAGGAAATAGAGTAACAGAATCTTTTTCATTTGATAACAGTTATAGACAATTTCCAGCAATACCTTTAGCAAATCCAAATATTACAATGATTGAAAGAGTTATTGATTTAAACGATAATATTTATTATGAAGTTGAATATTTAAGTCAAGACACAGTATATAAATCCACACAGATCAATAAGAATGGTGATAAATATTACGAAGTAATACCTGCGCCATATCGTTTTATTCGTGAAGATAATTTTAACACAGGCGAAACTTCAATTAGATTTGGTACTTCAAATCAAAATTCATTTATGGAAAAATCATTAATACAAGACCCAACCAGAAGTGCATTATCTTTATATGGTCGAGATTATTTTCCAAAATTCAGTTTTGATCCAGGCGATTTATTGAAAACAAACAGTCTTGGTATAGCACCTAGAAATACAACTGTTTATGTTACATATTCTTATGGTGGTGGTTTAAATCATAATGTTCCTTCTTTCAATATTAATAAAATTGAAGATACAAAAAATATTATTTTTAATTCAAACGTCGATATTTTACGTAAAGAATTCATTATTAATTCAATAGATGTAACAAATGAAAAGCCTGCAGTTGGTGGTCGTAATGCTTTTACTTTCGAAGAATTAAAAGCTCAAATACCAAACGCTATGAAAATGCAGAACAGAATTGTTAATTACCAAGATTTATTGGGAAAGATATATTCAATGCCTTCAAATTTTGGCAAGGTGTCAAATGTTGCGCTTGAAGATGACGCAAACAATATTTATTCGAAAAATTTATATGTTTTATGTAAAAGTGCTAGCAATAATCTAACATACGCGTCTGACGCTTTAAAAATAAATTTGATGAATTATTTAAATGAATATCGATTAATTGGCGACAGTTTTAATATTTTAGATGCGAAAATATTAAATATTCAAATAAAAGTTAATGTAAGAATGCAAGATGTCTCAAAAATTAGCATTACAGCTGAACAAGTTGAGAAAAATGTAAAAAATAATTTGGCTTTGTACTTTAGAGATTTTGAAATTAATCAACCTATCGAATTAGATAGTATCTATAATGTCGTATTAAATACATACGGCGTAGGTAGCATTACAACAAACAAAACTGAATTGATTAATCAAGTAAAAGGTAATTATTCTGCGCCATTAAACCTCAGATCAACATATCCAAATGGATTTAGTTATTCTAGGGATATTATTAATATTCAACAACAGATCTATAAAGATATATTATATCCTGTTAAAGGAGGTATTTTTGAAATAAAATATCCAGTTGTTGATATTATTGCAAATGTTGTAACCTAATCATATTTTTTTATAATTATTATTTAAACTATAAGAGAAGTTTAAATATGTATATCATTTACCCAATAGAAAAAGACACATATATTACAAACAAATTACTAAAGAATGTTGACGGTCGAAATGCTAATTTTGGTAAATCTAGCACTTTAGATTTATTTAAAACTTATAATGAAAATCCTGATTTAAAATCACGTTGTGTTATTAAAGTAAATGGTACTAATCTTCCAACATTTGTTGATGCACGAATTAATTTTACAGATACAAACGGAGATCAAAAAACGCTTCTAATTGATAATAATTTAGAAAGCAATGATCCGTCAAATGGAACAATAAATGTAGCTAACGAATACGTATTTTGTACGAAAGATCTATCAACTGATATTGAACTTTTGACAAACGCTATTCAAGATATATTTGATGCATCATTTGCTGCGCAAGCGACATTTAAGATAATTACACATGCAAAATCAGGATTAATTATAATTGAACAAAACAATGCAGGTGAAGCAGGTGATAATTCTATTGCAGGTTCATTTAATATTGATCACGGTGTAAATGATATTGTCTTTGAAATTAAACAAGAATTTTCACGAGTTGAAGAATCAGTATTATTATTGAAAGCAAATTTAACAGCAAATAATGACTTCTTTTCATATGAAAAAGTAGGTATTGATAAATTAAAAATTTATTTGGAATTGCATGATATTACAACATCATTAAGTAAGCCTAGAGATTATACTGTCGAAGCTTTGCCATTAGCAAAAGATTTTAATGAAGGTTTAGGACGAGATGTATATTCATTATCTGACATTGATACAGCAAATTGGTTATACTGTGATTATAATGGTAATACAAATGAAAAAATAAGTTGGGAATCAAATGGCAATATGCGATTAATTGAAGGTGAGGATTCAAATTTTTGTGATATTATTACGAAATATGACGATTATGATTTTAAGGAGTTATGTAATGCATATATTAAAGAGGGTAATGAAAATATAGTGATTGATGTTACACCCATCTATGAAAAGTATTGGGAACAAAATTCTACTTTATATGATAAAGGACTTGCTGTAAAATTTGCAGATTTAACTTTTTTTGATGATGAAACATATTTTGCAAAAAGATTAGGCTCAAAAAATATTAGAAATAAACATCTCAGCCCATGTTTAAAAATATTAATTGATGATGATTCTTATAATATACCAGTAAATAAATACTTTTATTTTAATGAAATAAACAAAGTGTTTTTATACAATAAAAAAGGTGGAACTTTAAGAAATATTCAAAAAATTCTGAATGGGAATATAGTTGACATTGATCCTTCTATAGATTTAAAATTATCGATCTCATCAATTGCAACAGATAATAATAACGTACCTCTGTTTACTACGCAGAATCAAATCGACTGTTTTCAAATGAAAGATATTAAGAATAATCAGTTAAATGGTATTTATTACGCTGATTGGTCGATTACGACTTTTGATAATTTGAATGTTTTAAATTATTTATTAGAAAATAGTTCAATGGAGTTTAATTTTTCATGGTTTGATGGTGCAGGTCAATTAATTTATAGTGATATTCAAAAAGTATATAAAGATACATTGACAACAATTAATACTTTTAAAAGATTAAGAGCATCAGTTAAATTATATTCACCTGATTTAGGTATTATGAATGATTTGCATAAAATATCTGTTACTTTTTTTGATATTGATGCGCAATATGATTATGTAAAAGTCAAAAAGACTCTTGAGGGATTAGATGTTGGTGAAGTATTTTATGAGGTAATAGATTATGATACAAATGAAGTTTTAATTCCTACGACTTATGAAAAAAATGCGACTAAGTGTTTAAAAGAGAAAGATTATTATTGGTTTCCATTTTTTAATTCTGATATTTTTTACGGGCGACGTTTACAATTTATATTTAAATTGACGCAACAAGAACAAAATAATTTAATTGTGAATGCAAATGAAGTATTCAGGGTAGGTAATAATGGGTAATTTATTTAAATATAAAAAATTTATCGATCAAAAAAGTTTTTTAAAAGAGAACAAGAGGGTAAATTTAAAAACAGATCAAGTGATTGAAGAAAAAATCATAAACAATATTGATGATTTAAAAAATGACAAAAATCAATTTGAAAGATTTGATACGTATAATGGATTATTTAACACCCAACAATTATTAGGGTCTGTTGACTTTTCTGATTTTAAAAATCATTGTTTTTTTGATTCAGCTATTTCAAAAGTCGAAGCGTCTTTTAATAAAATTTATGATGAATTCCCTGTTGACGGTAGTGAATTTGAAGTAAGTGAATTTTTAAGAGAAATGGACGGTTTTTGTCGATTTTTATATAACAAAATGGATAAAAATATTGGATATTTAAAATTTGATGGAAATTCATATATTGATGTAATTAATACATGCGGTTTTTTATTTTCATTAAGTAGAAATGAGAATATATTAAAAAAAATATCATCTCACGTCTTAAGCCCTTTACAAAAAGATTTTTCAATTGATTTTAGAATTTATTTGGATGAATCAATGTATTCGATTTCACCTACTGATATTCCAATTTTTCAATATGCTGAAAATCTTTCTGCATCTGTTAATGGTTTTTCTTTTTATATAAAAGAATTTATTTCGATACCTGGTTCAAAAACTTTCGCTCGATGCGTTTTTTTAATTACTGACGTTAATAACTCAGGTAGTAAAGCAATTGCGTCTTTTTTATTACCTATGAATTCTTGGGAACAAATTTCAATAGTTGTAACTTCAAATAACGTACCTTCGAATAATAAAAATATTGATGTTTTTCTTAACACGATTAAATTACAATTAAAAGCAGATGATATTAATTTTGCAACAGATTATTTTTTTAAGATTGAAAAAATATTTGCAAGATCAGCAATTGATATTGATTCTTCAGCTGTTTTTTCAATTGGTCGTGCGCAATTAAATCATGTTTATTCGAATAATGCAAATGAAAATACTTTAAATTTTTTAGGTAATAGTAATAAATTTATAGGATATATTGACGAATTCAGATTTTATCATAAAGAGTTAACTCAAGAATATATTATTTCGAAGAGAGATGTTAATGAATTTTCAAATGATTTATTAAAACTTTATTTTAGATTTAATGAACCTACAGGTGTATATGCAAATAATTCAATTTGTTTTGACGGAAGTGGCAATTCTTTACACTCTAGAATTAGTGTTTCAACTATTCAGAATGGCGTTAACGTTAATTTAACAGGTGATAACTTAAAAAATCATATTACTTCACTTAGATATAATCCACAAATTCCATTTGAAGATGGTTTTACATTTTCAAAAATATCACCAAATATAAAATTTGAAAATGATGATTATAATCCTGTATTATTCCCAAATTTTCAAATTAATAAAGATTTAAATGATGAATATTTAGAAAAAGCTAGAAATTGGGATGAAGGAAATCCAAATTTAATATTCAAATTATTTCCAAAACATTATTTTTCAGATGGCGCTGAATTTGAAGGGTTACCTGAGCGTTTTAATACAAATACTGCACAAACTTATTATATTGATGACAATACATTGCCTGGCGAACAACGTGTTGAAGCAATTCAGACATTCGCAAATTTGTTAGTTATCTGGGCAAGATTCTTTGATGAAATTAAATTATATCTAGATATTATGCCTAAATTAATTGATACTGATTACAGCGATATTTCTTCTGCTGAATCTGCTGTTAATTTTTTCATTCCATTAATGGCAAAAAAAGCCGGCTTTCAATTTAAAGAAATAATTGATAATCCTACAAATAAGATTTTAGATGGTTTTATTTTAGGCGCTGATGGTGTTGATAAGAGTCAGTATACATTAAGATATATTCAAAACGAAATGTGGAAAAGAATTTTAGTTAATTCTCGGGACATTATGATGTCAAAAGGTACAAAAAGCGCGATTAAATCAGTATTTAATTCAATTGGTATCAATTATGATAATTTTTATACATTTAGAGAATTTGGTAAACAGATTAATTCAATTGTTGAAAATAATCAATATGTCAAAAAGGTTAGAAATTTAAAATTATTAAAATTTTCAAATAATAATTTTATAAACAATGTCTATCTTGATTTAAATTTAACTCATTTGCATAGCAATTTTAAACCAAATATTAATGGAAACAATTACACAATTGAATTCCTTTTAGATTTTTCCAATAATCAAAATAGATTTAGTTCAATTGATGAATCAATTTTTAGATTAACTAAACAATCAGATAGAAACGACTGTTATTTAGAGTTGTTTTATGAAAAAGAATCGCAAGATGATTTTGGTAAATTAACTTTAAAAATCAAAAATAATGATGGTTCTTTTACTGATTTAATTATTGATAATATTAATTTGGTAAATAAAATGTTTAAAATCTTTATTAAACTTGAAAATTTTTCAAGCCAAAGTAATAAAAATGTTATTAGTTTAAATTGTAACGAATACAGCATTAACAAATTGTCAAGATCAGATTCAATTTCTTTTAATGCAAACGCTATTGTAAGACCTGCTATTTTTGTTGAGAATATCACTAAAAATATCTCTTTTGGATATAATTCTTCATTACAATATCAATATTTCACAGGTAACGTCTCTGATTTAAAAATCTGGGGCAATTCTTTAAGTCAATTTGATATTGATACACATTGTTTGGATATCTTTTCAATATCAAATTTTGAATATCTAAAATATGAAAAAATATCTGACTTGCTTCTTCTTCATATTTCATGTCAGGATGACCGTTTTTATTCTTACAATGATACTTCTTATAACAATATTTTATTAATAGATTTTAGTCAAAATTTTAATCAATTACCAAGTATTACTAATCAATCAAGTTACCCATTTAAGTTAAAGTCATTAATTACAAATAATATCGATCTATTAAATAATAATATTGTTGAAAAAAGTGTGATTAATTATGAAATTAATATTAAGTTTGATGAGCAAAACATTGAAAATAAAGTAAACATTATGAGTTATCAGGACTTGGATTTGGCGTTAAAAAATAAGAAAAGTCTTGTACCTGTGCATGAAGTCAATTACTTTGATCAGAAAAGAAACGACATTAGATTTTCTATAGAAATGTCAAATGTTAAACATTTAAATGAGGACATTGCGAAATTATTTAGCGATATTTCATTTCAAACAAATGTGTTATCTGATTTTTGTTCATTAAATGATCCAGCATATACGACATTTGAAAAGTTTTCAGATTTTTACTTTAAACGTATTACTAGTAATAAGTTGCAGATAACCCCTTTGTATGAAATTTATCAAATTTTTGATAATATTTTGACGGAAATGTTATCCGAATTTATTTCAAGTCGTGTCAAATTCAGTAATAACGTCTATGTAATTGAATCGCATGCGTTGGAGAGACATAAATATTATTATAAGTTTTCAGAAAGTCATAGTGTGATGACTGGAGACATGTCAATTGCATCTTTATATAATTCTAAAAAATCAAAGCAATATCTAGACTCCCGAAAATGAAATTCTTAAAGTAAAAATTACTTTTTGATAATTTTTTTTTAATATTTATTCAATTAAAAGGGTAAATAAAAACTTTATGCTCACAATTAGTATTAAACCAGGTAAAATAGCTCCTTTTATTGAAACGAGTCGTGGAATTGTCTATAAACTAGATGAGTACATAACTTCAGAAATAAAATCAGCAACAACGCAGGTTAATTCTTTTAGAAAACCAATAAATACTTATGACGTTGTATTAAAAGTTACACCAGCGATAAACGGGGGAACACAGGTGCAATCAAATAGTATTAGTAGTTTGATTGATATTGATAAGTTTAATAAAAAAATTATCACTTACGACGAGAATGAAAATTCCCAGAGTTATTTTAGTGATGAAAATGTTCAGTTTAATTTTAATTCACAACAAATCACAACAAATTCTGAACTTATTAATAAATTTTTACAATACATACGAACATATCGTGATATGCATTTACAAAGATCGTCAACAACAATTAGAAACGTAAAGAAAGTGAAGATATATGATATAGATTATTATTTAAATAATTTCTCAGAACCTTATTTTGCAAAATCTTTAACTTTTATACCTTTTAATGAATTTACAGATGATTATCCCAAGCCAACTATTTACAATTCAACAAACGATCGTTTTGAAGAATCAAGTGTGATAAAGATTTTAAACAATTACTATGAGAGAGTATTATTAAATCTTGATGCGAATGTTAGAATAAATTATATCTATAAAATCAACTACCCGTTAAAGTCAAACTCAAATGTAAAATACTTTAATGGAGGTTATTTGGATCCTTTAGAAGTTCGAAAACAAATCGACGATAAAAAAGAGAAATATTTCACAGGTATTAAGGGACAAAAAATGTTCATGAATACTTTCGCAAACGAGATTATAAATGTGCAAAACAGCTCTTTTTTCGATTCAGCACAAAATTTTTCAAATGAAGTGCAAATTAATAGTGCTGTGGGTGTTAATAAATTTGAAGATGTAAAATTTAATGTTGATACAAATTCTATTTTTGATAGAAATAAAAAAGTAACAAATTTTCGAAAAAAAATTATTAATAATCTACAACAGAAAAAAATTATTTATCAAAAACAAGTGAATCTAGGTTTTGTCAATAACAACAACAATGATAATATAAAACCTTTTTATGATTTTCAAACAAAAGCTGATGAAGTTGCGATGTTTCAGAGTGTATACATTAAGAAAAGAATAAGAAAAGATCAAAATAACAATATTGTTTCAATTGATTATCAAAGATCGTCAGTGGAATCGATTGAATATTATGACGAAAATGATATATTGATAGACGAGATCGTTATTAAAAAAGCTTTTTGGGATGATATAAACCCGAATTTAAATGAGATCATAAAAAATAATATGTTAGTATCAATTAACAAATTGCGAGATAAAGAAAATATTATTTCAGTATTACAACAGGATATTGAATACGGCTCTGCAGGTTTTGTTGCTGAAAACGGTATTAATGTTGATTCAAAAATATACACAGGTTTAAAAGAGTAGGAAACACAAATGGCAAGAATTAATCAAAAAAGATTATCAATACTAAATACGCCTAAATCAGGCAATATTTTAATTAATACAAAAACACAATTAAAAACAAAAGATTCAATACAGAATAAAGAAACTTATATCGCAATTAATGGCAAAGATATTTCCTATGATGATAAGACATTTAATTATGTATCAATAAACAACATCGATGATAATCTAATAGAAAATTTAGAAGTAACGAATGTTTATCAACTCGAAGCCAAAAAAAAATATATTTTCTTTCCTGGTAATTCACAACTTGTCACACTATTGACACCTGCTAATCCAAAAATAGATGATTTCTTTTGTGTTGTATTAAATAAAGATACAAACCAACATGTTTATGATTCAAACATTTTTAAAATTGTCTACGTAATAGATAGTTATTATATTGATTTGACTGGTGTTATATCTTTTCAAAGAGGTAATGCATTTTCGACTTATACTTTTTATTGGGATGGATATCGATGGATTAGACATGAAAATGTAGTAAATAATAAAAAAAATATTTGGAATGATGAAAATATTTTATTTTTTGATAAAGGTATAAATGTTAATCAACAAATAAATTCTGAAGTAACACACTATGCCTCAGCTTTATCATCAAATTTAATAGGTAATAATCGTATAAATATCGAAAAGTCAATGGCTTCACCATCAGAAATGGATTTTTTAATAAAAGACAATTCTATTACTAAAAAAATAGAGAATTTTATTGAACATAAAAATTATTTAGAAAATTGTATAAAGCCTTTTAAAGATTATAATATAAAAGATGATTTAATATCTGACTTTGTGACAGGTGATAATGAATTCTTTTTTATTGAAACAAATATGAAAAAAGAAACTGTTATTGAAATAGAACTTGATGTTCCTGTCGATTCTTTATTGGAATATACTAGCAAAATGCAAGTTCAAGATCAAGATGATGAATATACATATCTTTTTACATCATGGCAAAATTCACCACACTATTTTAGAAACAGCTCTTTAAATATATATTTATCTAAAAATCGAACAAACTCGCCTTTTTTACTATACAATTTTAAGGAAAAATGTTTCGAAAGCAGAGGTTGGTCTAGAAAAACAAACAATGGAAATGAAGGTAATCCAATAACTGAAATTCCTGATTTAAATTTTTATTCGATACCTACAACATATCCCACAATCACTTCATTCGAGTCATTTAGGGACGCTTTAAGAGATAATTTAAAAAACCATAATTTTACATTAACAAATACACCTATTAATGATTTAAAGATGCAATATTATGATTCGTTACCAATTGATACTTCATTTACAAATGGTGTGTTAGTAACAAATCTTCAAAACAACTTAAGTTTACCTTCAATGCAATATGGATTTCCTTATTTTCCATGCTTTCATCTATTTGAAGAAAATCTGATTTCTATGAAAAGTTATATTAATAAAAATTTTATTATTGATCGTGTTGTTGCTGATCTTGATATACAATTACAATCTGAGACATCTGCTGATGCAAACGAAACAGATCTTGATATTTCGAACGGTTTAAAATTTTCAGTAAATTATTTTATTTTAAATAATCCCAATAATAATAAAAAAACGAGAAAATATCTTGAAATTTCGCCTTTTAATTTTTCGAATATTATAAATAACGATTCTCTAGAACTAAGTGACGAAGAAAAGAAAATAAATTCAACTGTTTTTTCAAAGATATATTCTCCTAATATTCAAAATCCTAAATTACAAAGTTTATCTATTTTTCGAAAATTATTTAAATCAAGAAGACAAGATGAGAATAATACATATGACGCATTAACAACACCTATTACGTCAACACTCACATTGGATGATATTTCATTTAATAAAGATATTGTTTCATTCGGGAATATTGTTTTATTTTCACCAAATAAACAAACATCATTTACAGAAAATCAGTCAAAAGAATATACAACCAACCAAGAACAAGAAATTCTTAGAATAAAAAACAACTGTGACAAATTTATTGATACATTTAATTTATATGGTTTTAATAAAGATGATCTGCACAATGATTTAATATTTCTAGATTTCGATAATCATGTTACAATAAATTCTTATGCTAAAAAATCATCACACACCAACTTGCAATTTTCATCAAATAATTTTAATTATCAACTTGATTTTAAGTCAACTTTGGGTATTGATTCAAAAGAAATAACAACAGCAGGCGTATTATTAAAATTAGAGGCATCAAAATTCTTTAAACGAAACATGTTGAGCAGAAACCAATCAGGGAAAGATATGCTAAATCAGCATTCGGTTTTAGGTAAAAAGAAAAATCTTACGAAAAGTAAATCAAGCATAAATCTTTTTAAAAATATGAAAGATGCGTCAGGTGTTGTATTATTAGATGTATTTAAAAAAGAATATTTTAAAAGAGATGTTAATACATATGACACAAATTTTGAAGTTAAAAAGAGCACAAATTTTTCGCCATATCTTTTAACACCTAATGATAATTTAGCTTTTGGCTTTTCAATTTCTCCCAATATTTCACCAAAATTATTTAAACATAATTGTAAAATTAAAAAAGGTAAAGTAATTTTTAAACTTTATGGATATTTGCAAAAGGATTCAGAAAAGATCAACGATTGGACAAATTTGACAACACAAAATCAGGAAAATATCAATACAAATATTGCCGGAAATACTTTTATTGAAAATGAAAAATATAATATAGGTTATTTAGATGAATATACTTTAACAACATTAGATAGAATTTATTCAGGAATACCTTTTTATCAGGCATACGCAGAAGAAAAACTTTTTAAGATAGACGATAATAATAAAACTTTAATAAAGCTAGGACCAGATGTTAGAAAAAATGGTGATGGGTATACAACAATTGATACTGCAGCAGAATTATTATTCGCATCAAAAATATTTTCAGGAAGATCATATATTCCTGTATTAAAATTAAACGATAATATAAAAACAACTTGGTTATATGATAATGATAGTGACAACAATAGAAGACCTTATACTTTTATTTTGAATTTATTAAAAAATGCTAGTAATGGCAGAATAAATAATTTTAAGACAGAATACAGAGGAAAAGAAGTTTTTGTTGGTCCATTAAACAGTGAAGAAGAAGATGAAAACTTTGATACGGGTCTTATAGAGTACACAGATTATAATATTGCAGCAATCACAACTATTTTTAAAAAAAATATTACAGACTTATCTTCTGCTTCTGCGCAAGATGTATTACAAAAATATAACTTTCCATGTTATTTTAGTTTTAAAAGATATGGTCAGTTTTCTGATCTTTGGCAGCAAAGATTGTATTCAACAATTGTAAGTAAAACACAAAACACAAATATTATGAACGTTGCGCATGTTGTAACACAGCAATTTATTGATACAGCAACCGGATTAATAATTGAAAATATGAAAAAAGTTTCGAATAGAAATAAATCAAGTACATTGGAACTATATAATTCAGGATATAAATCAATTACAGATGATGGTATAATTACGCCGTGGGATGCTGATGACTTTTTTGCGTTAAAACATGTGGCATTTTTTGAATAGACAATTTAACTTAAAATTTAAAAATCTATAAATATAGATTATATAAGCTTGTAGGTAAATAATATGTCTGGCATTTTAGACAGTAAACAAAGAATAATTGATTTTATTTTTACTCGAAATGGATATTCACAAATACAAAATAATGATATAAGGATTGTATATGCATCTTTGTCAGACAAAGATGCAATTTATGATACTAAACAGGGTGAGATAAATGTTGCAGATACAGATATTAATCCATTTTTATTTGAGTCATATTCAAAGTATAATGATACTGTAAATACTGAGTTAGATTTACGTCAAACAAATATTTTTTCAATCAAAACAGATTTAAATAATGTTTTATATGATATTTCAAACAACGTTTCTCAAAAAAATATCGACGTAAATATGGTCGATTCACTTTTTGATAATATTAATCAAAAACTTGTTTCGAATATTAGCGATGAATGCATTTTATTATCACAAAACTATTTGAATTATGATAAAGAAGAAGAAAAAATAAAACCAATTAAAATAAACCTATCAATGATAAATAAAGAAATAGATTCGGGTAACTTAATTAATGAAGAAGTGTATAATATTCCTTTAAATTTAAATCAAAACAATAATACATATGAAACCTTGTTAAGTGATAGAGTTTTAAATATTGATAAATATACAATGTTAGCAGATGAAAGATTTCAGTATAAAATAAACTATTTGTTTTTACCTCCGTCAAATATGAATACAAATACAGTGTCTTTAAACCCAGATATAGCAGATCTTCATATTATGCGTCAGGATAATCGTGAAAAAACAAATATTATATTTAAAAATTTAAAAAGTAGTGCAAGTATTTCTGTTACATCACAAGATGGATTTGAGCAAATTATATTAAAGTCTATTGAAAAGTTAGAAAGTTTGGTTGATGCAGGTAAAATATCAAAAATCTCTTTTGATTTTAAAGAATTTGAATATGATTCTGAATTTTTAATTAATTTATTTGAAAAATCAAATAATGAAAATGATCAACCTGTATTTAATAAATTGTTATTTGTTAATCATGGGGAAATATTTGATAAATCTGAAAATAAAAACAAGCAAATATATTCCGTTGGTAAACTTTATCAAACAAAAATTAACTCAGACGTTTCAAACAACATCTCAGGACAATTTGTTGAAGACAATTATGTGTTTATAAATTTATTTACTGTCGTGTTAAAATAGAAAAGGATTAAATCAAATGTTAAATATAGGACAAATTTTTAAATATAACAGTAATAATCGATTACTACCCACTATTCAAACCCAAACAACGCAGATTCGAGAAATAGATGACTCATCATTACGACTCGCAAATTATTCAAAAATAAGATCTGCACCTTTTATTTTTAAAACATTTATCCAGATAGATAATGTTGTTGCAACGGAAATGAATTTAGGTTATTTTAAGACATGCACAATTAATAAAAGAACAAATAGTTATGAAAATCAAAATTTAATGACTTACGCTAAATTACTAAATACACGTCAAGAATTCGATAAAAATAATTTTGTTTCATCGTTGTATATCACTGAAAAATATAATATTCTGAAACGTGATAATAATTTATTAGGCAGAAACATTAGATTATCTGATATCTCTACAAAAAGTTTAATTGAAAATTTTTCACATAGAAAATATGACACAAAACAATTTGGGGTTGATTTATTGGTGATGAATAATCAACTATCAATAAAAAAATATCAAAACATGTTTTTTGAAGTTGATAAAAATTTATTACTCAATAATTCATTTGTAGATAATATTTTCGATTTAATTATTTTTGCTTATAGCTCAAATGATGAATTATTAGATGTTGTTAAAATATCTGATTTTCGATTAGATAATATTAATTGGTCGCTTGACACAACTACATCAAGTTTAATTTCACAAGATAATTTAGATGATTTATTTTTATCTAATTTAACTAATTTAACATTTAATCAAAATCAATTCACAAATCTTAATAGACAGGTGATTCTTTCTTTAACGTCATTAGCAAGATCTTTAGATTTAAAGCAATACATTCAAGAGATAAGTATCTGTGAGAATGACATAGAATTTATAAACGTTAATCTAGATGATTTATTAAATAACCCATCAGTATTACAAAGTTTCAACACACTATATAGTAGCGAATCGGAATTTTCAGTAACATTTAACTATAAGACAATTATTAAATCTTTTGATAATAAATATTTTATATTTAATACACAATACAACGGTTTAAAAAATTATATAAGAACATTTGCAAATGATATTTTAATACGCAATTTTTTGCAAGATAGTATTGTGCGAAGAGTTGAAGAAAATGGCAAATTATTCTTAAAGATAGATTTAAAAATTTCAAATGATTTATTAAATTATAACGAATTAAATCCTAAATTTATTGGTATGTTTTTAAATGAAAATTTATTACAAAATCAAAATAAAATATCACAATTATTATTAAGCCCAAATTATTATCAATCATATAATTTAAATTTAAATAATGTATTTTTAAAAAATTTAATTAATAATGAAGAAGGTGAAGAAGCAACAACTTTTTCTTTTTATTATTTAAAATCAGAGCATGACGGTTTAAATTCTGTAACATTTCAAATTGAAGACAATAATAGAACATATAATGTTATACTAAATGAATCATACACAACAACTCTTTCAAATCCTGAATATGATCAAAAAATAGAAATTAAAAATTCGCAAGATCACGATGAAAATTTCTCAAATTTAAATGTCGACATATCTTTAAAAATAAAAGATTGGAAAAATGTTAATTCAAATTTAAAAAACATAATTACGTTAGGGTATGAAAATTATATTAATGGTACAATCACAAATATCGATTTTGACAATAGAATATTTGTGATTGTACAAAAAAGATTCATTAATATGGGTCAAGTTAATAATCAAAAATCAGGCATAAAATATTTTATCTTTGATGAAGATGATTTAAATATCAACGTAGATGTTTCTACATTTCTATTAAATTTAAATTTTGTCGATAATTTTGATATAAACACGATGTTTTTGAAATCTAATCAGATAAGTGATCATTTAAATTTGGACACAAATATTGAATACACTTTTGAATCAAAATTATTAATAATCCCTAGAAATTTCTTTACAACTTCAACTTTATCAACAAATACATACACTGAACAACAAATTAAAACAGCACAAGAATTTAAGGAAAAAGAAGAAATTTATAATATTTTATTACAAAATACACAAATGATGCATCCTCAAGCAAAAATAGATACAATTCATAAAATATTATCAAACATTAATCAAAATAACTTTTCATTACTTAATCAACTATCTTTAAAAATTTTATACGAAAATTATGCCATAAAAAACACATCAGCTAACCAATCAATTATTTTACCGAAACTAACAGAAAATTCAAATCAAATTGAAAAAACTGCGTTAAGTTTTTCGAAAGAAAATAGTGAAATTAAATTTTTAAAATTAAATTCATTAAATGAAGAAACAATAAATATCAAATTAGGTTTTATAATTGATTCGCAATCTGCAAATATTAAAAATTTAGTAAACAGTCTCATAATACCAATTGTAAATAATATCACAGCTCAGAATAAAATATTAGGCAATATTCAAATTTCAGATTATTTAACTTTTAACAACTCTGAATTTAAACAAAATCTTATTATAGATACTAAGATACTGTCAGATTTTGTAAGTAAATTCAATCAATATATGTCTAGACCGATTGTTGATATTGTTAATAATATATTATTTATAACAACAAAAATTCCTGTTTTATCATTAAATTATGAATTAAATGAGTTAGTAAGGAATTTAAACACCTTGTCTGTACCTAACGTTGATTTTATTTTTGAAATTTCTTCTTACAGGAGTCTACAACACGAAGTAATAATTAGAAATAGCGATGAATGTATTTTGAAAGTAAGCGTTAACGATATAATAGCATTGCAATAACATAAAATAAATACTGCTTTAATTTTTATTGAAAAGATAAATATTATTATAATGGATTAAGAGTTTTTATTTTAAAGAAAAGTTAGAAAAGGTTGTTATGGCAATTTTTATAAAAGATTTAGAGTCAATCGAAATAAGTAATAAAAAAAATTTAGTTAAAACAGAAGTTGATAGTGACGTTATTCACTTTATAAACTATCAAAACACTGATGATGAATTATCTGATTTAAATTTTGAGCTGGATATTAATTTTCGAAAGGGCTACGATAAAAACAGATTTTATTTTCGAAAATTAAAAACAAGTCCAAATGTAAGTTTTGATTCGATTGAAAGTTTATTCAAGGGTTTTAATGCAGAAAATAAAATAATTTTTGAATCATTAGAACAAATTATATCGATAATTAATGAAGAAGAAAAAATAAGAAACTTTTCTTCTTTTCTTTCAACTTCTTCTTATATATCTAATGAAATGCTTTTGAAAAAAAAGAATCTTGCTTCTGACGTTTTTATAAATTTTTTAGTAAGTATTAAAAATTTAAAAGAATCAGACGTCTTTCAAAATTTCGTTTCAGCTCAATTTACAAATACAAATAAATTATTTAATGACTATATTACTGAAAATAAAAACAATCTCACAAAAACAATTCAAAGTAATAACTTTTTTAAAAATTTATTTAAAGATAATCATCTGCTATTTGTAAAAAACTTTTTAGGTTTTAATTTTATTGATATTGATAGCGATAATTTCATTCAGGGTAATAGCAAACCATATACATTATTATCACTAACAACAGCTGTTGAAAATATTTTACAATATTCTTTCGATGATATGTCAACAAACTCTTTGTTTTATGGTTTTTATACAAATGATGAATTATCGAAAAAGTATAATTTTTCAAAAAATACAAATAATATTTATTATGAACATGATGTCACAAAAGAAATATTACCAATTAAATATATTAATAACTACAATTTAATTACTAAGGAAAGAATTAAAAGTTTAATTGACTCATTAAATATATTAAACACACAGCAAGATAGAATTATTACTCAAAAAAACGCAGATGAAAACATAGATAAAAGTTTATTTCATACTGCGACAGATATTAATATTTTTAATATTCAGCAAAATACAAATGTGAAACAATTTTCGAAAATGGTTGATTTTCTTGACGATGAACAAATTATAAATCAAACTGCAACTCAAAAAGGGTTAAAATCTGCAATTATTGCTGAAAATGTTTTTGTTGAAGATTCTAAAACAAATCCAATACATCAACTACGAACACACAAATATAAAACCAAAAAATCTGTTTTACAAGCTCTTAATCTTATTTGTTCAAATATAAACTCAAAAAAAGTTAAATTAATGTATTGTAATACACAACAACTTACTAATAATAGCTCTGGCAAAATAAATACTAATTTTATTAAATATCATGATATCAACGACATTAATAACACAGGTATTTTTAATTTTGATTTACCGTACATGGTTGGTTCAAAATCTAATGAAACAATTTCTTCAATTCTGAGAAATCGTTTATTAAGTAACAATATTGTAAAAAAATACAAAAAAATAAAGATGAATAATAATTTAGATTCTTCACAAAATGTATCACAAAATAAATTACAATTCTTGTTAAATTCATCACAAATTAGTAAAGATGCAGGTTCTAAATCAATTGGCGGGAGACACAATACATCAATTGATTTAGATTTTATTAGCTCAATTAAAAGAAAAATGGGTGTTAGTGCAAATAGCGTAAATGAAATTTTAAAATTATTAAGTTCTGAATATCATCTTAAAAATATTTTTCATGATAACGAATTATTACAGGAACAAATTACTAATAACACATTTAAAAAAATCGATAAAAATATTTTAAATCAACAATTTTTCTTTAAAAATAATAAAATTTTAGGCGAAAATAATCTGCCTGATTACCTTCAATTTACACATAACTTTATAAATTTAAACAATCAGTTAATTAATGAAACAATATATATAGATGAGCAAAAAATTGCAGAGTATCAAAGAGAAAATATAGATGATCTAGGAAAATTGTCAGGTTTTACTCAAGAATATTATAACGATTCTTTTCAAATTTTTAAATCAACTTCAATATTTTTTGAAAGTATTAACGAGATTTGTCAAGAATATATACAAGAAATGCAAAAAATATCTGAACAAGATCCTGATACATATCCCCAATCTTCTCTTCACGCAGATTTATTGCAAACAGCAGTTATTTTTAAATATTTTTTAGATTCATCGACGCAAGATCAAAATAATACAGATTTGTTTAATGAAGATTTTGTGAATTTTTTAATGATGGATATGATTGTATCAAAAAACAATCAATCAAATCATAAATTACAATTTTTCGAAAAGTATTTAAGCATTTTTTCAAATTTAAATAATAAAATATTCAATCAGGAAATGATTACATCTGTTGCCCCATTTCATATATTTTTTATGAATGAAGAAATGAAAGTTCAAACAACAGATGGTCGAGTTAGACGTTCACAAAGCACAAAAAATTTAGATTTAATTGCAAATAATGGAAGAGATGAAAATTATAACTCTTTAACAAATATAAACATTTATGAAACAAATGGTTTATTTACTCATTTCGTTAATACTGATAATACACCTATTGAAACAAATATGCTTTTTAAAGCAATCATTGATAATGAATTAACGCCCCAAGCAAAAAGAATACCTTTAGCAGGCTATCATATTTTAGAAAATTATATCGCTCCGAATTCTCCTGAATATAGACGATATGTATTATTTATTCCCACTATTAAACCTACATTAAATGGATATACTATTGAAATGTATATTAATTTTAAAGCAAACAATGAATTATCAAATCAATACATTACGTCTAATTATACATTAAAAGAATCACAATTTAAATATGCGACATCAAACCTATATAGCCCTGTCATAAATCAACAAAATTCAAGCATAAATAAAACATTAAAATCAAAAAATATATTTAATAAAATTTCATCATTATTTGAATCGTTAATTACTACACAAATTTCAAATAACACCAACTTAAATACTTTATTAAATAATAATTTAAACGAAGAAATTGTTGATATTAAAAAATTATTACAAGATACATTATTGATTGCTGGCGAAATATATTTAAACATGTTTTATAAACTTCAAGGTTATACAAATGTGTCAAATAGAATACACATGAGTAATATTTTAAACGCTAGATGGCCATATAGCAGAAATCACGAAAGATCAACAGCACGTGAAATGTATTCATATTTTTATCATAATAGACGACGCAAAAATGATAAAAACAGCAGTGAAACAATTTCAGGCAATATAATACGTAAGGGCGCAGAAAATAATATTGAAATTAATGAAGATAACATACAAGAATTAAACGAAGACTATCTCGCAACAGGAAGTTCCATATATAAAATAAGTCGTTTAGACAGTCTAACACAAAAATTCCATTCAAACAACAGATTATTTTCTTCCGATATTACGCTAAATTTCGGTTCTGACAATATTTCATTAAAAAAAATGTTGTACTTATTTAATGAAATCTTTTTTGATTTAGAAAATGAAAACTCGAGAAAACTTTCAATCAATATATTACGTCATTTACTTTCTCAAAACATTCAACAAACTAAAGTGAACCCACAAAATGTTTTCACGCAAGTAACGACTGATGTTTTTTCTTCATATCATGAAATGTATTATCGTGATCCTAATTCTCAAATAGCAACAATCAGTTTAGCTGAATATATATCTATTCTTGATAGTAATATTAATATTTTTGAATTATTTGATTTAACATATAATAAAACAGTTAGCGCATCATATGATGACGGTGATTCTTTCAGAATCTTTGCTTCCCGCGACAAATTAATATACAGAAATTATACCAATTTGAGTGGTATAATATTAGATCGAAATACTGTAAATCTTAATACTTTTAATTTAATTTATCAAGAAAACGATTTTTCCAATAATGTATACCTTGAGATAAAAGAAAATCTGCGTGATATTATAAAATTTGAAGACCCTTCTAAAAAAATAAAGTTTATAACTCCTTCTAAAGTTTTTAATTCACTTATTCATAAAAGTTATATTTTTAAGAATTACGATTACACAATTACAAATCAAGGTAATCAAAAATATTACGGATCAAATAATATTGAAACTGCAGAGTCAAATAATTTAGGTTTATCACAATTATATAGCGCTATAAAACCAGAAAGAATTCAAAGTACAAAAATTGATAATATTAATTTTATCGATATT